>Ga0209599_10001047_pt1 | contig 14382 bp, 12 predicted proteins | sample Shrwel_input2_FT_FD_187534 | JGI IMG/M metagenome (GOLD analysis project Ga0209599, IMG submission 187534) | Subsurface microbial communities from deep shales in Ohio, USA - Utica-3 well 1 S input2 FT (SPAdes) (version 2) ... | reverse complement strand
TTTTTTACCTGTTTGGATGCAAAGCCCTTGTAGTTCTTATTTCTGACTCCATAATAACAGCTAAGAAAAAATTACTTATTTAAACAAACAGGATTAGAGAGTTTATTCATGTTGGCAAGTCTGATCGGAGGTATCTTCGGTACAAAAAATGAGCGCGAACTCAAACGCATGCGTAAAATTGTTGATCAAATCAATGCGCTTGAACCGACGATATCTGTATTAAACGATGCAGACCTCTCTGCAAAAACTCCAGAATTCAAACAACGTTTTAATAATGGTGAAAGTTTAGATAAGTTATTACCTGAAGCTTTTGCTGTATGTCGTGAAGCGGCAAAACGCGTCATGGGTATGCGTCATTATGATGTGCAGTTGATTGGTGGTATTACCTTGCATGAAGGTAAAATCGCTGAAATGCGTACAGGTGAAGGTAAAACCCTAATGGGTACTTTGGCTTGTTATCTCAATGCATTGAGCGGACAAGGCGTTCACGTAATTACCGTGAATGATTATTTGGCGCAACGTGATGCTGAACTGAACCGTCCTTTATTCGAATTTTTAGGCTTAAGCATTGGTGTCATTTACTCGATGCAAATGCCAGCCGAAAAAGCTGAAGCGTACATTGCGGATATTACATACGGAACTAACAACGAATTTGGTTTCGATTATCTTCGTGACAACATGGTGTTTTCTCTTCAAGAGAAGAAACAACGTGGTTTGAGCTATGCCATCATCGATGAGGTGGATTCAATTTTAATTGATGAAGCACGTACGCCTTTGATCATTTCTGGGCAAAGTGAAGACTCATCTCACTTGTATCAGTTAATCAATAGTATCCCGCCACAGTTGAGTCCTCAAAAGGAAGAAAAAGTAGCTGATGGCGGTCATTTCTGGGTTGATGAGAAACAACGTTCGGTTGAAATGACCGAAGTTGGTTATGAAGCAGTTGAACAAGAATTAATTCGTATGGGCTTGTTAGCTGAAGGTGAAAGCCTATATTCAGCAACCAATCTAAACTTGGTTCACCATGTAACGGCTGCGATACGTGCACACTACTTGTATCAAAAGAATGTTCACTACATCATCGGTATTAATCCACAGACTCAAAAAGAAGAAGTGATTATTGTGGATGAAAGCACTGGTCGTACGATGCCTGGACGTCGTTGGTCAGAAGGTTTACATCAAGCGGTTGAAGCCAAAGAAAATATGGAAATTCAACCAGAAAACCAAACGCTTGCAACGACAACATTCCAAAACTATTTCCGTTTATATAAAAAGCTTTCAGGTATGACAGGTACGGCTGATACTGAAGCTTCTGAAATGAAAGAAATTTATGGTTTAGATGTTGTATTGATTCCAACCCATCGTCCGATGGTTCGTGAAGATCATAATGATTTAATTTATTTGAATCGCAATGGCAAATACAACGCCATCATTGAAGAAATCAGTAATATCCGTCAAAAAGGGGTTGCACCTATTTTGATTGGTACTGCAACCATTGAAGCCAGTGAAATTCTTTCTTCTAAATTGCTTCAAGCGGGTATTCATCATGAGGTTTTGAATGCAAAACAGCATGAGCGTGAAGCCGATATTATTGCTCAAGCGGGTAGTCCGAATGCAGTAACCATTGCGACGAACATGGCAGGTCGTGGTACGGATATTTTGCTAGGTGGTAACTGGAAAGCGAAATTAGCAAAAATCGAAAATCATACCGCAGAAGATGAAGCACGTTTGCAAGCACAGTGGGAAAAAGATCACGAAGATGTACTAAGTTCTGGTGGTTTACACATCATTGGTTCAGAGCGTCATGAATCACGCCGTATTGATAACCAGTTACGTGGTCGTGCAGGTCGTCAAGGTGACCCAGGTGTTTCTCGTTTCTATTTATCGCTAGAAGATGATTTGATGCGTATTTTCGCAGGTGATCGTGTTGTTGCGATGATGCGTGCAATGGGCTTACAAGAAAATGAAGCCATTGAACATAAAATGGTGAGTCGTTCGATTGAAAATGCCCAACGTAAAGTTGAAGCACGTAACTTTGACATTCGTAAAAACTTGTTGAAGTACGATGATGTTAATAATGAGCAACGTAAGATCATTTATACACAACGTGATGAAGTCTTAGCTGAAAGCACATTGCAAGATTACATCGAAGAAATGCATCAAGAGGTGATTAAAGGTTTAATCGCAAACTTTATTCCACCTGAATCGATTCACGATCAATGGGATATTGAAGGTCTAGAAAATGCCTTGCATGCAGATTTAGGCATTGAATTACCTGTTCAGCAATGGTTAGACCAAGATCGTCGATTAGATGAAGAAGGTTTAATTGCACGTATTTCTGATGAAGTGATTGCCCGTTACCGTCAACGTCGAGAACAAATGGGCGATGAGTCTGCTGCAATGCTTGAACGTCATTTCATGTTGAACTCATTGGATCGCCATTGGAAAGATCATTTGGCTGCAATGGATTACTTACGTCAAGGCATTCATTTACGTGGCTATGCTCAGAAAAACCCTGAGCAAGAGTACAAGAAAGAAGCATTTAACTTATTCGTAAATATGTTGGGTGTGATTAAGTCGGATGTTGTAACTGATTTATCACGTGTACATGTTCCTACCGCTGAAGAGTTGGCTGAACTTGAAGCTCAACAACAACGTCAAGCAGAATCTATGCGTCTTTCATTTGAGCACGACGATGTTGATGGCTTGACTGGTGAGGTGACAGCATCTGAAGAGCTTGATTATGTTACTAGCAACGCATCATTCCCAGTGCCAGAAAGCCGTAATGCACCTTGTCCTTGTGGTTCTGGTTTAAAATACAAACAATGTCACGGCAAAATCTAACTTTATTTTAGATTTAATCTACACAGTAAAAAGCAGAGCATAGGCTCTGCTTTTTTACGAGAAGTAACTTGAGTCAAATCCAGCTTTGTAGTTTTATTATTGAAGTTATAAATCTTGATTGGGTTCGCATTAAAAGCGGGAAGAAAATGAAAAAACCATTACAACTTTTAATTTTAGCAGGTGCTGCGGTATCAGGTATTACATTTGCAAATGATGCGCCACAAACCACCACAGTGGATAAAGTTTTGGCTGCTCAAGGTACGACCACAGCGCAAGCACAAGTAAAACGCGAAGTAACGACGGTCATAAGTCCACGTACTGGTATTCGTTATACATTAGGTGATACTGGAAATCGTCCAATCGTCTTGCAAACTGCGGCGATTGCACCTGCAAACTCTGCAAACATCAATCGTATTGTGGCATCAAATCCAGCTCTTTCTGCTAAAAGCCAAGAAAAAGCCAAGATTGCTTTAATTGGTGAGGCAGCTGTTCAAGCGGCTGACGCAGCTGCTGCACAAACCGCTAGTGCTCAAGCACCACAAAACAAATAACTAATCCGTTGTTTAATAAAAAAGAGATGCAATAGCATCTCTTTTTTATAGCAAATTTTTATTATAAAAAACTTGGAAGTAATACTAGGCCAATAAGAATGGCGAATAGCAGCCATTTAGACACATAGTATAAAGGACGATTACGCTCTTTTAAGCCTCGACCATAGTGATGCACAGCGTAGCCATATTTGAAAATGCGGTTGATAAAACCTGTTTTATCTTGATCATCATTGGGTGAGCTGGCTGCTGACATGATGTTCCGACCAAACCAGTGATTTAACTTTTGAGCCCAACCCCATTTCATTGGACGTTCAATATCACAAAATAAGATAATACGTGTTTGATCGGTTTTATTTTCAGCCCAGTGTACGTAGGTCTCATCAAAAACAGTTGCTTCACCATCTCTCCAGCTATAACGTTCTTGATCCACCTCAATAAAGCAATCATCACTATTTGGAGTAACTAGACCCAAATGATAACGTACTGATCCTGCATATGGATCACGGTGCTTACCCAAATAGCTTCCTGAAGGAAGTTCGGTAAACATTGCGGCTTTTACCGAAGGAATGCTTTCTAACAATGCCACTGTTTTTGGGCAAAGTTGTTGCGCAGAAGGATGACTTGCTTGATACCATTTTAGATAAAAGCGCTTCCAACCTCGTTTGAAGAAGGTGTTAAAACCTGCATCATTATTTTTTTCAGCAGCTTTGATTTGATTTTGGAGTTGAATGGCTTCTTCACGGATTATTTGCCAATTATCTTGCAGTGGTTTGAGTTCTGGAAACTGCGCCACATCAAAAAAAGGCTGATTCGGCAGTTTTGAAAACCCAGTCATAAACATATTCACTGGTGCTAAGAAAGTCGAATGGTCAAATAATTGTCGAGATGCTTTTAAGCGTTCTTTACCACGATAGTAAGTGTATAAGAAACTGACTAAAAATACGGCAACGATAATCACTGCGTACATAAGCACAATCATCTAAAAAATGGGAGTCGCGCATTTTAGCATAAAATTTATTTTGGAGAATATTGTTATAAACGCTGCGCTGAAAGCAAAGATAATAATCGACAAGAGGTAATTCAGGTGATCATATAAATATGATCACCTGAATAGAGAAAAAGGATTTAGATTTGATTGTTTACATCATCATGCTTGGTTTCACGAATGAGTAAAAATGCAATCAAAGATAAAATTGAAGCCAAGCTTAAATACATTCCCACCGCACCTAAGCCATAACTCTCAGCAAGTTTCGTTGCGATATAAGGCGCGAATGAAGCGCCAAAAATACCTGCTAAGTTAAATGTTAAAGCTGATCCTGTGTAACGGACTGAGGTCGGAAAAATCTCTGAAAGTACAGTTCCAATTGGACCATAGGTTAAGCCCATAATTGACAAACCGAGGCACAAGAACAAAAATACCAAGAGAGGATTACCTGAACCTAATAGTGGTGCAAAGCACAGTCCAAATAATGCAGATAAGATGCAAATAACAATTGAAGTTCTTTTACGCCCGAACTTCTCTGCCAGAATCGCTGAAACAGGAATAAACGCTGCAAAGCATAGTGTTGCCACCAATTGCAATACAAGGAAATCTCCTCGTGCATAGCCTAGTTTTGTCGTGCCCCAGTTCAATGCGAACACGGTCGTGAGATAAAACACCACGAAAGTACAGATTGCTGCAACTGTTCCAAGCGCTAACATTGGTAAGTGTTTGGTCATCACTTCTTTAAAAGGGACATTCACTTCTTTCTGTTTATTTAAAACTTTTTGGAAAGCAGGAGTTTCATGCAGTTTTAAGCGGATATATAAGCCCACTAAAACGAGAATTGCACTCGATATGAATGGAATACGCCATCCCCATGTCATAAAGTCTTGTTCAGACATAAATGCATTGAGTAGTAAAAATGAACCTGTCGCAAGAATAAAACCAATCGGTGCGCCTAGTTGCGGAAACATGCCATACCAAGCACGTTTGCCTTCAGGTGCATTCTCAGTTGCGAGTAAGACAGCACCACTCCATTCACCACCAAGCCCTAAGCCTTGACCCAAACGGCATAAAGCCAAAAGCAGTGGCGCAGCAAGACCAATTTGAGCATAGGTTGGAAGCAAGCCAATACATACTGTGGAAATACCCATCGTTAGTAATGCGGCTACTAAGGTCGCCTTACGACCAATTCGATCACCCAAATGCCCAAAGATTGCCGCACCAATGGGGCGCGCAATAAAAGCAATCGCAAACGTGGCAAGTGATTTAAGTACCGCAGCACCATCGCTGCTTTCTGGGAAAAATAAATGAGGGAAAATGAGTACTGCTGCTGTGGCGTAAATATAAAAGTCGAAAAACTCAATTGTTGTACCAACGAGACTAGCAAATAATACTCGTGTTTTTGAATTGCTTGCCACTTCCGTGGTAGCAGTCGTAGCGCCTGACGACATACAAGACCTTTACTTTATTTATTCAGGGAACAGACCAAATCTGCCCATGAAAATTCCTTTTGAATGCGGATTTTACTCAGGAAATTTGATGCTATGTCTTCATTTATAAAACATAGCAATAGATCGCTAAGAAGTGTAAACCAGCCCCTATTAGCACAAAAACATGCCAAATTGCGTGGCTATATCTTACCTTTTTTAAAGCATAAAACAACGTGCCGATCGTGTAGGCTAGTCCACCTGCAATCAAGAAGGTAATTGCATCTTTGGAAAGATAACGTTGCATATCATCCATGACCAAAACAGCGAGCCATCCCATCACCAGATAAGCCGCCAGTGAGACTTTTTGGAAGCGGTGAATAAACACTAATTTGAATAATGTTCCAATTAAAGCGATCACCCAAAGCGCAATCAATAAATAATGTGCTTTAGCTGTAGGAATAGCGATACTTAAAAAAGGTGTATACGTTCCTGCAATAAGATAATAAATTGCGGTGTGGTCTAATTTTTTGTACCAGTATCTTTTATTTTCATTCTGAGCGAAATGATAGAGCATTGAACTACTCAGCAATAAGATCAGGCTAAATCCATAAACCCATAAACTGATCCATTGACCGAGAGGTAAATGAGCGCCTTTTATAATGAGGAAAATTGAAGCGATTACAGCGATTCCTGCACCGATACCATGACTATAGGCATTGATGAGTTCTTCTTTAGGGTCATAATCGAGTGGGGAAATTGAAGCCATTTACAGCTCATCTGAATAAAAGTACAACTGTATCGTAATGTAATTTCCCTTTTAAAGTAAGACGCTTTAAAATTTAGTTTCTATTTGTCAGGTTTTCATTATGTTTGCGCCAAAATTTTCTTTTGAACAAGAACAGCAGTTTTTCTTGGATATTCAGCAATCTATTGAAAATAATAGCTTTGAGCGTCTTATTTTGAGTCAGTACAAAGGGGAGTTGGCAGATTTAGAGAAGATAAGTTTTCGTGCCATTGAGTTACAAGGTCAAGTGATGTTGTCTTGCTTGTATCATCATACAACACAAGATGTGACTAAAAATTACTCACTTGATGAAGGTTTGGCGAAAATAGCGGAATTACTTAATCAATCAAAACAGGCAAATTTATTTACGCATCATCAAGATGTGCAACTCAAGAAAAATAAAAAGAAAGCGATGTTGAATGTACAAAAAAAACAAGTATTTGCATCTCAGACACAACAGCAGCATGACCGAGAAAAGCATAGATTTGTACAGCAACAAAGTATATTCCTAAAACATTTAGGTATTACTGATGAAAAAGGGCAGATCATTCCGAGCATGGCGCGTAAATGGAAACAGATTAATAAATTTATTGAAATCTTTTCAAATGCCTATGAACAGATTGATGCTTCGCAACAGCAATTAAATATCGTTGATTTTGGTTCAGGTAAAGGTTATTTAACTTTTGCATTATACGATTATTTACTGGAACAGAATAAAACACCCCTCATCACAGGCGTTGAGTTGCGTTCAAACCTAGTTGAGTTTTGTCAAAAAGTTGCCGATGAGGTGGGCTTTAATCATCTTGATTTTTTTGAAGGGGATGTACGTAGTTATTCACCAGAAAAGTTGGATGTAATGATTGCATTACATGCCTGTGATGTGGCAACAGATTTTGCAATCCATACAGGGATTCGTCTGAATGCTTCGATGATTATGTGTGCGCCGTGTTGCCATAAAGAATTAAGACCACAACTCAAAAGCCCAGAAGTGTTGCAACCGATGTTACAGTTTGGCATTCATGCAGGGCAGCAGGCAGAAATGCTGACTGATACATTGCGTGCTTTATTACTAAAGGCATACGGCTATGAAACCAAAGTTTTTGAGTTTGTCTCCTTAGAACATACCAGTAAGAACAAAATGATCTTAGCGACTAAGCGTAAAGATATTCAACAGCCTGATCCAAAAATTATTCAGCAGATTCAAGCTTTAAAGCAGATGTATGGCATTCAAAAACAAAGTTTAGAATTATTGTTACAAGACCAAATGCCGACCGAAAATCTGGGTTGTAAGTGTTAAATGAATCGAGATCGAAATGTTTAGAGTAGAAAATGGAAATTGGGATCAACTTCACCAAGATGCCAAATTTATTCGGGAACAGGTGTTTATCATCGAACAAAACATCTCTGAACAAGATGAGTGGGATGATCAGGATTTAATTTCGCAACATTTTGTGGTTTATGATCATGATCAGCCAATCGCTACTGCACGATTATTGCAAAATAATAGTGTGGGGCGGGTCGCTGTTCTCAAACCATATCGTGGTCAAGGTATTGGTCACCTAATCATGTTAGAGATCATCAATTATGCTCAACAGCAACATCGATCAGTATTGCAGTTATCCTCGCAAGTCCATGCGATCTCATTCTACGAAAAGCTTGGCTTTACGGTACAAGGCAATCAATATGATGAGTGTGGAATTCCACACATTGAAATGATGATTAATCTAAACTAGATAAAAATCGTACTCACTTACCCAACCGATATAGCGATTAAGATTGGGTAAGTTAATATGCTGATGCTACTGTTGTGGATTGTGCTCAATAAGGTCTGATGCAGCAGAAGCATGGTCATGTTGAGCAAGTTCTTTCTGTTGTTGGGCTTTACGTTGTGCACCAGGCATATAATCAGGTTCTTGGCTCATCGCCAAATAGAAAAAACTTAAAAAGATTGTGCTCAGTACGCCGACGATAATAATAAATTTCCAGCCTAAGACGGTTTCACTTGAATCGTTGTGAGAGTTTGATTGTTTGCCCATAAAAAATTCCAAAAAAAGAAAATCAATAAATTGAGATATAGCCGTATTAATTCATCAAATTGAGAAAACCTTAAATATTATATGGTTTTTATATTGTGATTTGCTGAAAGGTGATGATTATATTTGGAATTAGAAGAGATTGATTGAATAAAAAGTATTTTAACGCTGAACGTCTATTTCGTTGGTTTAATAAATCAGCTAGAGCAATAAAGACCACCTTTTCAATTAATGCATATAAAAGGTGGTCTAATTTTAATTAAAGATTTTTCCAATCCTCAATCGCTTTAAGTCCAGTTTCTAGACCAATATCATAACTATAACGAATTTTAGTTTTATTTTTAGTCAGTCTACCTGCCATATGCTTTAAATCAGGTGGACATACTTCCAAGATTTTTTGCTCTGAAGGCGTTCTAATAAATTGTACAGAATCGTTATATCGTTGAGTTCTGGTCAATAAACTCTTGGCAAAGCCACGCTGCTGCTTAAAGGCATATTTGGCAAGTAGCTGATCACCTTTATTACTCGCTTTATAGTAGCTTTTAGGACGTGTTCTCAAAACCATGAGTTTTGAAACATGATCTTGCTTTGCTGCCCAAAGAGTGGGTAATGCATCTGCGACGCCACCATCAAAGTAGGGTTCGCCAAAAACTTCAACTGCTTGACGTGTCAGCACTGGAATAGAGCTAGATGCTCTCAATCCATCGAGAATATTGTCTTTAGATGCTTTGATATAGGTAGCTTCACCTGAGATGGCATGCGTTAATACCATATAAAATTCAGGATGATTGGCAAATAATTGAGCTTGATTGAGTGGATTTTCTTTCTCAACCACGTCCCACATCCATTTTAGATCGAGTAAATCTCCGCCTTTAAAAAAGCGTCCATAATGAATGAATTCAGAACGAAGTGAATGATCTAAATAGATTTGTAGGGTACGACCTTGTTGTGCTGCTAAATAATTAGCCACGTTGGTAGAGCCAGAAGAAACACCAACACAAAGATCAAAAGGATTAAATTGTTGCTGTAAAAATGCATCTAAGACACCACTGGTAAATGCGCCACGCATTCCACCACCTTCAACAACCAGTGCCTGACGATTTTGGTGAAGCATTGAAAATCTCGAATATCATGATAAATCCATGTTTACACAGATTTATCATCTTCGACAAGAATACTTTAGTGATTGTGCTGATGTTCTGCCTGACCCGATTCTGCATTCATAGAAGATTGAGACATTTCGGCAGCGGCTTTTTTCTGATTCATTGGCATATAGTCAGGCTCGTTATTTATGGCTAAATAGAAAACCACCATAAAAATAAAGCTTAAAATGCAAGTGATGATCAGTGCTTTCCAACCCCAAGGTGAGGTTTCAGGACATAATTTCTCAGACATAAGACAAATTTCCAAAGGACAAAAAGTAAAGCGGAATGGATATATTTATAGCACAATTTGTGATGGATTAGGCGAAATTCTGATACAGCTGAGATGCATATGAAAAACCCATATCAATCATAAATATCGATATGGGCTATAAACAGACAAATGAAATAGCTTATTGAATAATTTCTTTCTTTTGCGCTTGGTCTTTTAACAATTGTGGTGGGTTAAAACGTTCACCATATTTAGCAGCCAATTCTTCTGAACGTTGTAGTGATTTTTCAATGCCATTCTGATTTAAGAACTGAATCGCGCCGCCAGTCCACGGTGCGAAACCGATTCCAAAAATTGAACCGACATTGGCATCAATTACTGATTCTAGAACACCTTCTTCATAGCAGCGTAAGGTATCGAGTGCTTGAACAAACAAGAAGCGATCAATCATATCTTGTTCAGAAATATCATTCGCTTTTGTCCAACGGCTGAGCCCATCCCACAAATGTTTTTTGCCATTTTCTGGATATTCATAGAAGCCTGCACCTGCTGCTTTACCTTTACGATTCAGTTCGTGAATCATGGTGTGAACCACTTTATCTACAGGGGTTTTCGGTAAGTCTTTCCCTTCAGCTTGTAATGCTTTACGCGTTTCGCTTGCTACATGCTCAGTCAGAGTTAAAGATACTTCATCCTGAATTGCAAGAGGACCCACAGGCATACCAGCTTTGAGTGCTGCCATTTCGATTTTCGCTGGATGTACGCCCTCAGCAAGAAGACGCATACCTTCTTGAATGAACGTACCAAACACACGACTGGTGAAGAAACCACGGCTGTCATTCACCACGATTGGCGTTTTCGCAATTTGTTGAACAAAGTCATAGGCTTTAGCTAATGTTTCAGCAGAAGTTTCTTTGCCTTTGATGATTTCGACCAATTGCATTTTGTCTACAGGGCTAAAGAAGTGTAAACCAATAAAGTTTTTAGTATCTTTACTTGCTGTAGCTAAGCCTGTGATCGGTAAGGTAGAAGTGTTCGATGCAAAGATTCCACCTTCAGCTAAATATTGTTCAGCTTCTTGAGTCACCTTGGCTTTGAGTTCTTGATTCTCAAATACTGCTTCAATAATTAAATCACAGCCTTGTAGATCCGCTGCATCAGCGGTTGCAGTAATCAGTGCTAAGAGTTGATCTCGTTTTTCAGCTGTCATACGACCCTGTGAAACACGTTTATCAAGTAGCTTTTGCGAGTAAGCTTTGCCTTTCTCTGCATTTTCTACAGACACATCCTTGAGTACTACAGGAATACCTTTGATTGCGGTTGAGTAGGCAATACCTGCACCCATCATACCTGCACCTAAAACACCTACTTTTGTAGCTTGCCATTTAGCAATATCCGCAGGGCGGCTCGCACCTGATTTAATTGCATTCAAACCATGCCAGAACGTACCGATCATGTTCTTCGACACTTGACCGACAGTCAGTTGTGTAAAGTAACGTGATTCAATACGAAGTGCAGTATCAACATCAACCTGTGCACCTTCAACCGCAGTAGCCATGATTGCTTCAGGTGCAGGATAACAGCCTTTAGTTTTGTCTCGTAACATTGCTGGCGCAATCGCAAGCACTTGTGCAACCGCAGGCGTTTTAGGATCACCACCAGGGATTTTGTAGCCTTTCACATCAAATGGTTGCTGTGATTTTGGATTAGCTTTGACCCATGCAATTGCTTTTTCTAACAGCTCTTGTTCATTCTCCGCCGTGTCATGTACTAAGCCAAGAGATTTTGCTTTATCGACACCAAATTGCTTACCTTCCATGAGGAACGGGAATGCATTTTGTAAGCCAAGCAAACGTACCATACGGACGATACCACCACCACCAGGAAGTAGACCTAAAGTCACTTCAGGTAAACCAAATTTAGTTTTTGGATCATTGATGGCAATACGATAATGACAACCTAAAGCGATTTCCCAGCCACCGCCAAGCGCAGTGCCGTTTAAAGCTGCAACAACAGGCACACCTAAAGTTTCGATTGTTCGTAAGTCACCTTTGAGTTCTTCAATCATTTTGAAAAACTCAGTGGCATGTTCAGGTTGTACTTGAATCAGCTCATCCAAGTCACCACCTGCAAAGAAAGTTTTCTTAGCAGAACGGAAAATAATGCCTTTTAGATCAGTTTCAGCTTTCAGTTTTTGACTGACTTCATTGAGTGAATCACGGAATTCTGCATTCATGGTGTTGGCAGATTGACCCGATGAATCAAGGGTAAGAATTACAATATTGTCAGCGTTTTTTTCGTATTTAATAGCGCTCATACATCATCGTCCAATATTTTATGAGCTTAATCGTAAGTGACCTGCATAAGTAAATATAAGCATCGCAGCGTCTTGTTAAGCTCTCATCTAGTTTTAGGATAAACCTTCGGTTCGACCTACTTTTGTTTCGTCAAAAGTAGGCAAAACCATTGTCATTCGCAAAACCTGTTCAATTCTTTCATTTATACAATTTATCGCAGAAACAATATATTGTAGATACTATGCAGGTTGCGAATGACGTTTCCGAGTCTCATATTTCAGGGAGGTTTTGAGTGATTTACACCAACTCGATAATGGTAGCGATACCCATACCACCACCGACACATAATGTTGCTAGACCGCGTTTTTTACCTTGACGCTCTAACTCATCCAATAGTGTTCCTAAAATCATGGCACCTGTTGCACCCAATGGATGACCCATTGCAATTGCACCACCATTGACATTGACTTTCTCAGCAGGAACTTTCAATTCAGTGATAAAACGCATCACCACCGCAGCAAAGGCTTCATTCACTTCAAATAGGTCAATGTCGTCAATCGTCAAGCCTGCTTTTGCTAAAGCTTTGCGTGCAGCAGGAGCAGGACCAGTCAACATAATCGTTGGATCTGTACCGACTAATGCAGTCGCAAGCACCTTGGCACGAGGTTTTAAACCTTGCTCTTTGACTGCTTTTTCAGAAGCCAATAACACCACCGCAGCACCATCGACGATACCTGATGAGTTACCTGCATGATGAACGTGATTAATTTTTTGCGCTTCGGGATATTTTTGTAGAGCAACCGCATCGAAGCCCATTTGACCCATCATTTCAAAGCTGGCATTCAGTTTTGCCAAACCTTCAACGGTGGTAGCACCTCGAATAAATTCGTCTTTTTCTAGGATTGTTACACCTGAATGATCTTTCACAGGCACAACTGATTTATCGAAATAACCATTTGCTTGAGCAGCAGCGGCCTTTTGTTGTGAACCAACTGCAAAAGCATCTACATCTGCACGACTATAACCATCTAAGGTTGCGATTAAGTCAGCGCCCACACCTTGTGGAACAAAAGAGGATTTCAAATTGGTTTCAGGATCAAGTGCCCATGGTCCACCATCTGAACCCATCGGGATACGTGACATAGATTCTACGCCACCCGCAACCACAACATCTTCCCAACCTGAACGAACTTTTTGTGCAGCCAAGTTTACTGCTTCTAAACCAGAAGCACAGAAACGGTTGATTTGTACACCTGCAACATCATCATTCCAACCTGCGGCAATCGCAGCAGTTTTGGCTATATCCCCACCTTGATCACCAATCGGTGTCACACAACCGAGAACGATATCATCGACTTTAGATGTGTCGAGTTGATGGCGTTGTTGTAATTCATTCAATAATGTTGTCAGTAAAGTAATTGGTTTTACTTCATGTAATGAGCCGTCTTTTTTTCCTTTTCCGCGTGGTGTGCGAATGGCATCAATAATATAGGCCTCGCTCATAGCTGTTCCTTGTATTGCCTTAAATTAAAATCATTGTGCTTCGAGTGTACTCAATTTAAGTGTCAGTGCAATGATGATAAACATTGGTAAGTTTGATGTTTTTCGCCAATTCAGTTCACTATTGAATAGTTGAAATATTTAGTAAAATGCATGTCCATAATTCAACATAATTTGCTTGATGAAATTTATTAATATTATTGGTACTACGGGTTCTGGCAAATCTACGCTGGCTCGAAAGTTAGCGGAAAAATTAAAAATACAATATATCGAACTGGATGATTTGCTATGGCTAGATGATTGGCAAGAATCTTCAAACGATGCATTTTTTTGCAAACTTAAACTGAGTATGGATGCAGCATCAACGGGATGGGTGATCGATAATCTTTATTCACGCAGTATTGATATGATTTGGTCTGAGGTGGATACGGTCATTTGGCTAGATTATTCTTTTTCTGTTAACTTTTATCGTCTTACTAAACGGACTTTGTGGCGTATTTTAAGTCGTGAGCGATTATGGAAAAACTCGAATAATAGAGAGAACTTGAAAATGGTATTCTCCCAAAAATCGATTTTTTTATGGA
>Ga0209599_10001046_pt1 | contig 14389 bp, 12 predicted proteins | sample Shrwel_input2_FT_FD_187534 | JGI IMG/M metagenome (GOLD analysis project Ga0209599, IMG submission 187534) | Subsurface microbial communities from deep shales in Ohio, USA - Utica-3 well 1 S input2 FT (SPAdes) (version 2) ... | reverse complement strand
AAGGCATTGTTAAATAAAAATAGATTTTGTAAATTTGTTTAAAAACCAATGAATTGTCCCAAGTGCAAATCCAAAGAACGCGTAAAAGATGGTTTAACAAATGGCAGACAACGTTATCAATGCAAGAATTGCGGTCGCCGTTATAGTGTAGAAAAACGCTCTACAGAAAAATCGGATGATAAGAAAAGACTTGCCTTGAAACTGTATTTGGAAGGATTGGGATTTAGAGCGATAGGCAGAGTTTTAAACATTAACTATGTTACGATTTATTATTGGATTAAAAAATGGGGAGAGTCTGTGCATTTGCCAAAATCTGAAGAGCCAATAGAGATTGTAGAATTAGACGAGATCCATACCTATATTCAAAATAAAAAAACTACTGTTGGGTATGGCTGGCTGTTGACAGATTTGGAAAACGCTTCATCGATTTTGTTTGTGGAAAACGAAACACAAAAACTTTCAAAAAACTATGGAAAAAATTGAAGAACAAGAAAATAAATGGTTTTTGTAGCGATTATTGGAAAAGTTACTCGGAGCTTATCCCAAGCGAAAGACATTGCGAGTCAAAAGCCGAAACCTTCACTGTGGAAGGATACAACAGTAGGATAAGACATTATCTTGCAAGGTTTAACAGAAAAGGGAAATGTTATTCAAAATCAGAAAAAATGATAGAAAACTCTTTAAGGTTATTATTTTTAAAACTCAATAAACAATTGTCTATAATTATTTAACAATACCAAAAATAAATCTTTTATCATGCTTAATTAATCATCTGATTACGAATTGGAATACGTTTTGTTAAGCATACGTTATACGAATTAATAATCGATGGAAAAAAATATTTCTACTCCCAAAACTAATCGCAAAAAATGGCTTTTAGGTATTGCAGCAAGTATCTTTTTAATTTTGGCAATATTTCCTTTTGCACTTGATTTTTACTTACAAAAAAAACTTCCGGATCTTATCAATAAGAAAACTCCATATAAACTGGAGCTGAAAAATTTTAATCTAAGTTTATTGTCCGGAGATTTTACCGCAACTGATCTCAACATTTCGACAAAAAATACTGAGGATAAAAAAATCACTCAAATCAAAGGAAAAATTAAAAAAATAGAAATAAAAGATTTTGGTGTATGGAAAGCACTTTTCAGTAAATCTTATCACGCAGATCAGTTTTTACTTTCCGATTCTGATGTACAGATACGCCTTGCTCCAAAATCTGACAAAGAAAAGAAAGCTTCAAAAAAAACAGATATTCATATCAATAATATCATTTTAAGCAATGTTTTTGCTGATGTAGTAAATGCAGAAGGAAAACCTGTATTTACAGGGAAAAACATCAACGTAAAACTGAAAGATATTCAGCAAAATGAAGATGATGCAAAAATTCCTATTGCTTTTAAAGAGTTTAAGATCGATGCGAAAGATGTTAAAATAGGCGTAAATGATTTTTACCAGATCAATTCTGATCAAATTTTTGCGGCAAACAAAACGCTCGATCTCAGAAAATTCCATCTTGTTCCTATTCAGAATCCTGAAAAATACAATTCAAAAAATGTATTTGATTTTGCTTCGGAGCGTCTTTTGGCTAAAGATTTAAATATCAGTAAAGATTCTTTAATTGTTTCGGATATTATTTTCACCCAGCCTGATCTCAAAGTAACCTCAACAGGAAAAAATATCGTTGAAAAAGATAAAAATCCTAAAGAAATTGAAATGAAAATCCGGATGAAAAACATCAATTTCCAGAAAGGAAAAATTGTTGTTTTACAGGCTGATAAAGACAAAACTGCATCTGTCGATAACTTTAATTTTAAACTCACCAATATTGTTTTTGATAAAAATACGGTGAAAGAAAAAATACCATTCAGATTTACCAATCATGATATTGAAGCAGATCATATTTATCTTAAAGCCAATAATCTTCAAGCGGTAAAAATTAAAAGAATTTCATCTAAAAATTCAGATATTTTAATTGAAAATTTCCAGATGATTGCTTTGGGAAAAAGCCAGAATAAAGATCTTTTTGATATAAATACAGACGAGATAAAAATTCTTAACAATAAAACCAAATACATCGGGCAAAAACTGAATGTACAGTTGGATGGTTTAGAGATAAAAACTCCTGAAATCAAAATAATTTCAGCAAACCAAAAATCAAAATCAAAAAAATCAAACTCAACACTTCCTGAATTCGCTCTAAATATGGGATTTATTAAAATTTCTAATGGTAAATTTTCTCAGATTAAACTTGGAAAAGAAAAAATGTCTGTTGGAAAATTTGATGTTGCCATCAACCGAATTATTTCCGGAAATGAATATCTGAAAAACGATTTGCCATTCAAAATAAACAGTCACACCGTTACAGCGCAGAAAGTTTTTCTTGATGCCGGAAAATACTATTCTCTTAAAGTAGGTGAAGTGAAAAACTCAGGAAAACGCACAGACATAAAAAACCTGCATTATCTTCCTAAATATTCCCGAAAAGCGTTCAGCAGAGTGATTGCTAAAGAAAGCGATTTGTATAATATTACTGTAAAAAAGATAGGCATAACAGATCTGAATTCTAAGTTCATTAAAAATCCTGTAATTGATATAAGCAAAGTCGATATTGACGGATTAAGCTGTAATATTTACCACGATTTGGCTCCACCCGATGACAACGCTGCAAGAGATCTTTTCAGCAAAAAACTTCGTAACGTAAAACTGCCGATGTTTGTAAAAAATGTATCCATCAGAAATTCAAATTTGATTTATGAAGAAAATGCAGAGAACAGCAATATTCCCGGAAAACTTACATTTGACCGATTTTCTATCGACATTAATAATGTAAATAACGGAAAGATAAAGGGACGACCAACCACAATTACCGCCGATGCAAAATTTGCTTTCTACGGTACGGCAAATACTACAGTGAACTGGAAATTTGATGTATTACATCCTAATGACGCATTTACCATTAACGGAAATATACAAAAACTGTCTGCAGAAAACGTCAATCTCTTTGTAAGACCGTATCTTAATGTAACTCTGGACGGGAATATCGATTATCTAAAATTTGATTATCACGGAACCAATTCAGGAATTGGAGGTAAGTTTTATTTCAAATACAACGAGATGTATGTCAATTTTCTCAACAAAAAAGGCAACGAAAGAAAATTACTGACCACAGTTGCCAATTGGTTTGTAAAAAATGAGTCTACAGGTGAGCCGGATCATGTAGTGATAGAGAAAAAAAGAGAATCTGACCGTAGTTTTTTCAGTATGCTTTGGCAGGGAATTATGGAAGGTCTGAAGAAATATCTTATCTAAAAAATATTAAAAACATGATCAAAGGCATAGGCAAAATAAAATTTTTATCTTAAATTTGTACCGTTATGCCGTTCTCAATGGTATAATTTTTTTTCATCATTTGTGTTTTTGCCTTCTCTCACAGAGAGAAGGCTTTTTTATTTATTCACCATTTGAATAATTATTTTTTTAATCTTTCTGGTTAAACTCAAAACAATGTTTATTTCTTTATGAATGTCCGTTTTTAATCTAACGCTAAGATCAGCAGTGCGTTTGCCATTCCGGAGAAACCTAAACTGCTTTGTTTTCAATATGTTGGGATTCCTCCGGAAATCGAAGATTCGACGAAGTCAATGACAAACGAACTGTGAAATATTAAATTATAACTAATTACGGACAAGCGTATTTCTTTTTTTGCTTTAGGTCTTCTTGCTGAAAAATGAGCTATAAATAATTATCCTGTTATCACAAAACACATTATAATATATAAAGAATCATGTTTTTGAATGTAGAAATATACAGAAGTACACTAATTGATAGTAATGAAATTGCTTATTACAAAGTAAAAAAGTATCTTGCTTTCTAAATCTCATAGTTTAATATGCTAAATTTATACAGGAAAACTGCGCTTATTGAAGGTATTTCTTACCTTATTTTACTCTTCATTGCAATGCCATTAAAATATATTTTTAATATTCCTGAAGCTGTAAAATATTTTGGTTGGATTCACGGCTTACTTTTCATCGTATTTGCAGTCATTCTTCTTGCCGCAGCAATACAATACAAATGGAGTTTAAAAAGAATTATTATCTATTTTATAGGTTCCGTATTACCTTTTGTTCCGTTTTATCTAGATAAAAAATTAAAAAATGAATATGAACACCGCTAAAATGTATTTTGATTTTACGGTTTCTCTGTGATCTGAAAGAACCATTGTTTTTGTGGTCTGAATTTTGAATTTATTGATAAGAGGAAAACTTTCTGAGATTTCCACACAATCGAAAATCATCAAATTCAAAATATTATGTACAAGAAAATTTTAGCCGGATTGGGCGGCGCAATTGCATTAAACATTCTACACGAAACCATCAGAAAAAATTTCAGTAATGTTCCGCACATCAACGAAGTGGGAGAAGAAGCTCTTCTGAAAATTACGGATAACACTCCAATCAATATTACTGGAGAAAAAAATCTTTATGCTGCAACATTGATAGGAGACGTGATAAGCAACGGAATTTATTATGCAACTACCGCAACAAAAAATGATCTTACATCGGGATTGCTTGCAGGAGTTGGTGCTATTGCACTTCCAAAGAAATTAGGACTTAATGATGAACCGGTTGCAGAAAATACCCAGAAAAAACTAATGACTGTAGGTTATTATATATTCGGAGCTTTGGTAACGAAATTTATTTATGACAAAATAAAATAAATCTTATACGATTATCACTTAAAAAGCAAAACTCGGTTGCATGCAATCGAGTTTTATTCTTTTATGATTTAATATAGCGTTAAGCGGAATAAGCGGCTCTGTTGAGAAATATATTTTTTCCTGAAATTTTGTTTTTAGATAAACTGTAGATAATTTCCACAGAAAAACTGGAAAGCTCATACAAAACATATCGGGAATTACTCACCGTATTTTCATTAATCATTTTTCCTCGGCTCAATACTATATCAAACTGCATTTCGTCAGGAAGATTCGTAAATTCGTAATAAGAAATATCCATAATTATAGTTTTTATGATTAGAATTGATTATCGGTTAACTATAAGCAATTAGTTTACCAAATCTTAAAAAAATCTTAAAAACGATATAAAATTTTAAATCTTTTTATTTTTAAATTATCCAAATCCTTATGCTACTCTACTTCTTACGCTTTTAAGCTGAAATAAAAAATACTTCCAGAGCCGATTTCGCTTCTTACAGAAATATTTCCTCCCTGCGCTTCAATAAATTCTTTACTGATGCTTAAACCTAAACCTGTACCTTCAGCTTTTGTTCCGGGAATTCTGAAATATCGTGTAAACACTTTATCGAGATACTGATCTTCTATTCCGAAACCGTGATCTTTTACAGAAAAAATGATTTCATCTTCATTGTCTTTTTCTACTTTAACTTCTACTTCAGAATTTTCATACGAATACCGAATTGCATTAGAAAGAATATTACTGAGAACCCAGGAAGTTTTTTCATAATCGGCATTTATCAATTGAAGATCTGTATCAATATGAGACTTAATAGTAATCTTTTTATGATCTGCTAAAGACTGGTTTCCTGCAATTACACTTTCCACCATCTCATGAATATCTGTTGGCTTTATATTAAGCTGCACAACTCCGGTTTCCAACTGAGTAAGGTTGAGAAGCTCACCTGTGATTTTCAAAAGTCTGAACGTATCATCTTTAATCCCCGAAACCAGTTTCTGCTGTTCATCATTCAGCTCACCGATTCTTATATTCTCAAGAAGCTGAACACCCATCTGGATTGATGAAATCGGAGTTTTAAACTCATGAGAAACTGTTCCCATAAAGTGAGTTTTAGCCAAATCCAATTCTTTAAAAGGTGTAATATTTCTCAGCATAATAACCTGTCCGATAAAACGTTTGCTGTCTTCACCGGTTGGTAAAACATTGATGTCAACAATTTCTTTTTCAAAATAATTTTCTTTTCCTTCCACAAAAATTTTCAACAATTCTGAATCGGCTTTTTTCTCAGTTTCTGGATCGATGATTTCTCTGATAAGATCTCTCACCAAATCATTTCCGACAGCAACATCCTGAATCTGTTTTCCTACGAACTGTTCCTTTTTCAGTCCGCTGATTTTTAAAGCTTCATCGTTTACAAAAAGAACTTTTCTGTTTTCATCTATTCCGATTACTGCATCATGCATATTATCAATAAGGGTTTCTATGCGTTTTTTACCCTTCAAAATTTTATCAATACGGCTTTCAGAATATTCCTGAAGTTTTTCTGCCATCGTATTAAAAGATTTTGCCAATTCACCAAATTCGCTATTTCCTTCAAACTGTACTCTTTCTTTGTAATTCTGCTGTGCGATCTGATGAATACTCAATGTAAGTTCCCGGATAGGATTTGCAATATTGGAAGGAAGATTAATCATTAAGATAAAGGCAATCAGAAAACACAGCGTTCCCGCAATAGAAATTACAGCAATAGCACTTTCTGCTGTGGTATTGGCAATTCCGCTTTTGATCTGGATGGCGTTCATATTCAGCTGCATCAGTTCTGCAATATCTTTTCTGATCACAGATTTCAGATTTTGATCTGTCGGATTTTTATTTAATTCTGAAAAATGACTGATAATATTTTGAGTTACCTCTTTTTCTCCGCTTTCGGTAATATTCAGGCTTTGAAGCTTAAGATTTTTCTGAAATTCTTTTACGGCAAAAGGCTGCGAATCTATTTCTTCGAGAGACAACAGCATATTTCTGGAATACTGAAGCGTATTGTAATTGGCAACAAGTATATTCTGCGTGTCTTTTTTCAGCTGATAAATAAACCAGCCACCAACTACAGAAAGTATGATAATCATAAAAAACAGAAGACCTACTCCTGCATTGAGTTTTGTTTTTATTTTCATCAGGACAAAATTACTAAATCTACATTTTGTTTTGAAAGTCTTTTGAGTAACGAATTGAAAGTATCTGTCGCCAGAATAATTCTCCAGATGTCAATGTGAGGTTTTCCGATACAAACGGTTGTGATTTTTCTTTCATCACATTGTTCCATGATGGTCATTGCAACATTTTTACTCTGTATTTTAATGATTTCTGCTCCCAATTCGGTAGCTAATCGAAAATTATTGATCAAATGCCTTTGTTTATTGAGCGCAATTCTGTCGGGAGATTCTCTGGGAGTTTGTACGTAAAGCAAAAACCATTGACTATTGTAATAATTGGCAAGTCTTGCCGTTTTTCTGATCACATTTTTTGCTGTAGTTTCATTTGAACTTATACAGGCTAAAAATCTTTCTTTCTTTAAAACATTCGTGCTTATAATTTCATTTTCTACCTTTCTGGTAACTTGTGAAGCAACTTCTTTCAATGCCAATTCCCGAAGCTGAAGAATATTTTCATTCTTAAAAAAATTATTGAGAGCAGACTGTACTTTGCTTTGATCGTAGATTTTTCCGTCTTTTAATCTGGAAATCAGCTCATCTGCGGTAAGGTCGATATTTACCACCTCATCTGCAGCAGAAAGTACAGTATCGGGAATTCTTTCAGTAACTTCTATTCCTGTAACGGCTTTTACTTCTTCATTCAGGCTTTCGATATGTTGAATATTGACCGCACTGATTACATTAATTCCCGCATCCAAAATCTCCATTACATCCTGCCATCTTTTTTTGTTTTTGCTTCCCTCAATATTAGTGTGAGCAAGTTCGTCTACAATGACAATTTCGGGACGGAGAACAATAATCGCAGGAACATCAAGCTCTTCCAGTTCTTTCCCTTTATAAAACAGTTTCCTTCTTGGAATAACAGGTAATCCGTGAAGTAAATCGTGGGTTTCTTTGCGGTTGTGGGTTTCTATGTAGCCTATTTTTACATCGATTCCATTTTGCAATAGAACATGAGCTTCTTGCAGCATTCTATAGGTTTTGCCGACACCGGCGCTCATTCCGATGTAGATTTTCAGCTTTCCCCGTTTTGATGTATTGATGAGCTGCAAAAACTCTTCTGCTGATTTTCTGGGTTCATCCATTTTAGAAATAAATAAAATTTACAAATCTCCCTGCAAAAAATGACAGGGAGATTTTTATTAATTTAAAATGAAACTGCAATTGCTGTGACAGCAGTAAGACTGTTATTAGAAATATCTTCGTTTCTCTTCATAAAAATCGCATCTTTACTGTTGAGATTTCGGATTTCAGTTCGCCATACAAGATTTGGTAAGATCTGATAATCGGCATTTAAAGAATATCCGAATGTTTTGAAACCATTTTCTGATCCTGTTGAAATAATAACCCCGTTTTCATCCTGATAATACTCTCCTCTCGCCGTGATACTGAATTTTTCTGTTGGAGAATATTTAGCAATCAAAACCGGAGTGTACCAAATATTGTACTGTTCGCTTCCTTTTGCTTTCTGCTCAGCTCCGAGATCAAATCCTGCAGTAATCCCAATTTTTTTACTGATTTGATAAATTCCGTATAAATTGTGAAAATATCGCATTTGTCTTATACTGTCGGGTTTATCGTTTCCTATAAATGATCCACTGTTCAATGTCAGTTTTTCATTGGGTTTAAAAGTCAACTGATGCCCAAAAGCGGGTGTAGAATTACCGTCTACTCTTTGTATTCTTTGCCATCCGTTCAAAACTAATCCACTAAGAAACCATTTACCACTTGGTGAATTGTATGAAATCTTTGCTCCGGTTTCGAAATAAGGAGAATTATCCGCAAAAAGGCTTCTCGTTAAAGTCCAGTTATCTTTTCCTATGGCGCTTTCAAAGCCAAGATGAGAAGGGAAAATTCCCGCGTCAATCCATAAATCATGCTTTTTTGAGATTTTGAATCCTGCATTAGCTTCATAAATATTTTTCATCACGCCCTGTTCTGCAGCATAATTTGCATTCATGTAAGTTCCTGCAGCGATTGCAACATTTGCACGAATTTGATCTGTACTGTATCCTGCCTTAATGAAAGCAAGATTAACGTTGACTTCATTATTTCGGTTATGACTGTACACAAATGAAGGACGAGTATTATTTTTAGGATTATTAAAATCTGCCTGATAATAAACTTCTGCATAGCCGCTTATGGTAAGTGGTTTTTTAAGTGAATCATTTTGAGCTTTTGCGGATATACTCAATACTGCTAAAAGCCCAAATACTATTTTTTTCATTAAATCTAATTTAATTATTTTTTTGATATTAATTTTATGAATGTCCGTAATTAGTAATAATTTAGTTTTTAACAGTTTGTTTGTCATTGACTGCTAATTTTAGCGTTATGATCAAAAACGGACATTCAAATTAATTTTTAGTGATTTCATCAAGTGCAATATTCAATTTAAGAACATTGATTTTTTCCGGACCGAACATTCCCAAAAAAGGTTTTTCGATATTTTTTTCGATTAGCTGATTGACTTCAGATTCCTCAATATTTCTGATTTTAGCAATTCTTTTTACCTGAATTTTTGCTGATGGTACAGAGAAATTAGGATCAAGTCCACTCCCACTTGCCGTTACCAAGTCGGCAGGAATCTGAGATTTTACAAGTCCGGGATTTTTCATCATCAAAGTATCGATACGAGCCTGAACCTGCTGAAGATATTCTTTGTTTGAAGGAGCTTTATTACTCCCACCAGATCCGGCAGAATTATAGTCTACCGCAGAAGGTCTTGATGAGAAATACTGGTCTGCAGTAAAAGCCTGTCCTATATTTGAGTAATATTTTTTATTGTTAAACTCTACAGTTTTTCCTTTTCCATGATTGGGTGCCAACTGAGCCATTGCAAAAACCAAAGCGGGATAAACAACAGCAAAAAGTATAATGCACATTGCCGTTAATTTGATGGCAGGTAAAATATGTTTTTTCATTTTTAATTAATTTTAAAAGAATAATGAAACTAAAAGATCGATGATTTTAATTCCAATAAATGGAATGATGACACCACCTAGTCCGAAAATCAAAAGATTACGTCTCAATAATGCAGAAGCACCAATCGGTTTGTAAGCGACACCTTTCAGAGCCAACGGAATCAGAATCGGAATGATGATCGCATTAAAAATAACCGCTGAAAGAATCGCACTTTCCGGACTGTGAAGATTCATAATATTAAGTCCTTGCAGAGCCGGAATCGCGGTGATAAAAAGTGCAGGAATAATGGCAAAATATTTCGCAACATCATTTGCAATACTGAATGTAGTTAACGTTCCTCTTGTCATCAGCAATTGTTTCCCAATTTCTACGACTTCGATTAGTTTGGTTGGATCGTTATCCAAATCAACCATATTTCCTGCCTCTTTTGCAGCCTGAGTTCCGCTATTCATGGCAACACCAACATCTGCCTGAGCCAAAGCCGGAGCATCATTGGTGCCATCTCCCATCATGGCAACAAGACGACCTTCAGTCTGCTCTTTTTTAATATAATTCATCTTATCTTCAGGTTTTGCTTCGGCAATGAAATCATCAACTCCAGCTTTTTCAGCTATAAATTTCGCAGTAAGCGGATTGTCACCTGTAACCATCACTGTTTTAATCCCCATTTTTCTAAGACGGTCAAAACGTTCATTGATTCCCGGTTTGATGATATCCTGAAGTTCGATTACGCCGAGAACTTTTTCGTTTTCAGAAACGACAAGCGGAGTTCCTCCATTTTGTGAAATTTCTTTTACTTTATCATCGGTTTCTTGTGGAAATGTGTTTCCTGCACTCAGAACAATATTCTTAATTGCATCAGTTGCTCCTTTTCGGATTCGTAAGTTTTCATAATTCACTCCAGAACTTCTTGTCTCTGCTGTGAATTTGATATATTCAGGATTTTCTAATGAATAAGTAGAAGGATCAATTCCTGCCAACTCAACAATTGATTTTCCTTCTGGAGTTTCATCAGTCATCGAGCTTAATACGGCAGCTTTTATTAAATCTTTTTCATCCACATTATTGGCTGCATAAAAATGAGTTGCCTTACGGTTTCCAATAGTTATCGTTCCTGTTTTATCTAAAAGAAGCACATCTATATCTCCCGCAGTTTCAACTGCTTTTCCGCTTTTTGTGATGACATTGGCTCGTAATGCTCTGTCCATTCCTGCAATACCGATTGCGGATAAAAGACCACCTATCGTGGTAGGAATCAGACAAACAAAAAGCGAAATAAATGATGCGATGGTAATACTTACATTAGCATAATCTGCGAAAGGTTTTAACGTAATACAAACAATGATAAAAACCAAAGTAAATCCTGCCAGTAAAATCGTTAACGCAATTTCGTTGGGTGTTTTTTGTCTGGATGCACCTTCAACCAAAGCGATCATTTTATCAAGAAAACTTTCTCCTGGTTGTGTAGTTACTTTTACCACAATTCTATCAGATAAAACTTTAGTTCCTCCGGTCACAGAACTTTTATCTCCACCCGATTCACGAATGACAGGAGCAGATTCTCCGGTGATTGCACTTTCGTCGATGGTACCCAAACCTTCAATAATTTCTCCATCAGAGGCGATAATATCTCCCGCTTCACAGACAAAGATGTCACCTTTCTGAAGTTTTGCGGAAGAAATAATGCTTCCGTCACGCAATTTTGTAGGTGTTTCTTCTCTTGTTTTCCGAAGACTGTCTGCTTGTGCTTTTCCTCTAGCTTCTGCGATGGCTTCTGCAAAGTTTCCAAACAGAACGGTAAGCAGCAGAATGATAAATACAGTAAAATTATAGGCAAAACTTCCCTGAGATTTTTCTCCTGTCAAAGTCCATATACTCACGATTAGCATGATCAGAGTTCCAATCCAGACCAGAAACATCACCGGGTTTCGGAACATCGTTTTGGGGTTGAGTTTTATAAAAGACTGTACAAGTGCTTCCTGAATCAGTTCTTTTTGAAACAACGATTTATTATTATCCATTTGAGATATATATTTTATTTTAGTGAAAAATATTCAGCAATCGGACCTAAAGCCAATGCCGGAAAGAATGATAATGCCGCGATGATTGCAATGACTGCGAAAATCATTAATCCAAAAGTTGAGGTATCGGTTTTCAGTGTTCCTTCGCCTTCAGGAATATATTTTTTCTGAGCCAGTAAACCCGCAATTGCAATAGGACCAATGATTGGTAAAAAACGACCAAGTAAGAGAACAATTCCTGTCGAGATATTCCAGAAAGGATTATTGTCGCCTAAACCTTCAAAACCACTTCCGTTATTGGCTGCAGATGATGTAAATTCATACAAAACTTCACTAAACCCATGAAAACCCGGATTGTTAAGCGTACTTGTTCCTACATCCGGAAAAGCAGTTGCAATAGCGGCTCCTGCCAAAATCAGAAACGGATGGAAAAGGGCAACAATCATTGCAATCTTCATTTCTCTAGCTTCAATTTTTTTACCTAAAAACTCAGGAGTTCTTCCTACCATCAAACCACTTATGAATACCGCAAGAATGATATAAATAAATATGTTTAAAATACCTGCTCCGTCGCCACCATAAAATGCATTGACCATCATTGCCAACATTTGGGTCATTCCGGAAAGCGGAACAGAACTATCGTGCATTGAGTTTACAGATCCTGTAGAAATAACCGTTGTCACGATACTCCAAAAACCTGAAGCACCTGCACCGAAACGGATTTCTTTACCTTCCATTGAACCAAGTGACTGATCGATTCCCATGGATGAAATGGCAGGATTTCCGTTCATTTCCATAGTAATGGTAGGAATTGCTAATAGAAGAAAACCCGCTGTCATCACTCCAAAAATCATATATCCGAATTTTTTTCTTCTGATAAAATGCCCAAACGCAAAAACCATAGCCATTGGAATCATTAATTGCGAAACCATCTCAATCATATTGGTAAAATAGGTTGGGTTTTCAAACGGATGCGCACTGTTTGCTCCGAAGAAACCTCCTCCGTTGGTTCCAATGTGTTTAATAGGAACAAATGCTGCAACAGGACCTGTAGAAACTTCGGTAGCATTTCCCTGAAGTGTAATTACTTTATCTTTACCGTCAAAAGTCATTGGTACGCCTTCAAAAAGAAGAACTGCGCCCATAATCAATGAAAGAGGAAGAAAAATTCTTGTGCTTGATTTCAAAAAATAATCGTAAAAATTCCCCAATTTTTCGGTAGATTTTTCACGGAAAGCTTTAAAAATAACAATCGCTGCAGCCATTCCCGTTGCAGCGGAAACGAACTGAAGAAACATCAGCCAAATCTGTCCGAGATAGCTTAATCCTGTTTCTCCCGAATAATGTTGAAGATTACAGTTCACTAAAAAGGAAATGGTGGTATTAAATGCCAAATCTGGTGACATATCAGGATTTCCGTCCGGATTGAGCGGAAGCCAACTCATGTTCATCAGAACGAGCATACTTATGAAAAACCATAAGAGATTAATCGTAAGGAGCGCGCTCAGATGCTGCTTCCAGTTCATTTCGTTTTCAGGATTGATTCCTGAGATTTTGTAGATCAAAGATTCTACAGGTTTGAAAACAGGATCAAGAAAAGTCTTTTCTCCTGCATATACTTTAGCAATGTATTTCCCAAACGGTATTGCCAATAAGAGCGTTACCAGAAACATGGCTATAATTCCAAAAATTTCAGTGTTCATAGTTGTTTAATGAATTAAAGCAAATTTTTTAACCGTAAAAATCAGATAGATAAAAGCGATCACGAAGCAGATCCAAAAGATCATGATGCTCAATTCTTTCACTTTATTTAAAATCTTACGGTTCATTTGATTATTAATTGTATTTAAAATTCTTCCGGTTTTACGAGTACATAAATCATGTAGAAGAATATGGCTATTGCGGTAATGAATAATAGAGTCATGTATACGTTTTTTAATTTTTAAATCTTTTCAAAATATTCTACCAAAAAGTAAAACAGAGCGAACAGTAATACTCCAGAAGCCAATAAAATAATTGTGATCATTGTTTTATTTTTAATTAAATTGAATAATTGCTGCTGCTATAAAAACTCCGAGAATGACCGCTATGTTGATCGTAATTACTTCGAAATCATGTTTTCCGCGAATTGATTTCCATTCTTTCCAGCTTCCGATTTTTCTGATTTTTGTTTTCATAATTAAATTCCTGATTTGTAAACCTGATGAAAGTAGTTTTCCTGTAAACTCGGTGACATTTTATTAAATATCATTTTTTTGTAAGTCGGTTCGCAGCAAAACGTAAAACTGTCTAAAGAATAGACAAAAATGTTTTCAATTGCATTTTTTAATGCTGCATCGCCTTTACTGTAAAGCGTATTCATCTTCTGAATAGATTTAATAAGGATTTTCTGATCATTTTCTTTTATAAGCTTTTTAATGTGTCTGGTAAAAACATTAATTACCATAAACGGCGAATTTGTTTTGTAAAATTCTTTGAAATCTTCTTTTGTTTCAGGGATCGTTTGTAT
>Ga0209599_10001045_pt1 | contig 14397 bp, 12 predicted proteins | sample Shrwel_input2_FT_FD_187534 | JGI IMG/M metagenome (GOLD analysis project Ga0209599, IMG submission 187534) | Subsurface microbial communities from deep shales in Ohio, USA - Utica-3 well 1 S input2 FT (SPAdes) (version 2) ... | reverse complement strand
AACGTTTACTAATCGAGGGGCAGACATCGTTTATCCTCTATACCCTGTCGAAACAGTCAGTCTTAACACCGCCTTAAATTTTTTGTTTTACTTACAAGCAGGCCCTCACCAAACACAAGTGTTGGGTTTATATATTGTTTTAATGTTATTAACCCCTTTAGTGTTGGCTGCTTTTCATCAAAAGAAAGCCATTTATGTACTCGCAATCAGTTGGCTCATCTATATTTACGGCCAAAAGAACCCCATAATTTTTACAAAAAGTAATTTTGAAAATGCTTTTTCGATTTTGGCATGGCAAGCTATTTTTTATACCAGTCTTGCTATTGGTTGGTATAAAACAGAAATCACTTCTTATATGCACGGCATAACCAAAAAAGTGCTACTTGGCTTTTGCGTGAGTGTGAGTTTGGTCTTATTTTTTGTTGCACAAAATCATACTAATATGTTTTTACCAAGCTGGGCGCATCTCACTTTAATCCCACCAGAAACATTTAATTGGCTTTATAGTCAATATGCTCTTAAAAACACCTTAGGCCCGTTAAGAGTACTTAATGACTTTTGTCTGTTAGTTACTTTATATTGGTTATTAACTATCTGTTGGACACCCTTTTATAAAGCTTTAGGTTGGTATTTAATTCCTGTCGGTCAGGCTTCGTTATATGTTTTTATTGTGCATGTTTATGTAGTGTTATTAATGAGCCAGTTTGTGAGTTTTGACTTACACCCCAATAATTGGTTTATAAATACTTGTATTCATGGTGGTGCTTTATTTTTACTTTGGTGGATGACCAAAAAACAAATTGGGATGCGCTTTATTCCCACTTAAAATATCCAACAAAAAAGGCAGATTCATTAATCTGCCTTCTTTATTTTCAAGCTTAATTTAGAGACTAGCCAAAATTGCTTGTAGTGCCTCAACAGGGTGCTGAGCTTGAGTAATAGGACGACCTATCACCATATAATCAACGCCCACATCTACTGCCTGTTTGGGGGTCATAATACGCTTTTGGTCGTCACTATTACTTCCTGCGGGACGAATACCTGGCGTGACTAAGGCAAAAGGTTTTGAGTGTGCTTGACGCAAAGTGGCGGCTTCTTGTGCAGAACATACGACACCATGTAAACCACATTCAGCGGTTAAACGCGCCAATCGCTGCACTTGCTCAATTGGCTCTAAATCCAACCCAATATCGGCTAAATCACTACGCTCCGAGCTAGTTAACACCGTTACCGCGATTAACAAGGTTTCATAATTATCTTGCTGTAAACGCTCACGAGCCGCGACCATCATACGTCTGCCACCACTCGCATGAACATTGACCATCCATACTCCTAAATCAGCCGCAGCATGCACTGCTGACGCAACGGTATTAGGAATATCATGAAACTTTAAATCTAAAAACAATTCAAAACCACGCGATTGTATGGCTTTAACAATACTAGGCCCTTCACGTGTGAATAACTCTTTACCGACTTTAACGCGGCATAATTTAGGATCTAATTGGTCAACTAAAGTCAACGCTGCCGAGGCATTGGCATAATCTAGGGCTACAATAACGGGTGAAAGCATAATTTAGATAAATCAATGGAAAGAATTAAGAGTCAATAGGCGGCTTTACATACTGTTTACGCAAAGTTGCCAGTTCTTTTTGCGCTTGACGCAACTGCCAACGCAATGGTATCACATGCCATACAAACAAGGCAGCAAACACCCCTAACATCGCCCCACAAATAAAACTTAAAACCACAACTAAACCACTATTGAGCGGGCTTGTTTCTATAAACAGCAAATTTAGGCTAATGGATTGTTGATTGGTAATGACCAACCAAAAACCATAGGCAGCCAACAACAACCAGCTCACTATAGCGATGATTTTTTTTACATGAGTCCAATTCATTGATTATTCTGCATCTAAAGACTGGTTAACCCGTTCTTTAAGCTCTTTACCTGGTTTAAAGTGTGGGACATATTTGGATCCCACATTAACGCTTTCGCCCGTTTTAGGGTTACGCCCTACTCTTGGTGGACGATGATGTAAACTAAAACTGCCAAAACCACGAATCTCTACGCGCTCACCAGCAGCTAAGGTTTCAACCATTTGTTCTAAAATGGTTTTAATGGCCAACTCTACATCTTTTTCCTCTAACAAGGATAAAGTGTTACGACTAGCAACTTTTGCAATAAGCTCAGATTTGGTTAGAGACATCTTGCCTCCCCCTATGAAATAAGCATTTTTGGACTGCACAAAAATGCTGTACATTGTTAATAATTATAAATACTGACTCTTTTTGATGACGCAAGCATAAAGGATTTTTATCTATGGAGTGCTGATGATGGTGTACCTCAGTACGCCAAGCCCGATAATGCCTAAGCTTTTAAAAACAATACATAATTAGCATAAAAAAACGGGAGTAGCAAACTCCCGTTTTTGTTTTCGTCTTGTTTTTTCACACTTTTTGAGTAAATTCCCAAAAATGCTAAAAACTTGTTGGACTTACAAAGCGTAAGCCCATGACATTACTTCATTTGCGCTTTAATCAAGTCACCGATAGTGCGTGGACCTGCGGCAGTTGCGGCAGCAGCAGTTTCGGCAGCTTGCGTGTTACGGAGGTTAGACATCGCCTCACGTTCTTCTGCTTCGTCTTTCGCTTTAATCGACAAGTTGATGACACGAGCTTTACGATCAACACCAATGATTTTGGCTTCGATTTCTTGACCAACAGTCAAATGCTTAGAGGCATCTTCTACACGGTCACGAATGATTTCAGAGGCTTTGAGGTTAGCTTCAACGCTGTCTGCTAATTCAACGGTTGCGCCTTTAGCATCAACTGCTTTAATTACGCCCTTAACGATTGCGCCTTTTTCATGAGAAGCAGCAAAATCGCTGAACGGGTCTTTTGCAAGTTGTTTAATGCCTAAAGAAATACGGTTGCCTTCTGCATCCACAGCTAAAATAACCGCTTCTACTAAGTCACCTTTACGGAACTTACGAATTGCTTCTTCGCCTGCTTCATTCCAAGAAATATCAGACAAGTGAACCAAACCGTCAATACCACCTGGTAAACCAATAAAAATACCAAAGTCAGTAATAGATTTAATGTTGCCAGAAACTTTTTGGCCTTTTTCGTGAGTTTTAGCAAACTCATCCCAAGGATTAGCTTTACATTGCTTGATGCCTAAAGAAATACGACGACGTTCTTCGTCAATTTCTAATACCATCACGTCAACTTGATCGCCAATTTGAACAACTTTAGATGGGTGAATGTTTTTGTTAGTGTGATCCATTTCGGAAACGTGAACCAAACCTTCAATACCTTCAGCAATCTCAGCGAAGCAACCATAGTCTGTTAAGTTAGTGACTTTAGCGCGAGTGATTGTACCTTTTGGATACTTGCTCATTAAGGCTAACCATGGGTCTTGACCCAACTGTTTTAAGCCCAAGGAAACACGATTACGCTCGCGGTCAAATTTAAGAACTTTAACTTCCATTTCTTGGCCAACTTCAACCACTTCGCTTGGGTGTTTAACACGTTTCCAAGCCATATCAGTGATATGCAACAAGCCATCAATGCCACCGAGGTCAACGAATGCGCCGTAATCGGTAAGATTTTTGATTGTACCTTTAACGGTTTGACCTTCTTGTAACTGAGCCAACAACTCTTCACGAACGGATTTGCCTTCTTCGTCCATAACAGCACGACGAGAAACAACCACGTTGTTACGCTTTTGGTCTAATTTAATAACTTTAAACTCGAGCTCTTTACCTTCAAGGTGCGTGGTGTCACGAATAGGACGTGTATCAACCAAAGAACCAGGCAAGAACGCACGAATCGGGCCGATATCCACGGTAAAGCCACCTTTGACTTTGCCAGAAATAAGACCACGAACGATTTCGCCATCGGTAAAGATTTTTTCTAAACGTGTCCATGTTTCGGCACGTTTTGCTTTTTCGCGGGACAACATGGTTTGACCCATGCCGTTATCAAACGCATCAACAACTACTTCTACGGTGTCGCCTACGTTGACTTCTAATTCACGTAAGTCATTCAAGAACTCTTCGCGTGGCACTACGCCTTCAGACTTTAAGCCAGTATCAACAGTAACCCAGTCGCTATCGATAGCAACAACGATACCCGAAATAACTGCGCCTTGTGTAAATTGTAATTCGCTTTCTGCAAAGAGATCGGCAAATGATTCGCTCATAATTCAACCTTAAGATGCTGTCGCATCAGTGTTTTTTGACCGCACATGACCAGCTCATGCCGGGCTATTGTTATTTAGAAACACAAATACAATGCTGGTAAGTATTTGCAGATCTTACTCAAAATTTTAAAAGTCGCCGATTATACAACAAGCTCGCGGCAAATTCTTTAACAGTTTGATAAAAATTCTTGTAAATTTGTTTTAGTTTTGGCCGCTTCAATCACCGCAGCAAGCACTGCCTCTATCCCTAAAGCGGTGCTATCCAGCACAATGGCATCTTGAGCAGGCTTTAAAGGTGACACGCTGCGTTGACTGTCACGCAGGTCTCTTGCACGGATATCTTCTAAAATGGCAGGTAAACTTGCAGCAAAACCTTTTTCTAATAATTGTTTATAACGTCTGTCGGCACGAGCTTCGGCACTCGCCGTTAAAAATATTTTTAAGCACGCATCAGGAAATACCACTGTCCCCATGTCACGGCCATCGGCCACTAAACCTGGAGCTTCTCTAAACGCGTGTTGACGCTGTAATAAAGCTTCACGCACCGTTGGTAAAGCTGCCACCTTAGAAGCAGCCGCCCCTATTTCTTCGGTACGAATACTTTGGGTCACATCTTCGCCCTCAAGTATTAACATTGCTTCGCCATTGTTATCTTGAAATTGGGCGTCTAAATGGGCAGCTAACACCTGTAACGCGGCTTCATTATGCGTTTGCACACCATGTTGTTGAGCCGCTAAAGCCAACAGGCGATATAATGCCCCCGAATCTAACACATGAAAACCAAACTTTAAGGCCAAACGATGTGCAATCGTGCCTTTACCCGAACCACTAGGCCCATCAATTGTAATTACGGGCGGTATAATAACGGGCTTTACGCTAGGCTCTAAATCTGCACTCATGGATACCTCTCGATACAACAACACGACTAATACGCGGATATTTTTTATAAAAACCCTACTCGTACTAATACTTTAATGCGTGCGCTTTTTATAGAAAGTTGACCCAAATTGCAACCTATATACCCTTAAAAAGCTAACTTTGATTAGAATATATACTCTAAAAACTCATTTTTGCCCTAAAACGCTGATTAAATAGGCTGCATCTTGATTAAATAATGGCGAAGCCATGTATTGAATTTTTTCACAAATCGGTAACTGTGCTGACAACACAGATGATGTTTTGTGCTGAATATCGTGACGTAATTTAAGGCGTAAATTAATTTTTTGCCCGCCGTGCCATGACTTTTGCTCTTGCGTCAGCACCCCCTCTAACCAAGACCAATCTAACACTTCACTTATTGGAAATTTGGAGTGTTTAACATCAACCACACCAATACATTGTCCCGATGCCACATATACCTCAATCGCGTGTTGTTGTACCATAAAACTCAACGGCTGATGTCTCTGTAAGGATGTTAAATTGTGCTGCAACAACACCGACACAGGACGTTTGGCAAATAACAATAAGCGGCGAGCCATACTTTCAAGCTGTTGCTCGTTAGTTTTAGATTGATGAATTACGTTTAAACTATTGGCTTGAGCTTGTGCTACTTGTTGTTGAGCGTGTATTTGCCATTGTAAAGCATCACTTATTTTTTGCTGTAACAACGCTTGCGTTTTGCTGTCCGCGCGCCACCATTGTTGTATATAACGTACTAAAGGGTAGTTTGCTAACGACTGTGCTAATAAAGCAATATCTTCTGGCGCAACGTGAGATAACGTTTGAGGATTAAAAATTTTGGCCAATTGATTGGCGGTGTTTAATACTTCTGGCGCATTAACCTTTTTTAAAAACACACTCATCGCGTCTTGTGGCGCATATAAAATATGTAACTGTTGCTTAGTGCGCGTTAAAGCCACGTATAACAAACGACGCTCTTCTTCAATATTATCGTTATACATCGAAGGCATTTGCTCTTTACTGCAACATGGCACAAAAACAACAGGCCACTCTAAACCTTTGGCGCGATGAATTGACATAATATGTAATTTAGGTTGTGCATCATTACTTTGACTATCCGCCAAATGTAAACGCCGCAAATGCTCTAAAAACGCTAATACTGTGCCTTTTTTTTGAGCATAATTAATTAAAGCACGCACATTTTGACAGCGTTCTTCGCCTAATTCTGGAATAGCCGCCGCCTTTTTTAAGGCATCTAAATAATCTAGTTCGCTAACTAGCCACAATAAAGTTAGCCCCGCATCATCATCTAATTTAGCTTGTAATTGTTGCAAAATACTGACTAATTTTGCCAAGCGATTTTGCGTCGTTTGATGAGAAACATGGCTTAATTGTTGCGCCAAATAATTGACTAAAGAACCGTTTTGTTGACGCGCTTGCATCATAAAATCATTAATCCATTGCTGACTTAAATAACGATTAGGATGACGTAAAACTTCTGCAAAACGTCGAATATACTGCTCACTCAAGCCTTGATTATTACCTGCTTGCTGATAGTCGCGTTCTTGACGTGCAAAACTTAAATAGGTAAACAGCACTTTAACTTCGACACGTTCATAAAAGCGTTGATTGCCAATGACTTGATAGGCTAACTCTTCTTGAATTAATTTGGCTTCAATAACCGAAGTTTGTGAATAGGTTCGTACTAAGACTATACAATCTTTGGGATGAGTGCCTTGGGCTAGTAAATTTTTATAACTATTAACCACATATTGTGCGCTGTCTTCTTCACCCTTAAAGCCTTGCAACACAACATGACCACCAAAGCCTTTTTGTGATACTAAGTCTTTGGGTTGTCGTTCTTGATTTTGAGCAATCACTTTGCCTGCCAACAAGGTAGCTTCGGCAGGACATCTAAAATTGTCTGAGATAATATAGGCTTGCGCTTGATAACGTTTTTTGAAGTCTAAAATATAGCGTACATCGGCACCACGCCATTCATAAATACATTGGTCATCATCACCAATGGCCATGTAGTTACGATGGTCTTCGGTTAAAATATCGGCTATTTGTACTTGAACTTTGTTTACGTCCTGAAACTCATCAATCAACACAAAATCAAAGCTATTTTTTGCCCATGCTCTGATGCTGTCAAAACGTTCCAACGCTTCCCATGCCAACACTAATTGGTCGTCAAAGGTAAGCCAGTTTTGTTGTTGACGAATTTGTTCGTACAGTTGATAGGCTTTTAAATAATGAGCGTTTTTATGTTCGGCTTGCTGTGCATAAGCCAAAGTATGTACAGGCAATTTGGCCGCTAAAATATTGGCATAACACAAATTACCTTTACAGACCGAAATATAAGTTTGTAAATCCTCTTGATTAATATCTAATTGACTAAAATTTTTACCGTATTGTTTACCCAATTCTACCAGCGCACGCATCGCTAATTGACTATTACGATGCTCAATATGTTCTTCATTAAATGACTCAAAAAAACCGTCTTGTACCGCTTTTTGTACAATCTTTCGACCTAGTGCATTAAAGGTATAACACGACACACGTGGCACATCTAAATTAGCTATTTTTTGTTGAATATCATTGACGGTAGCCTTGCTAAAGGAACACACCAAAATTCGCTGTGGATCAACCCCATGTGCATTAACTAAATGCTGCACCCGATACGCCATTGTTGTTGATTTACCAGCACCTGCTACTGCATATACAATAGCTGCACCTTGATAATGTGTAACAATGTTGCGTTGTTCTTCAGTAAGTTGCAAACTTGTTCTTCCCACGGCAAAAAAGAGAATAATAAACCATGTACAAATTATTGATGAGTTTATCTATGACTTTATTAATATCTGGTTGTGCAACAAGTATTGGCTTATTTAGCAAAGGTGACAAAGCTAAACCTTATTTTGGCACACAATTTGACAGTCATATTTTAGCAAATGCTCAAGAGCTTAGCGCAAAAAGCCCTCTATTACTTTGGATTGGCTATCCTGCTGCACTGATTGACTTACCATTGTCGATGGTGGCAGATACCTTAGTTTTACCCTATATGATGCAAGGCACGCAGCCACAAATGCCAAAATAAAGCCTTAATAAGCGGTATCTTAAAAAATTATGCTTGTATTAACGCAATGAGTTATTACAATTGCGTTTTATTTTTAAGACGATAAAACGCGTGTCCTTAGATTACCCGATTTTATTTTGTGATGATGATGTGCTTGTGGTAGGCAAACCCGCAGGGTTACTAACGGTACGCGGTAAAGGTGCAGAAAAACAAGATTGCCTTCATGCTCGTCTTCAGGCTCAATTTGATGACGTGCGTATTATCCATAGACTCGACCAAGATACCTCAGGCGTTTTAGTCTTTGCGCGTAATTTAAGTAGTCAACAGCACATTAATAAACAATTTGAACTACGACAAGTCAAAAAACACTACATTGCTTTAGTTTATGGTCATATTGCTCAAATGCAGGGCGAAATCGACGCTCCCTTACGTTATGACCCTACACGACCACCATTGCATATTGTTGATTACGAAACAGGACAACATGCCCTAACCCAATGGCAAGTATTAAGTCGTCACTCTAAAAGCACCCGTGTTTTATTAAAACCCATTACAGGCCGTTCGCATCAATTACGCGTGCATATGCAAACCTTAGGTCATGCCATCTTAGGCGACACCCTATATGCACCCCCTGAAGCCATTTTATTAAGTCCGCGTTTGTGTTTACACGCAGAAACACTAGAATTTACCCATCCCTTGCATTTAGAGCCGCTACGTTTTTCGTGGCCTGCTCCTTTTTAGTTAGAGTCGTTATGAGTATATCTACCCCCGCTATTGGTCAACGTTGGTTATCTGATGCCGAAACGGAATTAGGCTTAGGGATGGTTGTGGAAGTAAACGCACGTACCGTGACTATTTTGTTTCCTAAAAGTGAAGAAACACGCGTGTACGCCCAACAAAATGCGCCCTTGTCTAGAATTCGTTTTAATGTAGGCGATAGCGTCAAAGACACTAATAATAAAATGTGGCTTGTAACCAACGTACAAGAACGCCAATTTGTGTTGCGTTATGACGTTCAAGATGAAGCGGGCAACAGTACTAGTTTTGCCGAAACGCGCCTCTCGCCCGATATTCAACTGGCTAAACCGTGCGAACGTTTATTAGCTTGCCAACTCGATAATAACGAATGGTACGAATTACGCGTTACTGCATTACGCGCTCGTGAAATGATTGCTAAAAGCCCTGTTGCAGGTTTAGTCGGGCCACGTGTGGGCTTAATTCCGCATCAATTTTATATAGCACACGAAGTTGGCCAACGTATTGCGCCACGGGTATTATTGGCTGATGAAGTTGGTTTAGGTAAAACCATCGAAGCGGGTTTAATTATTCATCAACAATTATTAACAGGCCGCGCGCAACGTGTTTTAGTATTAGTTCCTGACAGCCTACAGTATCAATGGCTCGTTGAAATGCGTCGCCGTTTTAATATTAACTTCTCACTCTTTGACCTAACGCGCACTGCCGCTATTCGTGAAGGTGACGAAGAACAAAATCCTTTTGCTACAGAACAATACATTTTAGCTAGCATCGACCTATTACTCGACCACCCTCACCTAAAAGAAGCTGCTTTAGATGTTCAATGGGACTTATTAGTCGTTGACGAAGCGCATCACCTAGAATGGGATGAAGAAAAACCCAGTGAAGGCTATCAACTGGTAGAAGCCTTAGCTAACCAAACCGCAGGTGTATTATTACTCACCGCCACCCCCGAACAACTTGGTGTGGCGAGTCATTTTGCCCGTTTAAAACTATTAGACCCCAAACGCTTTAGTAGTCTAAATAACTTTTTGGATGAAGAAGAAGGTTATTTACCGATTGCTCAAGCAGCACGCTATTTAGTACGCGGCAAGGTCACAGATGAAACACGTAGCGTCTTACAAAGCTACTTGGGTGATGACCTCGATTTAAGTAACGCACAAGGACGCGAAAAAGCTATTGCTGCCTTGTTAGACCGTCATGGAACAGGTCGCGTTTTATTTAGAAATACCCGCGAAGCTATTAAAGGCTTTCCAGTACGTGAATGTATTCCTGTGCCATTAACACCGCCTGCCGATTGGCCAATGTCAGGTGTAGTACGTAATCAACTTTGGCCAGAAATTCAAGCCGATAACGATGACTGGTTAGCCACTGACCCACGCGTTCCGTGGTTGATTCAATTTCTTAAAAAGCTCAAGCAGCAAAAAGTGTTGTTAATTTGCCGTACTGCCGATGTTGCAATGGCTTTAGAGTTACGCTTACGCCTCAATGAAGGCATACGTACCGCACTGTTCCACGAAGAGATGACCTTATTAGAACGTGATCGCGCCGCCGCCTATTTTGCCGAGCCCGAATATGGCGCACAAATTTTGTTATGCTCCGAAATTGGCTCTGAAGGGCGTAACTTTCAATTTGCGCATCATTTAGTAATTTTTGATTTGCCTGCTAATCCTGATGTGTTAGAACAACGCATTGGCCGTTTAGACCGTATTGGTCAAACCGAAACCATTAAAGTCCATGTACCGTATATGGTTGGCACAGCACAAGAGCGTTTATTTAACTGGCATCATTTGGCCTTAAACGCCATTGCAGCTATTTCGCCTACCGCGCAAACTGTACATCAATATCATCAACAAAGCCTTAAACAGTGCCTACAAGCCCCGACCGAGCATCACGATTTATTTGATGCTCTGATGAAAGAAGCTCAACAAGACCGTGCTAATTTAGAAGCCGAATTACAAAGTGGTCGCGATTATTTATTAGAGCTTAACTCGTGTCGTATGGATAAAGCCATTGAGTTAATTACTGCCGTTGCTGACCAAGATGACGATCTAATTTTGGGTGATTTTATGGAGCGCGCATGGTCGGCTTTTGGTCTTGACCACGAAGAGCAAGCAGATGGCAGCCATATTATTAAAACAGGCGAACACATGGCGGTTGACTCGTTTCCGAGTTTAGATGCTGACGGCATGACGGTATGTTTTGACCGTAATCAAGCTTTAAGCCGCGAAGATATTCAGTTTATTACATGGGAACACCCCATGTCGCTCGGCGTACTGGATTTAATGACCCGTAATGCCTTTGGCAACGCTAACGTGGCTTTAATTCGTAACAAAGGCATCAAAGCGGGTACGCTATTAGTTGAAGCATGGTTTAGAGTCGAAGTGATTGCGCCAAAGCAATTAAACTTAAATGCTGCCTTGCCACAACTCACGGTACGAGTGTTATTAGATGGTGAAGGCCGAGATTTAGGCAGCCGAATTACCCACGAAATGCTTAATAAACAAGTGCAACCCCTCGAAAAAATGACCGCGCGCCAAGTGGTTAAAATGCAAACAGAGATTATTGCTAACTTGTATCACAAGGTCGATGTCACCGCAAAAGCAGCCTTGCCCGATTTGCAAGCTCAGGCGCAAGCTCAACTAACTGAATCATTAAGTACCGAAATTAGCCGTTTAAAAGCCTTACAAACGGTTAACGCTAGTATTAGAGATGATGAAATCGAGCAACTAGAGCAACAATTAGCACAAGGTATTAACTACCTGAGCCATATTCATTTGGTAAGTGATGCGTTGCGGATTATTATTGCGGGTTAATGATAATTATTCCTTCGACTCCGCTCAGGGAACGCTTCTGCGTTGGTTGAGCGGAGTCGAAACTAGAGCCATGTTGAACCCCAAAATAACAATAAAAGAGTCCACCAACGATGGTTGATTTAAAATTTTTACGAGCCTACTCACCTAGCTTACAACAAGAAGTACAACTTTTAATTGCACAAGGCAAACTAGGCACATACCTTAATACACGCTATCCACAAGCAACACATACCGTTCAAACCGATAAAGCCTTATATCAATTTACCAATCAACTTAAACAAGATTTTTTAAAAAACGCACCTACCATTGATAAAGTTTGTTATGACAGTAAACTCGATGTGATCCACCATGCGTTAGGCTTACATACAGCGGTATCACGGGTGCAAGGTAGCAAACTCAAAGCAAAAAAAGAAATCCGCATTGCCTCTTTATTTAAAGAGGCTGCGCCCGAATTTTTAACCATGATTGTGGCACACGAAATTGCTCACCTCAAAGAACCACAACACAACAAGGCTTTTTATCAGTTATGCCAACACATCGAACCTAATTATCACCAATTAGAATTTGATTTGCGCTTATTTTTAACCTACAAAAGCCTAAGCTGTTAATGGATTTTTTCCTTATGAATCAATCTAATATAAAGATTATTGCTTTTAGGTGCTCCATAAATAAGTGCTGAGTCAAAATAAATAATGTTTGCCTGCGCTGCATCATTCTTTGTCGTATTGGCTGACCAATACCATGACTGCTGAGGTAAATTAGTAAAATAATGTGTATTTATATGAATTTGACGTGGCACTGACTTTGTACTTAAACCAAACCATGCTTTTTCTTGAGTCATTGCCCACGGATGCGTTACCGCCTCCTCTGTCATTAGCGAATTTAGCTCTGCTAACTCAGGTAATCGCCAATCAGATTTTCCACATAATCCACCAGACTCCGTCACCATTTCTACGTATTTTTGTGTATTACATTGCGCCAATGTTTGACCACAAGTTTCACCTGTCGCTCGCTCGTCTTGATAATCATGACGATCACTAAAACCTAATACACCTTTGTTGTAATCTTTACGAGTGTCATACCACGTATATTGCCAATCTTTATCTCGTAATCCGCCATTATCAGTTTTCTCTTCCCATAAAAACTGAGTTTGACTATCGTAAACACAAGCCCATTGTGACGCATCATCAGCCAACACAGCTCCCGAGTCGTCAATTTTAATAAAACGCTGCTGCATCTTAAGTGCCGCCTCTGCATAATTTTGCATTTCTAGCGCATTTGCCGCCTCATGAGAGAAAAATATAGTGCTCACCAAGAATAAACATAGTTTCTGATTCATTTTTATAATTTCCTGTCTTAAATATTAGAAGCAATCTTAAACCACTGTCCTGCACTTTGTACGGCGTAGCATGACTCGCCCTCTATTTCACGTATTTCAGCCCACTCTACCAATTGATAAAATACATTACGATGCAGTAGTGCATCTAAATTATCGCGCACACGAATATAAGGACGCGGCTCACCTTGCTCATCATAATTTACCCATAGTCGATGCTTGTCATCGACAATTACAACATCTTCAGTGAGTGTAGTAAAACGCAAAAACTCTACGCCATCATCTATGATTTTACTTACTAAAGTGGCAATAAAAGGCGCATCATCCACTACGATTCGCACTTTTTCTACAGGCGTAATTAAATAAAAACAATCATCGTCATCATGACGCAAAATGCTACTAAACAACTTGACTAACGCAGGACGACCAATCGGCGTTCCCATGTACATCCATTGGCCATTTGCTTTAATTTGCATGGGAATATCGCCACAAAAATCAGGATTCCACTTATGTACAGGTGGTAAGCCTTTAGGCATATTACCGTTTTCGTCTTTAAGTAAACGCATGATAGCCATAGGGTCAGATTTTATTTGTGAATGTTGAGTCATGATAATTCCTATTTATTGTCCTACAAGATATCGTATAAAATGCTACGAGTGCAGCAAAATAACCCATTAGCAAAAAGACCAACATTATTTATGTCGCCTTTTAGCAAAAAGAAGTCATAAATAATAAATTTCGGCCAACAATATGTCATAAATAGTTGGTGTTTGTGTAGTGTGCTTTTATACTACCGCACCTAAAATTTTAGACTATATTTGGGGCTGACACATCGGCATTTCTTTTGCTAATCATTTTGATATCAGTCCTGTTTTTGTGGGTTAAGAGCCTAATTCTTCCCCCCAGCTATATTGCGAGGAGATTTACCGTGGAAAGAGAAGCAATGGAGTTTGATGTCGTCATCGTTGGTGGCGGCCCTGCTGGTTTATCGGCAGCGATTCGTTTACGTCAATTAAGCATTGAGTCTGGCCACGAGATTTCTGTTTGTCTCGTCGAAAAAGGCTCAGAGTTTGGCGCACATATTTTATCGGGTGCAGTGCTTGAACCGCGCGCATTAGCCGAATTATTTCCTAATTGGAAAGAAGAAGGCGCACCATTACACACGCCTGTCACCAAAGATGAAATTCATTTATTGTTTAGTGAAACCCGTAGCAAACTAATGCCTGATTGGGCTGTACCAAAGGCGATGCACAACGAAGGCAACTATATTGTGAGCCTTGGTAACGTGGTACGTTGGTTAGCCGAG
>Ga0209599_10001043_pt1 | contig 14431 bp, 10 predicted proteins | sample Shrwel_input2_FT_FD_187534 | JGI IMG/M metagenome (GOLD analysis project Ga0209599, IMG submission 187534) | Subsurface microbial communities from deep shales in Ohio, USA - Utica-3 well 1 S input2 FT (SPAdes) (version 2) ... | reverse complement strand
GCATAAAGGTTTAGAGTTGACTTTTGAGTTAGAAGGGCAAACCGATATTTGGCTCAAAGGCGATGATATGCGTGTGCGCCAAATTTTGTCTAAATTATTAGATAATGCGATTAAATTTACCAAAAAAGGTCGAGTCGGAATAAAAGCTAAAATTAGCCCCTATAATGAGGTTCAGGCGCAATTTTTATGCGAGATATTTGATACGGGTATTGGCATTAACAGCGATGCCTTGGCGCATATTTTTCAACCGTTTACCCAAGTTGACCGTTCACATACTCGCAGTTTTGGCGGTGCAGGTTTAGGGCTAGCAATCGCTTCACGTTTAAGCCGTTTAATGCATGCCGAATTGCGTGTTGAAAGTGAGTTGTTAGTAGGAACGTGTTTTTCCTTTGAGGTGGTACTGCCAATTTGTACCGAATGTGGTGCGTTAAAAGAGGGGCAGGTGCTGCATTTACAAGCCAAACGTGCGACTTTTAATGCCCATGTGTTGGTGGTTGATGATAATCCTGCCAATCGTAAAGTCGCCGAAGCCATGCTTAAAGCCGCGGGTTGTACTGTGGTGAGTGCCAATAATGGTCAAGAAGCCCTTAATGAGTTGCTGGCAGGCGATATAGATTTGGTATTGATGGATTGTCAAATGCCGATTATGGATGGTTATGAAGCTACAAAAAAATGGCGCGAACAAGAAACTGAAAAGCGTATTCCTATCATTGCCTTGACCGCTAATGCCAGCTCTGACAATGAAGTTCATTGTATTGCCGCAGGCATGGATGCCATGCTGAGTAAACCATTTCGCCGTCAACAATTAGAAATGTTATTAAATGCGTGGTTAAGTTTTAATCATCAGTTAAGTTGACTATGTTTGGGACTTACGCAGTTATCGCTTATTTGCTCGCTAAAAAATCGTTTTTAACGATTTTTAGCTTACAAAACGCGCTAATTTCCGTGAAATGCGTCAGTCCTAATCTCCAAAGATGATAAATCCTGCTCTGGCGCATACAGTGCAACGGCTAATTGCCAATCTATGGTTGCGTAGGTTTTTACTGATAAAGGCAAGTGTTGGTATTGTGTGGGATAACTGATTGGGTTGGCAGTGTGTGCCACAAAGCGGATGTGTGCTAAATGATACGCTAAACCTTGATGCCATGCCTTAACACAGGCTTCTTTGCGCGTCCAAAAATCTAAAAACGCGGATTCTGCTTCGGACAAGGGTAATTGACGTAAATACTGATATTCTTCATCGGCAAAAAAGCGTTGTGCGATCGCCAAAAAAATATTTTTGCAAGGGCGTTGCTCAATGTCTATGCCACAGTGTTGCTCACTACTTAACACACATGCCAACCAATCACCACTATGACTAATACTCAAATGTAAGCTACTTTGTGTCTTATCAAGCACTAAGCGTTGATTAATTTTGCTCAAACGCCATAAGGTATTACTGTTTTCTCGGTGTGATAGGCAACGGCGAATAAACAAACGACTGGCAATAAAACTTCGTAAGCGATGTGGATGTTTATAGGCCGTCGCTTGTTGTTGTTCAATTGGCGGCAATTGTGCTAAGTACAAGGGAATATCAGAGCATGGCCATGTGATTTTTTGCACATAAATACTGGCAAAACTCATGGTGTTAAGACCAATAATGGGTCAACACGCGCATTGTTAATACTTAAGCCCCAATGTAAATGCGGGCCTGTAGCACGACCTGTTTGTCCGACCAAACCAATCACCTCACCTTGTTTGACAGTTTGGCCTTTTTCGACCATGATTTTGCTTAAATGGCACATCATCGAAATAATCCCTTGACCGTGGTCAATCATCACTGTTTGGCCATTAAAGAAATAATCGCCAGTTTGAGCCACAATACCATTGGCAGGGGCGAGAATTTTTTTACCTTCGGGGGCTGCAATATCTAAACCCGAATGCGGGTCGCGTGCTTGGTCATTAAAAAAACGCTTCAAACCAAAAGGACTGCTAATTTTGCCGCGTATTGGCCATGTAAAGGTTGGCCATTGTAAGGGGGCTGGACTAAAACTTTGATAAACTGTTTTTTGTTCGGCCGCTTCACGGCTATAACGTGCAAGTTCGGTTTCGCTAGGAGTGACTTTATTACTTTGAGTTTGTTGAAGGGTAATGCGTTGTTCGGGATAATGTTTGTCGCTAATTTCAAAGCTCAAACTATCCATAAAGCCTTCCGCTTGTAATACGACATTGGCCGTGCCTACAGGCGCACTCAAAGGAATCCCTACTATGGCGGTACGCTGCTGTTTATCCATAATAATGGGTACAGGCATTTGATTAAACAGTACTTGTACCGTTTCGGGAGCATATTCAGGTAAAGGAATTAAGGCGATACCGCCTGCTGTGCGTTGTTCTTGCGGTAAAGCATGTGCTAATGGGGAGAGTATCAGCAATATACTAAGAAAATGGAGTTTGTTCATAACAGCGTATTTTTAAAAGAGATAACATTAAATCATACACAAACAATGCCACAAAGGAGTAGTTAATGAACAAGCAAATCGTGACAATACTGTTAATTGGTGCAGTTCTTTGGGGTTGGACAGAACGTGCAGCCCTTAAAGCACAATGGCAAAAATACAGCCAACAGCAAACGCCACAGGCAACACAAACATCCGTTTATACTTGGAAAGACAGTGAAGGAACGGTGCATTATTCAACCAGTCCCGATAATAAGCATGCCAAGCAAACGGTGATTGATACCTCGAAAATTACCCGTTTAGAGCCATTACCTGAACCTAAAGAAGATAAAAAAAGCCAAGATAAATTATTGGTTTTAGAAGTGCGTGAAGAGTTAGAACGTAATCGAGATATTATTCAGGCCGAAAAAGAACGCCGAGTCATGCAACAGTAACATATTGCCGACAATGACACATTGAATCTACTACACTAAAAGCGTTATAACAAAGCACTGAAAAAACAATAGTAAAAATCGGAGTATAACGATGATAAAAACCCGTCTTTCGGTCGCAGTACTTGCTGCCACTTTGACCTTAGTTGGTTGTATTGGTGATGACGAAGAACAAAAAGTAGTCACCGAGTCTTATGTTGGTTTTGACCCTGTAGTTGCCTCGGCTGATAATGCTAACTTACCTGCCACGCAACAACGTAGGCCTGTAATTCCTTTTCCGTTTGATGCCTTGTTTTCAGGCGCAAAAACGCCTACCTTAAACATTCCAGGTGCGAGTGTGTCCAATTTAGTTACCAATGCCAACATGTTGGATGGTTTTTCGACAACGGCATCTATGTTTATGGATGTGTTTGGTTATGTAGATATGGAGACTGTTAAAACGAATCTCGTTATTGTTGAAAGAAAAGCTATACCACGAGTGTTAGCTTATGGTGTTGATTACACCATTGAGTTTTCCTCTGTAAAAGATGGTTCTGGTATTCCTATTAACGCCCAGCGTACCCGTTTGCTGATTGAACCTCTAAAGCCATTAATGCCTAGTACTACGTATATTATTGCGCTTAAAAAAGGCGTAAAAACCACCAATGGTGGTATGGTTCAACCCAGCTTTATGTTTAATTTTTTAAATAGTGATACACCAATTGCTAGCGTTACTGACAGTTACTTTAAGCGTTTTTCGGCTGCCGAAAAGGCAACTTTAGAGGCTTTGCGTAGCCAATTAATTCGTCCAGTTGTCAAAGGCTTAGCTCCGTTAGGTATTATGGATAAAGATGTGTTATTAGCCTATACCGTGACTACGCAAAGCACCACCAAAACCTTAGATAAAATCGCTGCGGCAACGGTTGCTAGTGATATTGCAGCTTTTCCTACAGGTAAAACTCCAACAGATTTTAATGCCGCATTACCTGCTAATGCTGATGTGTATGTGGGGACATTAAAAGTGCCTTATTATGGTCATACACCTGTCTCGGCAACAACCGAAAATAAAGCACCTATTTTGACTAGTTATTGGAAAGCAGATAAAGATATTGTGGATGAAAGTGCGCCATTTGTGGGTAATCCAGTGAAGGGTTGTAAAGCGTATACTGATATAAAAAACACTTTACCAGACACAATGAGTACCACAACCTGCTTCCCAATGCCTTTAAAACAAAGCGATCAAACTATTCCAATGCTAATTACCGTACCTAAAGGAGTTAAACCTGCTGGTGGTTGGCCAGTCGTGATTTTTCAACATGGAATTACGGGTAATAGAACCAATATGTTACCTATTGCTCCTGCATTTGCTCAAGCAGGTTATGTAACTGTGGCTATTGATTTACCTTTGCATGGTATTACCCCAACAGATGCAGCGAGTGGGCTGAGAATCACGGGCGTATCTGAACGTACCTTTGATGTGGACTCAGCGGGCGAATATCACGGAGCATATGACATAGTTACCAAAGATGCAGATGGAAAAGATGTTTTCAAAAATACCGAGGGTAGATTAGTCGCTTCTTCTGGCTCATTTTTTATTAACCTAGCTAACCCCATAAGCAGCCGTGATAACTTGCGTCAAGGGGCTGCTGATATTTTAGTATTGGCAAAAAGTTTAGGTGATTTAAACCTTGATGGTGTGGCAGGCGGTGATATTGATACCTCAAAAATTCGATTTACAGGCATTTCTTTAGGCTCGATTGTTGGTACGGTGGCATTAGGTGCGGACAATGCTAAGACTATCGGTGCTGCTTCATTATCGGTAGGTAGTGGCGGTATTGCTAAAATGCTAGATGCTTCCTATTCTTATGGGCCAAGAATTAGAGCGGGACTCGTCAATACACAAGATCCGTCAAAAACAGTATCTGAAAACTCCGATGATTACGAAACCTTTATGCGTTTTGCCCAAACCTTAACGGATAGTGGTGACCCAATTAACTTTGCTGTAGCAGCTAAAAATAACCACCCCTTACATTTAAGTGAAGTATTGGGAGATTTGGTTGTTCCTAATAAAGCTACAAAAACAACCGACCTTGTAGAGGCAGAAAAGTCTTCTTATGACTATGTAGGAGCAACAGGGTTTTTATCGGGTACTGATGCTTTAGCGCGGGTTATGGGTTTAGACCAGTCTATGTCAGCATTGGATATTAGTGCAATTACTGCGACTCAAAAAATAAGCCCAACAGGACTGGGTATTTTTCTGAAATTTAAACAAGGTAAACATGCCTCATTGATTGACCCAAGACATCCTAAAGATGAAGATACTACGGATGCTGTTGTGGCAACTGAGACAGAAAAAGTACCTTATTTGGCGGTTACTCAAGAGATGCAACGTCAGACGGTAAACTTTATTGTCTCTAATGGTGTATGTTTACCCATTGGCCAAAACTGTGCTTTTTAATGTTGAGTGAAGCTAAATTCTAGGGTGAGCCTATGTGTTCACTCAAAAGAGTGGAGGCAGACCTATGTGTCTGCCTCCACTTCTGTATAGTCCAATTTTGACTCTTCATATATTAACCCTTTAATCCCACGCCACGACAGACTATAATTGCGCGACTTTTAATTGTCGTCGAGTGGCGTGTTTATGTTAACCATCGTCCAAGAAGCCCTCACATTTGATGATGTGCTTTTACTTCCTGCTTATTCTAATGTCCTTCCTAAAGATGTGTGTCTCAAAACGCAATTTACTCGTGGCATAAAACTTAACATTCCCTTAGTGTCAGCAGCGATGGATACTGTCACCGAAGCCAAAATGGCGATTGCGATGGCACAAGAGGGTGGTATTGCCATTCTTCATAAAAATATGGAAATTACCGCTCAAGCGGCACAAGTGCGCCGTGTGAAAAAATATGAAGCAGGTATGGTCAAAGACCCGATTACCGTTAGTCCCGAAACCACGATTTTGGAATTATTAACCCTAACCCAAGCCCATAAAATTTCGGGTGTCCCTGTGGTTAAGGGTGATGATTTAGTGGGAATTGTCACGAGCCGCGATTTGCGTTTTGAAACCCATTTAGACCAACCTGTCTCGGCGATTATGACTCCTAAAGCGCAGCTAGTGACGGTCAAAGAAGGTGAGTCAGCCGAACATATTAAAGCCTTATTACATCAACATCGTATCGAAAAAGTCTTAGTGGTTGACGATGACTTCAAACTCAAAGGATTAATTACGGTTAACGACTTTCGTAAAGCCGAAATGTACCCAAATGCCTGTAAAGACGACCAAGGCCGTTTACGTGTCGGCGCGGCAGTGGGAACAGGCGCGGATACTTCGGCGCGTGTTGCGGCGTTGGTAGAAGCTGGTGTGGATGTGTTGGTTGTTGACACCGCACATGGACATTCGCAAGGTGTGATTGATAGAGTGTCATGGATTAAGAAAAACTATCCACAGATTCAAGTGATTGGCGGCAATATTGCCACAGGCGAAGCGGCTTTAGCTTTGTTAGAAGCGGGCGCAGATGCGGTTAAAGTCGGCATTGGGCCAGGTTCAATTTGTACAACGCGTATTGTGGCGGGTATTGGTGTACCACAAATTTCGGCGATTGATAATGTGGCCAAAGCCTTAAATAATCGTATTCCCTTAATTGCTGATGGTGGCATTCGTTATTCAGGCGATATTGCCAAAGCGATTGCCGCAGGCGCGCATGTGATTATGGTTGGCTCGTTATTGGCAGGCACAGAAGAAGCACCAGGCGAAGTGGAGTTATTCCAAGGGCGTTATTACAAAGCCTATCGCGGTATGGGTTCATTAGGCGCAATGTCGGGTTTAACAGGCTCTAGTGACCGTTATTTTCAGGATGCTTCGGCAGGAGTCGAAAAATTAGTCCCCGAAGGTATTGAAGGCCGTGTGCCATACAAAGGGCCAATGAGCGGTATCGTTCATCAATTAATGGGTGGGTTACGTTCATCAATGGGTTATACAGGCTCTGCTAACATTGAAGAAATGCGTAGCAAACCACAATTTGTCAAAATTACCTCGGCAGGCATGAAAGAGTCTCATGTTCACGATGTCACTATTACCAAAGAAGCGCCCAATTATCGGGTGGGTTGATTCCTTTTTTATCTCCCTCTCCTACTAGGAGAGGGCAGGGGTGAGGTTGTCATGTTCACCCTCACCCTAACCCTCTCCCAAAAGGAGAGGGAATATTTTTAGAGTATTCCTATGCACCTTGATATTAAAGCCCACCGTATTTTGATTTTAGATTTTGGTTCTCAATATACGCAGTTAATTGCGCGCCGTGTGCGTGAATTGGGTGTTTATTGTGAGTTACGCGCTTTTGATATGAGCGAAGACGAGATTAAAGCCTTTCATCCCAACGGCATTATTTTGTCAGGTGGGCCCGAGAGTGTCACTGAAGCCAATAGCCCCCGCGCACCCGAAGTGGTTTTTAATTTAGGCATTCCAGTCTTAGGTGTTTGTTATGGTATGCAAACCATGGCGCAACAATTAGGCGGCTTGGTCGAGTCGTCTGAGCTGCGTGAGTTTGGTTATGCTGAAGTAAAAATTGAGCAAGCGGACAGTTTATTTAACGGTATTGAAGACCGTGCGGGTTTTATGGATGTGTGGATGAGTCACGGGGACAAAGTCACTCGTTTGCCACAAGACTTTGCCATTACCGCCAGCACTCCAAGCTGCCCGATTGCCGCGATGAGCTGTGAAGCCAAACATTTTTACGGTATGCAGTTTCATCCTGAAGTGACGCATACTTTGCAAGGTGAAGCATTATTACGCCGTTTTGTGCGTGATATTTGCGCTTGTGATGACTTATGGACACCTGCACAAATTGTCGAAGACAGTATTCATCGTATTCGTGAGCAAGTAGGTACAGACCACGTTTTGTTAGGTTTGTCGGGTGGTGTTGATTCTTCGGTAGTTGCGGCTTTGTTGCATCGTGCGATTGGCCATCAATTGACTTGTGTTTTTGTAGATAACGGTTTGTTACGCAAAAATGAAGGCGACATGGTCATGGAGATGTTTGCCAAAAACATGGGCGTTAAAGTGATTCGTGTTGATGCCGAAGAGCGTTTTTTAAGTCAGTTGGTCGGAGTGAGTGACCCAGAACAAAAACGTAAAATTATTGGTCGTGTTTTTATTGAAGTGTTTGATAGTGAATCGGCCAAAATTACTAATGTGAAATGGTTAGCACAAGGCACAATTTATCCCGATGTGATTGAATCTGCGGCCAGCAAAACAGGCAAAGCCCATGTAATTAAATCACACCATAATGTGGGTGGTTTGCCCGAAGATATGAAACTCTCCTTGCTTGAACCATTACGCGAATTGTTTAAAGATGAAGTGCGTAAAATCGGTTTGGCTTTAGGTTTGCCTTACGACATGGTGTATCGTCATCCTTTCCCAGGACCGGGTTTAGGCGTGCGGATTTTAGGTGAAGTCAAAAAAGAATACGCCGATGTGTTGCGCGAAGCCGATGCTATCTTTTTAGAAGAGTTGCATAAAGCAGGATGGTATCATCGTACTAGCCAGTCGTTTGCGGTATTTTTACCTGTTAAATCGGTGGGTGTCGTGGGTGATGGTCGGCGTTATGCTTGGGTTATTGCCTTACGCGCCGTAGAAACCATTGACTTTATGACCGCACGTTGGGCGCATTTGCCTTATGATTTAATCGAAAAGGTGTCTAACCGAATCATTAACGAGATTTCGGGCGTGTCGCGTGTGGTATATGATGTGTCATCTAAACCACCTGCAACGATTGAATGGGAATAAATCTTTAATCCTAACGAAACAGGGGCTTGCACTTGCAAGCCTTTTTACTTAGCGAGGCAACCATGTCCCTCTCTGCCAAAATTGCCAATACCGAAGCCGCTTTATTTGAATTAGTGTTATTTTTTGTGCGCCATAGTTTACCTGTTTGGCCTGCAACACTGACCCATGTTTTGGAGGCATTACGCCAAAAAGATGCGCTTAACGCCTTAGAGCAATGGGCAAAAATCCCGTTGATGGGTGAATATGGTTTGATGCAAGTAGAAGTGAGTTATATCAACGGTTATCGGGTTGAAAATGTACAGGCCGAACAAATCCATTTTAATCGTTTGTTAGAGCAAACCATGCACGCCTTTAATAACTTACGTTTGTATGTGCGTTCGGGTGTTAATAAGCCCCTCATAGAAATTTATGTTGACTCCCAATAAGCTATTTTCTGCCCAAGACTTGCAGTTTATGCACCAAGCGTTGACTTTGGCACAACAGGGCGGTGCTTTAGGCGAAGTGCCTGTGGGTGCGGTATTGGTATTAAATGAGCAAGTTATTGGTGAAGGTTATAATCAGCCGATTTTAAGCCATGACCCTACTGCCCATGCCGAAGTAGTAGCTATACGTCAGGCTGCACGTTGTCTGCAAAATTATCGCCTTGAAAATACCACTTTATATGTGACTTTAGAGCCTTGCACCATGTGTGTAGGGGCGTTAATTCATGCGCGAGTAGGGCGAGTGGTGTTTGCGGCAACAGAACCCAAATCGGGTTCATTGGTCAGTGCCAGAAAACAACTAGAAACGGGTTATTATAATCATGTGTTTAGCGTTGAAAGCGGCTTGCTGGCCGATGAAGCCAGCAAGATGTTATCTGATTTTTTTAGGGCGAGGAGAGAGGCTAAAAAGTTACTTTAAGGATTTGATGTGGCTGCTGTTTTGATGGCATTAAACGCAGTTTCGTTAAATAAAATTTCTTCGCTGATATAGCCTTTTTCTTGAGTTGTTCCTTTGTAAACGTTGTTTTCAAATTCAGTGATAAAGTCATTTATCAGGAAGCTTTTGGCGAGTAACAATGATGAAGAGTTTATTTGTAAAATTTTATTGTTATTAATTTCAAACCAATGACCTTGATTTTTCTCAATTTTAATATACGCCAACTCTGCTTCTTCATCATTTGCACTAGTGTTTGATGAGGGTTTAAAATTTTCAACGATAAGATTGAGTGTATTGTTGGGGTTCAGGTTTATTTTAATATCTTTTCTATAGAGTAAGCTGGGCTCATTTTCGCTCTGAAGCACTAATCTAAAATCAATACTGTTATCCAAAGAGATATATCTATGGTTGAAATTCTCTTGCTTAAAAAAAATAATTGAGGGAACGTCATTGAGTTTATCTTTTGTTGAAAATAAAAACTCAGTATCAGAATTTTTCTTTATTTTGAAAACCTTGTAGGCATAAGCCCCATTAGGGAATTTAGTTGTATTTTTAAAAAGAAATGGGAAATTTAAACGACTATTTATTGAAGATGTATTTAAAAAGCCAAAGGATTCAACTGTTGTATTCGATAAATCATATAAAAATATATAATAATTGTAGTTTTTGTTATTTAAGGAGTATCTTGAATTGTAGTTTACCCACTTGTCGTTTTCTAATATATAAGTGTTTTCTGTATTATTTGAGATTGTGTCTTTGACACTTTTTATATCAAAGTCACGATTTTCTACAGTAAAATCAAGCTGGTTTAATGAGGTAGGTATTAGTTTTTTATATTTAATATGCTGTGTGTTATCTATAGAGTCACATAAATAATGTATGCAAGACAATGAAAATAATATTGGTTCTTCAGAAATTTTATGATTGTCGACTCTATTAGATATTAAAGGGTAAATGGTCGTGGAGTATTCATTGTTATTTAGGTTAAATCCAATTAAAAAAAGATTTTTTAACAACTCAGGGAAGTTATATTTATAAGGTGTTTCATGAGTTATCCATAATAGCCTATCATATAAAGAGATATTGATAATATCTTTATATTCGACATTTTGGGGTGTTGATTGTTTAAAGCTATATAAAGTATTTTGTAAATAAGTAACGGTAAGTCGGGATATTTCTTTTGTCAAAGCCCTTTCTTCATCATTATCATTCCGATAATCTGTAAATACATCAAAGTTTTTAACCTTTAACTGATAACTGACAATTTGACTAGCCGTGTCAATATCCATCCCCTGATGCAATCGCATCGTTTCCATGACAAAACTGGTTAATGGACTAATAACGGCGTGTTTGCCAATGGGTGTTGTTAAGGTATATGGTTTTTCAATAATTTCTTTAGTCACAACATCCATTGCACCTTGAGGAATTGATGCAATCACAGCCGCTTGTTGAGTGACTATAGCATTAGCCTTTAATTGATAAACACCGAGTTGATTGGTTTTTGCCTGTGGTTCTTGTGCGTCACACAATAAATTATTATTGATGTCTAAACAAACAGTCGCGCCTTGAATCGCGTTAGCTCCTAAAATAATACCTTGTAATGTCAGTGTTTTTACAGGTACTTTAGCCACGTTAATAGGATCATCACGATTTTCATTACAGGCAGTTAAAGCTGTAACCGCTACCAACAATGCTAAACCTTTTTGTGTGCTTGACATCATGTCTGACTCCTAAAGCGACCTGTAACAAAGACAGGACTTACGCATTTCACTGAAATTCTTGTGTTGAGCGAAGTCGAAACAAGCACGTAAGTCTTAAAAGAGAGCGGATGATAACAAAATGTTTATTGGGTCACTACCCATTTTTTATCCACACTGGCCACCCAATTTTCTTTTGTGGTCAACAATAAAGCATCATAATAACGGCGTACTTCTTGTACATACACCAAGGCTTGGCCAGAACGCGGTAATTGGCGTAAATGACGGCTCACATCTAACCATTTATTAGGGTCATCACCGCGTGTTTGAGTGATTTTTCGCGCTTTAAGCACATGACCATAGCCCATATTATAAGCAGCCAATGCCATCCATGTTCTATCAGGTTCACGCACCGTATCGGGCAGTTTTTCGGTCATCAGTTGATAATAACGCGCACCAGCTTGAATACTTTGATAAGGATTGTCACGGTTTTCAATACCCATATCTTTGGCTGTGCCTTTAGTCAGCATCATTAAACCCGTCACACCCGTTGGCGAAATTGCATTGGCATCCCATTTAGATTCTTGATAACCAATAGCGGCCAGTAAACGCCAATCCATTGCATATTTATCTGCGTGGCTTTTAAATTGCTCTTGATACAGTGGCAAGCGTTGCTGCATATCACGTTGAAAGGTTTTAACACCGATTGGATTAAAGGTTTCGCCTTGACCATAAAAAGCGGTTAAACGCGTCAATGTGCCATCTTGTTGACTAGACTGTAAAAAATGATTGGCAAAGTCTAAAAGCTGCTTATTTTTAGGTCGAATAGTCCATGAGAGTTGTACTGTATTGAGCGTGGTTTTGCTTTTTAAATGAGGAAAAGCGGCGCGCCGTGCTGCAAATTCGGCCTCATTCAGCACCACATAGTCAACTTCGCCTGTATTCACCTCTAACAACAGTTCATCGGGTGAGGCATGACGCATTTGTACCAAATTATCTTCTAACGCTAAGTTTTCAATGGTTTGCGCTTCGGCACTGTGGGCATTAACGGCAATCCGTGCCTCAAGCACCGAAGTATTTTGTTGGTGGTGTTTAATCAGTTGTTGGGCTAATTCTTGGTAGGGTTTACTGTTAGCAAAGGCAGTTAAACGTGGGTCGTGATTGGCCAAACCTGTAATGCCAATATCGGCTTCACCAGAACGCAATGCTCGAATCACCGACTCGGCATTGGCTGCTTGGGTGATTTCTAAGTTAAGATTGAGTTCTTCGGCAAATTTTCGCAACAGTTCATATTGCAAACCGCGCATCCCTTCTGCACCATGCGGTAAAAAAGTGGTCGGCCCTGCAACACCAATCACATGCAAAGTGCCACGCTCAAATACAGAATCAAATTCGACTTCGGCAGAAGGATGAAATATCAATACACTTAACAACAACATCGCAATTAAACGCCATTGTGCTAAGCAAAAACATTTTTTGAGTACCGCAGTTTTGGCGGGCAAGGCCAGTTTGCCTGTCATGTGTGAGTCCTATATTTAGGGGTCTGAGCGAACTTTAACCAACACCTTACCAAAAGTCATGGTCAATTAGGTCTATTTTGTTGGTTTGTTAGACAGATTGTATCTGAATGTGTCTTAAAAAAGCCAATTAGCCGTATTTTGCTGTATCCAGTTTAATGTTTTGCGGGGGTGTAGGCTTGTGAATAACAGTCGAGTTTTTGTTGATTACTGACAATGCCTGATTGCACTAATTTTCCAATAATGACTGTAATTAAGGTATCATACCCCCCCTCAAAACGAATACTCACGGTAAGGCTTATGCACTCATGGCGTAAGTGTGGCGGTATTCTAGTCTTTCATTTCTCCTAATGAGCGAGTATGTCATGTTGATTGTCAGTGGTGCTAAGGCATTATCTTCTTTTAAAAGCCAACGTCTGTTAGCCGATTTACAAGCGATTGAGCCGAGTATTGTTGGCCTTACCAGTCGCTTTGTACATGTGTTGGCTGTCAGTGAACCACTGTTAGCCTATGAAGATACGCAACTGCATGAGCTGCTGCATTATGGTGAAGATTTTAATGCCGAAGGTTTTGGTGACGGTGAATTTGATGCGGTGTTTGTGATTGCGCCGCGTATTGGCACGATTTCTCCGTGGTCATCTAAAGCCACTGATATTGCGCGTAATAGTGGTTTAGCTAAAGTGCAACGCATTGAGCGCGTGACTGTCTATTGGTTGCAAACTAGCCAAGAATTAAATGACACGCAACGCCAAGCTGTTGCCGCAAAATTGCATGACCGTATGACCCAAAGCGTGTTGTACAGTGTTGAAGAAGCGGAAGTGTTATTTGAAGAACACACGCCTAAGCCCTTACAAAGTATTGATATTTTGGGTGGTGGCCGTACAGCCTTAGTGCAAGCCAACCAAGAGTTTGGTTTTGCTTTATCTGCTGATGAAATTGATTATTTGGTGGAGAGCTTTAAACAGCTAGGCCGTAATCCGCACGATGTCGAATTGATGATGTTTGCCCAAGCTAACTCGGAGCATTGTCGTCACAAAATTTTTAATGCGGATTGGACAATTGACGGTGTGAAGGCCGAAAAGTCTTTGTTTGGCATGATTAAAAATACCTATAACAACGCGCCGACTCACATTTTATCGGCCTATAAAGACAACGCTTCGGTGATTGTCGGCCATCAAGCCGACCGCTTCTTTCCAAATCCTAATAATAATACTTATGGTTATAGCAACGAAGCTGTGCATATTTTGATGAAGGTTGAAACGCATAATCATCCCACAGCCATTTCACCCTTTGCAGGGGCTTCAACAGGTTCTGGCGGTGAAATTCGTGACGAAGGCGCGACAGGTCGTGGTGGCAAACCCAAAGCAGGTTTAACAGGTTTTACCGTATCTAATTTACAGATTCCCAACTTTGTTCAACCGTGGGAAGCTCCTTACGGCAAACCCAATCGTATTGTCAGTGCTTTAGATATTATGATTGATGCGCCTTTAGGTGGTGCAGCGTTTAATAATGAGTTTGGTCGTCCTAATTTGTGCGGTTATTTCCGTAGCTTTGAATTGGCGGTCAACGGCGTTAATGGGGTAGAGGTTCGTGGTTATCACAAACCGATTATGATTGCAGGCGGCTTGGGTAATATTCGTGCCGAACATGTGCAAAAAAATGCCATTCAAGC
>Ga0209599_10001041_pt1 | contig 14442 bp, 14 predicted proteins | sample Shrwel_input2_FT_FD_187534 | JGI IMG/M metagenome (GOLD analysis project Ga0209599, IMG submission 187534) | Subsurface microbial communities from deep shales in Ohio, USA - Utica-3 well 1 S input2 FT (SPAdes) (version 2) ... | reverse complement strand
CCCGCCCGTTGCCGCCAAAACCACAGAAACTTTTCCCGTCAGCATTCAAGCAGAAGAAGCCTGTCCGCATTATGTAGGGCGGGTAATTCGCAATATTAATTTAGCCGCTGTCACCCCATTTTGGATACAAGAACGCTTACGCCGCAGTGGCTTACGCAGCATCAGCCCCGTGGTCGATGTCACCAATTATGTGTTGTTAGAATTGGGGCAACCGATGCACGCCTTCGATTTGGATAAATTAAGCGGCGGCATTCAAGTGCGCCTCGCCACAGCGGGGGAAAGTCTGAAATTATTAGACGGTCAAACCGTGACTTTAGATGCACAAAGTTTAGTGATTGCGGATGAAAAACAAGCCCATGCTTTAGCAGGGGTGATGGGCGGTGCTGATTCTGCGGTCAGTGCTGAAACCCAAAATATTTTCTTAGAAAGCGCGTTTTTCACCCCACGTTTATTGGCAGGTTGTGCGCGTCGCTACGGTTTACACACCGATTCTTCACACCGCTTTGAACGCGGCGTAGACCCCCAATTGCAACGTCACGCGATTGAACGCGCCACTACTTTATTATTGGAAATTGTGGGTGGCGAAGTTGGCGAAGTGGTTGAAGTCAGCAGTACAAAATATTTGCCCACGCCACCGCAAATTACACTGCGTGCCAGCCGCATTCAACGCTTATTAGGCATCAGTTTTGAAGCCGCCACCGTCACCGAAATTTTGACCCGTTTGGGAATGCAAGTGGACGTGGTCGGCGAAACTTGGCAAGTGCACGCGCCGAGTTTCCGTTTCGACATCAATATTGAAGCGGACTTGATTGAAGAATTGGCGCGGGTCAACGGCTACGATAATTTGCCGCGCTGCAAACCCGTCGCAGGGCTGCAACTCAGCGCGACTAACCACGTCACTGACCATTTATTTCAAGCCGCTTTAGTGCAACGTGGCTATCAAGAAGTGATTACTTACAGTTTCGTTGATGTGGATTTACAAAAATTGCTAGACCCCGAAGGCGTATCAATGGCGTTGGCAAATCCAATCGCTAAACGTCAAGATAATCCGATGGCAACCGATATGTCGGTGATGCGCACCACCTTGTGGACGGGCTTGTTGCAAGCCTTAATGTATAACCAGCAACGCCAGCAAAGTCGGATTCGTTTCTTTGAAACGGGTTTACGTTTTGTGCAAGTTGAGGGTGCATTACAACAAGAAAAAATGCTCTCAGGAATTTTGACAGGCAGCCGTGTGCCTGAACAATGGAGCGGCACAGCAGAAAATGTCGATTTCTTCGATTTAAAAGGCGATGTCGAAGCCATTCTGAATTTAGGCGGAGAAGCTAAACTTTACCAATTCAAAGCCTCACAACATCCCGCTTTGCATCCCGGGCAAACTGCACATATCTACAAGGGTGATGAATGGGTAGGGATTTTGGGCGCGTTGCATCCGAGCATTGCCCAAAAATTGGATTTCAGCAGCCCCGTTTACCTGTTTGAATTGCGTTTAGCCCCCTTGTCAGCGATTCATGCGGTGCAATTTAAAGAAGTTTCCAAATATCCCTCCGTGCGCCGTGACTTGGCAATGTTGGTCGATGAACAAGTCTTGGTGGGTGATTTACTCAACGAAATCAAAAAGTTGGGAACAGAGCTGCTCACTGATTTACATTTATTTGATGTTTATCAAGGAGATGGTATCGAGCCTGGGAAAAAAAGTTTGGCAATGGGCTTGATTTTTCAAGCGTTTTCGCGCAATCTTGTCGAGTCCGAAGTCGATACGGTGATAGGACAATTACTGGTTCATTTAGAAAAACACTTCGGTGCACAATTAAGGAAGTAAGATATGGCATTGACTAAAGCAGCTATGGCAGAAAAGCTATTTGACGATCTCGGGCTTAACAAGCGTGAAGCCAAAGAAATGGTAGATTTGTTCTTTGAAGAAATCCGCATTGCTTTAGAAAAGGGCGAACAAGTTAAGCTTTCTGGCTTTGGCAATTTCGACCTGCGTAGCAAAAATCAACGCCCAGGGCGCAATCCTAAAACGGGTGAAGAAATTCCCATCAGTGCACGCCGGGTGGTGACTTTCCGTCCCGGACAAAAGCTCAGAGCACGAGTAGAAGCTTATGCTGGAACCGTCGAACAATAACGAGCTGCCTGTTATTCCCAGTAAGCGTTACTTCACCATTGGTGAAGTAAGCGAGCTGTGTGCGGTCAAACCGCACGTACTCCGCTACTGGGAACAGGAATTTCCGCAACTCCGCCCGATAAAACGCCGAGGTAATCGGCGTTATTATCAGCGGCAAGATGTGATGCTGATTCGTCAAATTCGCAGCTTGTTGTATGAGCACGGCTTTACCATTGGCGGTGCGAAACAGCGTTTGCAAGAAGAAACTCAGACTCAACACGTACAACAACACAATCATGATGTTATTCATCAGTTACGCGCAGAATTAGAAGAATTATTGGTGATTCTGAGCCGTTAACCAGTCTGGACGCTTGTCGTTCAGGCTGCTGATGAAACTCGCTTCGGGTGAATTATGAAAATCTGGCAAGGTTTAAGTCTGTTTTTAGGATTATTAACTGCCTGTGTTTCCACTAATAATATTCCCACGGTTTCTGAAGAAGCGATTCCTGCCGATAATCAGCCCGTGGTTTTAAGTAGTCACGTTCAACTGATTCAAACTACCCCCATCGCCGCACAATTACACGTCAAACTGCAATGGCGTGACCGCTGCGAACATCTCGAACACATTACCCAAACCCAAGAAGGCAGTGTTTTTCAGCTCAAAATTTTCAGCAATTGGGGTGAACAAACTTGCACACCAGAACCGCGCGTGTCTGAATATGCGATTCCGCTGGAGTTAAAAGGCTTGAATGCGGGTGTTTACACGGTGATGGTAAACGGGGTTGCCACCAGTTTTGAATTAAATCTGGATTATTACGCAGGCGGGAGCTTGTCGTAATTTTTCAGGGTTGTTTTATAATTTAAACGTGCGGTTTTGCACTGCTTGACTCGCTGAAAGCTCTGTGGTCACCTGCCATTTGGCGCAGGCAACAACACTCTTCAAAATTCCTGCCATCCCCTTTTCTTAAAGGCACATCCCATTCAGAATAAAGAACCGTTTTGGAGTCTAAATCTTAAGTTTGTTAAACGGAATGCCTTCCCATCGTTTACCAATAATAAACTTTTAGAATAGCCATGATTTCTGAGCGGTTCATACGGCTTTGCCAAAATCCCGTATTAATCTACGCCACCCCTAGTATTAATAATTTTAATAACTGTTTTTTTATGGATTGATTTAATTTATAGTACGCGAGATTAGAAAGTAACAGCGTAAAAATAGCTTGATTGAGTTGTCGGTTGGAACGACTCAGACGTAAAGTTTTACAGAAAAAGAAGCTTAACGCTGTCATACTAAAGTTTGCTAGTATTCAGGTCACAATAATAATTACAGAACTAAGTAATAGTTTACGTTACGTAAAATCTATTACTATCCACCCAAAGGTTAAGGAGAATAGAATGACACAAGCCACGTATAATGAGTTATACGATTTATCGTTGAACAACCCCGAAAAGTTCTGGGGCGATGCTGCCAAAGCGATTGATTGGATTACCCCTCCCACAACTATTTTAGATGATTCTAAAAAACCCTTGTATCGTTGGTTTTCCGATGGCGTGTTAAACACCTGTTACAACGCCTTAGATCGTCACATCGAACAAGGCAATGGTGAACGCCTCGCGTTGATTTATGACAGCCCCGTCACCAGCACTGTTAAGAAATACACCTACACCGAATTACGCGATGAAGTCGCAAAATTTGCGGGTGCGTTGCGCGCCAATGGCGTGAACAAGGGGGATCGGGTGTTAGTTTACATGCCGATGATTCCTGAAGCCGTGATCACCATGTTAGCCTGTTCTCGGATTGGAGCAATTCACTCTGTCGTGTTTGGGGGCTTCGCCTCTAAAGAATTAGCCACACGGATTGATGATGCCAAACCCGTGATGATTGTTTCTGCTTCTTGCGGGATTGAAGGCAAGCGTGTGGTGCATTACAAGCCCTTGTTAGACGAAGCGATTGACTTATCCACCAACAAGCCCAGCAAGTGCATTATTTACCAACGTCCTCAAGAAACTGCCAGTTTAGTTGAAGGGCGTGACGTGGATTGGGTGACTGCAGTCGCTGCCGCAGAACCCGCAGAATGTGTGCCTGTCGCAGCTACCGATCCGCTGTATATTCTTTACACTTCAGGCACGACGGGGATTCCTAAGGGTGTGGTGCGTGACAATGGCGGTCATGCGGTCGCGCTGAAATGGTCGATGGAATACATTTACAACGTCAAGCCCGGTGAAGTATTTTGGGCTGCGTCAGACGTGGGCTGGGTGGTCGGACATTCTTACATCGTCTACGCGCCTTTATTGCACGGCTGCACCACGGTGGTGTTTGAAGGCAAGCCCGTCGGCACGCCTGACCCCGGTGCATTCTGGCGCATGATTTCTGAACATAACATCAAAGTCTTGTTCACTGCACCCACCGCATTCCGTGCGATTAAGAAAGAAGACCCCAACGGCGAATTCATCAAGAATTATGATTTATCGAAGTTTTACGCCTTGTTCTTTGCGGGCGAACGTTGCGATCCAGACACTTTATTCTGGGCGCAAGACAAGTTAAATGTGCCTGTGATTGACCACTGGTGGCAAACTGAAACGGGTTGGGCGATTGCTGCCAACTGTTTAGGGATTGAACAATTGCCGATTAAAGCAGGTTCACCCACGCGCGCCGTGCCCGGTTATAACGTGCAATGTTTAAATGAAAATGGTCAGCCTATTAAAGATGACGACATCGGCAGCATCGTGATTAAGTTGCCCATGCCACCCGGAACGTTGCCCACTCTGTGGAACAATGATGAACGTTATATCAGCTCTTATTTGAGCGCGTATGACGGTTATTATTTAACGGGCGATGCGGGTTATATCGATAAAGGCGGTTATATCTGGATCATGAGCCGTATCGATGACATCATTAACGTGGCAGGACATCGCTTGTCCACGGGCGGCATGGAAGAAGTCTTGGCTTCCCATCCTGATGTGGCAGAATGCGCGGTGATTGGTGCAGCAGACCAATTGAAAGGTGAAATTCCTTTAGGTTTGATTGTGTTGAAAGCAGGTGTCACCCGTTCCGATAAAGAAATTGTGGACGAAGTCGTTGCCTTGGTGCGTGACAAGATTGGTCCTGTGGCGGCGTTTAAAGTGGCGGCGGTGGTCAAGCGTTTACCCAAGACGCGTTCTGGGAAAATCTTACGCAGCACCATGAAGAAAATTGCAGACGGTCAAGAATACAAAACCCCTGCGACCATTGATGATCCCATCATTTTGGAAGAAATCACCGAAGTCTTGGAAAAGCTGGGTTATAACCAACATTTAACGGCTTAGGTTTTAACAGCGTACTGCGCCCCTTTTTAAAGATAAAGATTAACGGAAGCCCCCAACCCCCTAAAGGGGGCTAAAGAAACACATTAAATGTAGGGTGTATAAGCGTAGCGTCATACACCTTCTTAATAATCCTAGTAGTGCATGGCGGCTATGCCTTATGCACCCTACGAAATAATGTTTAATCTTTAAAAGTCCCCTTTAGGGGATTTAGGGGCTTCTTTAAAAACCCCTGTTAGGGGCGAGGGCGCAGTCAACTCATTACAATAATAATTTTGAAAACAGTTTCCCTTTACGTAAACAGTGGGGAATAACTGTACTAACTAACTGCACACTCAGACAACTTTTTTAACACCCCAGTCAGAGAGAAAATTATGAGTCAACCAACTTCAGCAGGCGCACGTTTCCGTGCTGCACTCGCTGCCGAAAAACCCTTACAAGTGGTCGGTACTGTCAATGCCTATTCTGCCTTATTAGCAGAACGCGCAGGTTTCAATGCCCTGTATTTATCAGGCGCGGGCGTGGCAAATGCCTCTTTCGGCTTACCTGATTTAGGGATTACCACTTTAGATGACGTGGTGACGGATGCGAGCCGCATTACTGCTGCTACCCAATTACCTTTATTAGTTGACATTGATACGGGTTGGGGCAGTGCGTTCTCAATCGCACGCACGATCAAAGAAATGACCCGTGCAGGCGTCGCCGCAGTGCACATCGAAGACCAAGTTCAAGCCAAGCGTTGCGGACATCGTCCTAACAAGGCTTTAGTGTCTTTAGAAGAAATGTCAGATCGCGTGAAAGCGGCGGTTGACGCAAAGACCGATTCTGAATTTGTCATCATGGCGCGTACTGATGCTTATGCCAGCGAAGGTAAACAAGCTGCGGTTGACCGTGCTTGTGCCTATGTTGAAGCAGGCGCAGACATGATTTTCGCCGAAGCTTTACACACCTTAGAAGAATACAAAGCGTTCACCGCTGCGGTTAAAGTGCCCGTGTTAGCCAATATTACCGAATTTGGGAAAACCCCTTATTTCACCGTCGATGAGTTACGTGATGTCGGCGTGGGCTTAGTTTTATATCCCTTGTCTGCATTCCGCGCCATGAGTGCGGCTTCTATCAAGGTATACAATGCGATTCGCCAACAAGGCACGCAAAAAGAAGTGTTAGATTTGATGCAAACCCGTGTCGAACTTTACGAAGTTTTGGGTTATCACAACTACGAACAAAAACTTGATGCACTTTTCAATAAAGAAGGGAAATAAGCATGTCAAAAGCAAAAGAAGTTAAAAATACCGCAGGTTTACGCGGCATGACCGCAGGTCAAACCAGCGTCAGCACCGTGGGTAAAGAAGGCGTAGGTTTAACCTATCGTGGTTATGACATCGGCGAACTCGCTGACAAAGCCACCTTTGAAGAAGTTGCTTATTTATTGTTATACGGAAAATTGCCAACGACTGTTGAATTGGCAAACTACAAAGCCCGTTTACGCGGCTTCCGTGGCTTACCTGCTGCCTTAAAGACCGTGTTGGAACAAATTCCTGCCAGCGCACATCCTATGGACGTGATGCGTACTGGTTGTTCAGTGTTAGGCACTTTAGAACCTGAATTAAGCTTTGCCCAAGAACATGACATCGCTGATCGCTTATTATCCGCTTTCCCCGCGATTTTAAGCTACTGGTATCGCTTTGCAAATCATGGTCAACGCATTGATACCTATACCGATGAAGACAGCATCGCTGGGCATTTCTTAGCGATGTTACACGGCAAGAAACCCCATGAATTACATGTAAAATGTATGGATGCTTCTTTGATTCTGTACGCAGAACATGAATTCAATGCGTCTACCTTTACTTGCCGTGTCTGCGCTTCAACCTTGTCAGATTTCTACTCCACGATTACCGCAGGTATCGGCACACTGCGTGGTCCTCTGCACGGTGGTGCAAACGAAGCAGCTATGGAATTAATCCAACGCTTCCGTACCCCAGAAGAAGCCAAAAAAGGCTTGTTAGATGCTTTAGAGCGCAAAGACAAGATCATGGGCTTCGGTCATGCAGTGTATTCCACCTCTGATCCCCGCAACACCGTGATCAAAGCATGGTCTAAGAAATTATCTGTTGAAATGGGCGACCCAGAAAGCTTGTATCCTATTTCTGAAGCGATTGAAAAAGTCATGTGGGATGAAAAGAAATTATTCCCCAACTTGGACTTCTTCAGTGCGTCTGCTTACCACTTTATGGGCATTGACACCCCTTTATTCACCCCAATTTTCGTGATTTCACGGATTACGGGCTGGGCTGCTCACGTCATGGAACAACGCGCTAACAACCGTATTATTCGCCCCAGCGCAGAATACATCGGCGAAGAAAAGCGTTCTTTCGTAGAAATCGACAAGCGTTAATCGTTTTCCCTTGCCTCATTCGACGCACATCTCATAAGGCTGTGTCTTATAGAGTGGGGCAAGTATCTGTTTTAAATACGCCAGTGAATGAGTTTATGAACTTGTTTGCGCTGTAAGATTTAGAGTTCTATACTTTTTGAAGCCTGTCATTGGTTTAACTGATGGCAGGCTTTAATTTATTGTGGTGTCAGTTTTTTCTGAAAGGGAACATAAAATGAATGCGATAGAATTTGAAGCCATTGCTCAAAATGGGGTATTGAAAATTCCTGATGAATATAGCGAGTGGTATAACCAATCTCTGAAGGTGATTTTATTAGTCGATTCGCTGAAAAATGTGGCTAAAAAGTCGCCTTCTACGGAGGAAATACAGGCTTTTTTTGCTGCTAAGCAAGTGGATTTGCAGGATTATAAATTTGATAGAGAAGAGGCTAATGCCAGATAATCGGTTTTTTATTGATAGCAATATTTTAATTTATGCGTTTGCTCGAGAAGGGGATTTATCTCATAAAAAGCAAATGGCTGTGAGTTTGTTAGGTCAACGTCCTATGTTATCGACTCAGATTATTAATGAATGTTCTAATGTGTTTAGACGTAAATTCAATTGGACTTATCCTGAAATTCGAGAAACTTTTGAGTTTATTTTAAAAATATAGACTGTAGTGAATGTGAGTGTTGCTACGATTCAACAGGCTTGGTTAATTGGTGAAAAGTATGGCTACAGCTATTTTGATAGTTTGGTGTTGGCAAGTGCTTTAGAATCGCATTGTGATGTTTTGTATTCTGAGGATATGCAGGATGGACAACTTATTGAAAGCTGTTTGAAAATAGTTAATCCCTTTAAAGCCTCTTAAATTGAGGAACATTATGATGAACTTGTCAGCAGTTGGAAACAGCACTTTGGATGTTGAAGTGAGTCATATTTCAGCACATGGAATTTGGCTGTTGACGGGTAATCAAGAGCTTTTTATTAGGTTGGGTTGCCAACGGCAACCCAACCTACGCTGCTTTTTAAAGCCCACAATCAATCAACTGATTGCGGGCTTTTTTATTAACGCTAATTACCAAATTACTTCTAAGGCGTAATGATCAAATTGACTGTCTTTGCTCACTATCGGTAGTTGTTCGCATAAACTTTGAGCAATCAAGAGGCGGTCAAATGGATCGCGGTGATGAAAGGGCAGTTTTCCAAGTTGAATAAGATGCTCCACTGTAATGGGTAACAATGTAAATTCATTGTCAGCTAATTCTCTGGGGATCAGAACCTCAAATGGCTGTGCTAATTCAAGTTTGTTTAAACTGTTTTTTATTGAAATTTCCCAAAGTGTGGCAATACTAATCAAAACTTCATTATTGACATCTTGTATCAGTAGTTTGCTGTGTTGACTTAGATTGTCGTCACCATTGATAAACCACAGGAATGCGTGCGTATCCAATAACAAACGCATTACATGCAGTCCTTAAACTCATCCAATGGCGCATCAAAACCATCCGTCATTTTAATCAAGCCTTTGGAACTGCCAAACACACGTTGTTTGCATATTTCAGGTGCTTGTGTTTGGGTGACAATGGCTCTGATTTGGTTCAAAACACCCAGTAATTGCTGATAATCCTGCTCTGGGAGCAAAATTGCGGATTGTCCGTGACCTATTGAGAGTTTTAGGGGTTCATGTGTCGTCAGGGTTTGTTGTATTAATTGCTGTAATTGTGGACTAAGTTCTGATTGGGAAATGTTGTACATGATTTAGATTCCCTTTGATAGTGTGTTGGGCTTGATTCGTTTAATATAATGTCACAGGCAACCGCAGTGGTATCAAAATAAGTTCCATACTTCATCATAATAGCTTAGTTAGACAGATTACATTTTCCCCATAGTATTATAATATGACGGCTATGTCGTTAATTACTTGACCACTGAAGATTACGAATAGTCGGATTATTTAGATTCTTTCTTTTTTATTGAAAGTTGAGTTTGCTCGTAATTTGTGAGATTCTCGAAACCTAGAAAATAGACCACGTTAGAAAATACTCCTGTGAGCTTGTTTACGCTGTAAGATTATTTGGAGGGCTATGATTGTCTGAATCCCATAAATATCTAATGATTTTTATAGTTGTAATTTAAGGGGATATTAATGTATGGATAAACAATCCACATTAGATTTATATTATAAAAAATGGCTAATGTTACAAGATGCACTGGCAATAGAATCCGATGTAACAATAAAATTTAAGTTACAGCATGAACTTATAGAAATCAATCAAAAAATTTCAGAACTAGAATTAGTAAATATTTATTATGACTTACCTAAAGTCCTATTACCTGATTTAGATTATTTTGTAGGACGGACAGAAAAGGTAAACGAAATTCTTAACAAGTTATGGACTACGAAGAAGCCTGTCCTCATCAAAGGCATGGGTGGGGTAGGTAAATCTTTTCTTGCTTATAAAATCATTAATACGTTGATTGAGGGTCAATATTCTCATGATGGGCAAATATACATCGATTTACGAGAAGAAAGTTTTCATTTATCCAAATTTTCTGAAGACGAAATAAAAAATGCTCAAAAAACTTTTTTATTATGTTTAATAAAACAATTCATTACAAAAAAAAATAATGCTTTAAATGATAACAGAGATAGTTTACTCAAATTATGGTTAGCCATTATTGAAAATAAAAATATATTGATATTTTTGGATAATGCTGATTATGAAGGTGTTGAGGAAATTATTAGTCCAACTTTTAATTTTAAGTGGTTTACAAATAGATGCTCTCTTATTATCACATCCAGACGAGTACTGTCTTTATTGTTTCCAACCCATATTGTTAGTTTGGAACCTTTTATTCAAGATGAAGCCATCTCTCTATTAGCAAATAAAACCAGAGACCTCGTGAGCTTATCAGAAAAACAAGTAAATTACTTAGTAAAATTATGTGGATATTTACCATTAGCATTAAACATCGTAGCCAATAACATTTCAATAGAGTGTCGTAATTCAGCAGATGTTGATTATTATATCCTTTTGCTTGCATCTGAAAGAGACAGACTCTCGCAACTTCAAGTTACGGGAAGAATAATGAGTCCTAATCTAAATGTAGAAGCTTGTTTAAATTTAAGTTTAAAAGGACTTAATGATGAATTGTATAACTTGTGGATAAATTTATCAGTATTTTATAGTTTTTTTGATGTTTTTGATATTTGTGTAATGCAAAAAAAACTGGAACCACTAAATGAGTGTCAGGAACGACTTGATAGTATAAAAGGACCATTAAGAACATTATTTAATTACAGTTTACTGGATTTTTTTCCAAAAAAAATATCTTCAGAACAAAAAAAGCGACCAGTTAGAAATCGTTATCGTATGCATGAGTTATTGAGAGAGTTAGCTTTCTCAAAAATAAATGTTCAAGAATATAATAAACTAAAATACCTTCATGCAAGCTATTATCTTCTTGTTCTCCAAGAGGCTGAATGTCGTTTCAGTAAAGATAACCAAATCGGGGCGTTACAATATTTAGATCGTTATTTATTAGACATCATGGAAGGTCAAGCTTGGGCAATTAAGCAATTTAACATGGGTCATCAAAATGTGGCGGGGTTGGTTGTAGATTACGCTCGTTTTGCGCCCCAATGTTTGTTATTACGTACGACACCATCTACATTTATTTCTTGGCTGGAAGCAGCATTATATGTAATGGAATATGTTACATTAGAACAACATAAAGAAAAAAAAGCATATATTTCAAATCTGTTGGGTGTTATCTATTATCAAACTTATAAACTTGAAGATGCATTGAATTATTACAATCAAGCTTTTTTACTGGCTAAAGAAACAGGTTCTCTAGACTTGGAAGTAGCTTGCTTGACGAATTTAGTTGTCACTAATAAAGAACTAGGAAAACATAATTATGTTTGTACCATTTGGAATTATAGAAAATTATTAAAAAAATGCTCTAAGCTAGATTATGAATTGTATAAAAACCAAATCCTTATCAATCTAGCACTTAATTATCGAGAGATAGGTAAATTCAAGCAATCATTACAGTACATAACAGATGCATTAAATACCAACAATGGAAATCTCCAAAAAGAAGGTGAGTGCCTCAATGTTCGTGGAAGCATATACGAGGCTATATCGAAGTATGATTTGGCAATGGATGATTATCAGAAAGCCCTAGATGTTTTCAATCAAATGGGTTCATTATTTGATAAGGGTCTTTTATTAAACAGTATGGCGCGTCTACAAGCATATATGGGACACTACGAGCAAGCCATTTCTTATGCTAAAGAAGGGATAGATATAGCAAATCAACTAGAAGTTCCAATGATCTATAATGTATGTTACACCGCGTTGGGTTTTGCCTATTTGTTATATGATGATTTGTTTAATGCGCGACTAGCGATTGAAGAGGCTAAAAAATATAGTCAGTTCAAACATAATTATGAAGTAGACTTCCTATCAGGCTTAATATCCTTGGGGTATAAAGAAAATGAGTCTGCACAAGTTTTTTTTAATAACGCAATTGATAACGCAGAGACTTTAGTAAATTTTGATACTAGAGATTATAATGCTATTTTGTTTAAAACATTGTCCCAGTATTGTTTGGAATGCAATAAAACAGCAGCAGAAAAAACCATAGAAAAATTACATAATAAACTACCAATACCCCACTTAGTAATACAATCTATGCTTCTATCAAACTTAATTAATAGACTAGCACCATAACGAAGACAGACATACCTGTCTTCGTTTATTAAGATTACCAAGCAACACTATTTCCTAAGCAATTTAATAACGTGAAGTAGGATATTACCTAAAGGACCCAAAGGGTCTTTTTCAGTGTGCGAGCCCATATCTGTTCCTGTATTTCCTGTAGGAGCGGGGGGTATGACGGGACGGTCACGAGTTTGTTGAAGGCGTTCTTCTTCTGATGACATCATAGACATGTATTTTCTCCAAATGTGGCAAAGTTTGAAGTACTCACCGACTTACTCATACGAATATAAGAAGTTATATGTAGTATATCCAATTTGTAAAAAACTTCATAATACTTAAGCAAGCGAAGAACGTAAGCATAACATCATACATCTTAACGCTTGGAAAGATTGCTAAATCTTTTCAAAACCCCATTTATCATTAACACAATGGGTTTTAGAGAAAACGAAAAAAGAGCGCAATCATATTAACAATTGCACTCATCATCAAATCTTTCCTCGTTTCTAAACTCTGTTTTGGAACGCCTGTCTAAGGTGTTAAAAGCCAGTTTGAACACGAGTTAATAACCCCTGTGCGTAAAAATATAAAAAAAGAGCCTCTCAATAAGTTTGATAAAGCTCTGTTTCAAAAACGTTTATTATAGCCTTATAGGCTCAAATACGAACTTTAAAACGCATCCCCTGGAATACGGACATAGCCTTCCATTAATACCCGCGCGCTACGACCCATCACCGCTTTAGTCGCAATCCATTCACCATTAACTAATTTAGCTTCTGCGCCAACGCGTAACGTACCTGATGGATGACCAAAACGGACAGCATTACGTTCGCCACCCCCCGCCGCTAAATTCACCAATGTGCCGGGGATAGCCGCCGCTGTACCGATAGCCACCGCAGCAGTGCCCATCATCGCATGATGTAATTTACCCATGGATAAAGCACGCACATTCACATCAATATCGTCTAAAGTGACTTGTTTACCGCTAGAAGCGGCATAAGCTTTTGGTTTAGCAACAAAAGCGATTTTAGGCGTGTGCTGACGGCTTGCGGCTTCTTCAAGCTTACTGATTAAACCCATGCGTAAAGCAGCATATGCGCGGATGGTTTCAAAGCGGGCTAAAGCAGCAAGGTCGCCGTTGATTGCTTCTTGTAATTCTGTGCCAGTGTAGCCAAGGTCTTCCGCGTTTAAAAATACGGTTGGAATGCCTGAGTTAATCATGGTGGCTTTGAAAGTACCGATGTTAGGCACTTCTAAATCATCGACTAAGTTGCCTGTTGGGAACATTGAGCCTTCGCCATCGGCTGGGTCCATAAATTCAACTTGTACTTCTGCGGCAGGGAAAGTTACGCCGTCTAATTCAAAATCACCCGTTTCTTGTACTTCGCCGTTGGTGATTGGCACATGGGCAATAATGGTCTTTTTAATATTCGCTTGCCAAATACGCACTACCGCCGTGCCGTTTTCAGGAACACGCGCAGGGTCAATTAAACCGCTGAAAATTGCGAAAGAACCGACTGCCGCCGTTAAATTGCCACAATTACCGCTCCAATCGATAACGGGTTTATCAATGGAAACTTGCCCGAATAAATAATCGATATCGTGGTCAGGTTGTGTGCTTTTAGACAAAATCACGGTTTTGCTGGTGCTAGAAGTCGCGCCACCCATGCCGTCGGTGTGTTTGCCATAAGGGTCGGGGCTACCGATAACGCGCAGTAATAATTTATCGCGTGCTTCGCCTGCAACTTGAGCGGCGGCGGGTAAATCGGTTAAGTTGAAAAATACGCCTTTGCTAGTGCCACCGCGCATGTAAGTGGCTGGGATTTTAATTTGAGGGACGTTAGACATGTTTGATGGTTTCCTTTGCAACGGGTGGTTGGAAATCGGTAAGTTATCAGTTCATTAAAGTGTTATTAACCTAACA
>Ga0209599_10001039_pt1 | contig 14451 bp, 9 predicted proteins | sample Shrwel_input2_FT_FD_187534 | JGI IMG/M metagenome (GOLD analysis project Ga0209599, IMG submission 187534) | Subsurface microbial communities from deep shales in Ohio, USA - Utica-3 well 1 S input2 FT (SPAdes) (version 2) ... | reverse complement strand
AGCATTTTACAAATTAGAATATCCACATGATCAAATTACAGCTTATGTTTTTGACGTGGTTCGTGCCGAAGTGCCGAAATTAATTTTAGATGATGTGTTTTTAAGAAAAGACGATATTGCCATTGCGGTAAAACGTGAATTGAATGAATCTATGACGACTTATGGTTATGATATCATCAATACTTTGGTAACCGATATCGATCCAGATATTCAAGTAAAAAATGCCATGAACCGTATTAATGCTGCTGATAGAGAAAAAACAGCTGCAGAATTTGAATCAGAAGCACAACGTATTAGAATTGTAGCCAAAGCGAAAGCGGAAGCAGAAAGTAAAAAACTACAAGGTCAAGGTATTGCTGATCAAAGACGTGAAATTGCTCGTGGATTGGTAGAAAGTGTGGAAGTATTAAACAATGTGGGAATCAATTCACAAGAAGCTTCCGCTTTAATTGTGGTAACACAACATTATGATACCTTACAAGCCATTGGTGCCGATACCAATAGTAATTTAATTTTATTACCGAATTCGCCACAAGCAGGAAGTGATATGTTAAATAATATGGTGGCGAGTTTTACTGCGAGTAACCAAATTGGTGAAACCATGAAAAACCAACCAAAACGAGTTAAAAGCACGAAAAATCAAACGTCAACGGATTATAATCCATCGGATACTTCAAATCCGACAGAAGAAGTGTAAGAAAATAAAGTGTTTCAAAAAAGAGAGTTTCAGAAATGAGACTCTTTTTTTTGTTTCTTCTTTTTTGGTAGAAAATTTCGCATCATCTATTTTTTCACTTTTTGAAAAATTTGTGTTCTACAAAATGAATTTTCTTATCATCAAAGAAATTTTAACCAAAAATCAGGTTAAAAACACCAAAACTTAAAATAAAGCGATTTTAGATGTTTTTATACCTATAAATATAAATTCACCTTAACTAAAAATTAAAACACATTAAAATGAATTTATGAAAGTCAATTTTAAAAGTAAAAATCTATTTTTTTAAAATTTTAATAAATAAAAACTATGATTATAAAAACTTATTGCAATGTATAAATTACATCATTAATCATTATAAATAAAAACACTTACCAAAAATTGATAAGTGTTTTTAAAATTTATAAATGAATTTATTTTATTCCTTACTTTCTACTTTTGCCCAAGTGTCTCTTAAGCCAACAGTTTTGTTAAAAACTAATTTTTCGGCGGTTGAATCTCTATCGGTGCAAAAATAACCCAAACGTTGAAATTGAAAATGATCTAATTCGTTTGTGGTTTGCAAACTTGGTTCAACGTAACCGGTAATCACTTTCAAAGATTCTGGATTGATATATTCTTTAAAGTCCACTTCCTTGTTTCCATCAGGATTTTCATGGGTAAACAGTCGGTCATAAATACGAACTTCTGCTTCTAAAGCGTGTTTCGTTGACACCCAGTGAATGGTTCCTTTTACCTTGCGTTTGCTAGCTTCCGAACCACTTCCAGAACGAGAATCGGGGTCATATGTCGCATGAATTTCGGTGATATTGCCATCAGCATCTTTTACAACCGATTCACCTTTAATGATATATGCATTTTTTAGACGAACTTCTGCGTCTAACGTCAAACGGAAAAATTTCTTATCGGCTTCTTCTTTAAAATCTTCTCTTTCAATATAAATTTCTTTAGAAAAAGGCACTTTTCTGAAAGTTAATACTTCTTCTTCCGGGTTATTTTCGGCTTCCAACCATTCATCTTGACCTTCCGGATAATTAGTAATCACCAATTTTATTGGATCTAAAACCGCCATTACACGAGGAGCAATTTTATTCAAATCTTCACGAACACAAAATTCTAAAAGCGAAACATCAATCAAATTGGTACGTTTGGCAATACCTATAGTATCAGCAAAATTACGAATCGACATTGGCGTATACCCACGACGACGCATACCAGAAATGGTGCTCATACGCGGATCATCCCAACCGGTAACGTGCTTTTCTTCAACCAATTGCAATAATTTACGTTTCGAAACGACAGTATGTGATAAATTACGACGCGCAAATTCTCTTTGCTTTGGACGTACTTTAGTCTCATCATAAATTTGATTCAAAAACCAATCGTACAATTCACGGTGAGGTAAAAATTCTAACGTACAGAAAGAATGCGAAATTTGCTCTAAATAATCACTTTCTCCATGTGCCCAATCGTACATAGGATAAATGCACCAATCGTTACCAGTACGGTGATGATGGGCGTGCATAATACGATAAATAATAGGATCACGCATGAGCATATTGTTAGCACCCATACTTATTTTCGCACGCAAAACGTGAGTTCCTTTTTCGAACTCACCATTTTTCATACGAGTAAATAAATCTAAATTTTCTTCTATCGAACGATTTCTAAAAGGAGAATCGGTACCAGGAGTGGTTGGTGTTCCTTTTTGAATAGCCATTTCTTCAGACGATTGACTGTCAACATAAGCTTTGTCTTTCTTAATCAATTCAACCGCCCAATCGTAAAGCTGTTGAAAATAATCAGAAGCATAACATTCTTTGTCCCATTTAAAACCCAACCATTCTACGTCACGTTTAATCGCATCAACATATTCTTGCTCTTCTTTGGAAGGATTGGTATCGTCAAAACGTAAGTTTACAGGTGCTTGATAATCAATCCCTAAACCGAAATTTAAACAAATAGCACTGGCATGACCTACGTGCAAATACCCGTTAGGTTCAGGTGGAAAACGGAAACGTAATTTATTTTGTGACAAACCATTTTTTAAATCTTCTTCAATGATTTGTTCTATAAAATTCAATGATTTTTCTTTTGTAGACATGCTTCTAAAATTGAGAAAGCAAAGTTATCAAAATTGTTGGTTATTTGGTTATCTGTTGATTTGGTTATTCGTAAAATTTGTACTTTTATCGAATAAATTAATACCAGAATCCTCACAAAAATGGGAATTATAAAACTTAAAAATATCCGAACGTTTTCCTATCACGGATGCTTGGTGGAAGAGAGTAAAATAGGGAGTAATTACCGAGTAGATTTAGAAATTGAAGCCGATTTGATCACTTCTGCTACCACTGATAAACTGGCTGATACAGTAGATTATGTTCATTTAAACAAAATTATAGTAGAAGAAATGGCGATTCGTTCGGAATTATTGGAGCATGTCGCGCAACGAATTATTGACAGAACACTTAAAGAACTGCAAATGGTGACCCAGGTTACGGTAGAAGTTTCGAAACTAAATCCTCCTATTGGTGGTGATGTTCAAGAAGTTACCATTATAATGAAAGGAAATAAATAAAAGACGTCAGAAAATAGTGAAACTTTTATCTTTTGACTTTTTAACTTTAAACTTTTTACTATATTTGCAGTCCATAAGGGCGTCGTGGCCGAGCGGCTAGGCACCGGTCTGCAAAACCGTCTACTCCGGTTCGAATCCGGACGATGCCTCTAAAACCTTCCAAGAAATTGGGAGGTTTTTTTATTGTATAATTTTTCTTAAAAATTAATTAAAGATTTTCAAGCGATGTCTAAAGAAACTTCCAAAGAAATTGGAGGTTTCTATTTGTCACATCGAACCTCCCGAAGTTTCGGAAGAGAACTCACTTAACTTTATGGAATTTAGCTTCGCTGAACATACATTTCTCGCTATGCTTGGAATAATAAGATTATAATGAAAAAAGTTATAAATTACTTATTCTCAATCTTTTCAATAGTGTCTTTTACAAATTGTTTATCGGAAGGAAACCAACCTTGAGCCAATAAAATAGTCCCGAAAACAATCAATAAAATGCTGCTTACTTTTTTGATTTTGATGATATTAACTGGTGTTAATTTGGAACGAAGTTGTTTGGCTAACAGAATTTTACCGACATCGGTAGCCAGATAAGAAAGGATTACTGTAGTAAAAAACCAAACAATATTAGAAGTTTCCATTTGTAATCTTGGTCCAAAAGTAATAATGATGATTAACCAAAATCCGAGTACACCAATATTGATGAAGTTTAATAAAAAACCTTTAATGAATAAGCTGAAATAATTCTTTTTAATCAGCTCTACTACCTCTTCGTCTTCTTCTATGTTTTTATGGGCTTTATGAAGCTTAAAATAAGAAATAAGCCCATAAGAAAGCATCACTATTCCTCCAAAAACAAAAAGGGCAGGATCGTCTTTTAAACTTTGAATCAATCGGTAACTGCCTAAGTAAGCAATTCCGATAAAAACAATATCTCCTAGCACCACGCCAAAATCAAAGAATAAAGCCGCACGAAACCCTTTGGTAATACTGGTTTCAAGCAATACAAAAAACACCGGACCTATCATAAAACTTAAAAAAATGCCTAAAGGTATTCCGTTGCTTAAAATGTATTGTATCATAGGTTTTGCTTAGAATCTGCAAGTTAATTTTATATTTTTAAAAATTCTAAAACAAAATGGAATTTTAAGTTTTTTTTAGTTCTAGTGGTATTTTTTATCTGTTTTTAAAACAATTTCACCTCCTAAAATCGTTTTTTGATTGACTTGTTTCGGGTTTCCAAAAATAGTAATAATTCCACCAGCTCTTATTTTGGCATCTACCAATTCGGAAGCAGTTACATTAGCCTGACCACCTGAATTTACAGCTATTATGGCTTGATCTGTCTGACATTTATCGGCGGTTAAAAAAGAACCTGCATTGACAACTGCATCCAAATTAGCTACTTTACCATTAATTTCTAATTTGGCTCCTTGTGTAACTCTTGCTGTAACTCGTTTAGAATCTACTTTGATTTTAATATTAGAAGCTTCTTTAACAATAATATCAAAACTAGCAGCTGTAATAGGTGAATCGCAACCCATATTACTTCCTTCATTAGCTTCGACAGCCTCTAATTTGGTGTAATATACTTTGGCTAAAATATCATTTCCTCTCAATAATTTATCTAAAGGCATTCTGATTTTTAGCTCGTTGTTTTCGTATATTAATTCAACTTTATCAGCATCTGTTCCTGATAATTCTATTTTATTTTCTTTGGAAGCAATCAAGAAAACCGAAATTTGATCAAAAGAGGTCACTTTTGTAAAATTACCCAATGGCTTATTAATTTGAGCATGGTGCAATTGAGTGAAAACAAAAAATAAGAAGAATAGCTTTTTCATAACTTTACATTTAGTTCATACCTTTTCAATACAAAACGTTATTAAAGTTACTGGTTTAAGAAAGAACCTCAAAAAATAATCTTTTAACAATCAATTAATTACGTTATTCTACACAAAACCTCAATTCTAAGTTTTAATAATTAGTAATTTCTTATTTAGATTTCAAGCAAAAAAAAAGGAACCAATTATGAAACTTAAAATATTCATAAGAGATTCCGTTGTTTATGATGTATTCTATTAATAAATTATTTTCTTGAAAAACCATCAAGTTAAAATTTATAATCTAAAATGGTAAATTACCTTTTGCTTATAATGATATTTCCGCCTAAAACAGTTTTCTGGTTCACTTGTTTTGGATTACCATAAATCGTGATGTTTCCACCAGCTCTGACTTTTGCATCTACTAAATCTGAAGCAGTAATATCAGCAGATCCACCAGCATTTACAGATACGACAGCTTGCGAAGTCAGACAATCTCTTGCTTCTAAAATTCCACCAGAATTAATCACAACATCTATATTTTGGGCTTTTCCAGATAAATTAATTACAGAACCATTGAATGATTTAACGTTGATTTTTTGAGCATTTACATTCAATTTTATACTTGAACCTTCCTTTGCGATAAAATTCAAATTTATTCCATGAAACTCTTCGTTTGATGAAATACTTGAACCTTCATTAGCTTCAAATTCATAAACATCTTTGAGATAATATACTGTAGCAGTAACATTATCGCCTTTCAATAATTTACCTAAAGGCATTCGTATTTTTAATTCAGAATCTTTTTGAATGATTTCTACATCTTCAGATCCAGCACCAGTTAAAACAACTTTAGGTGCACTAGTAGTACTTACTAAAGTAACGTTTATTTGATCAAAAGAAGTCATTTTTGTAAAATTTACAACATCTTTGGTCACTTGTGCAGATACAAAATGAGTTGCTACTAAAAATGCAGCAATACATAATTTTTTCATAAATAAATACTATTCGTTTCTTCTAATAAAATGAAAATCCAATTGCTTTTTAACCAAATCGGCATTTTTAACTTTCACGACTACTTCATCTCCTAATTGTAAAATACTTTTGGAAATTTCACCGACTAAAGCATATTGTTTTTCATCAAACGTATAATAGTCGTCTTTTATTTCACGAATGCGCACCATTCCTTCACATTTGTTTTCAATAATCTCGACATAAATACCCCATTCAGTCACACCAGAAATCACTCCAACAAATTCCTGATCTTGGTGATCCTGCATGTATTTTACCTGCATGTATTTTATAGAATCCCTTTCTGCATTGGTCGCTAAACCTTCCATGTTAGATGAATGCACACATTTTTCTTCGTACAATTCTTCGCTGACAGATTTTCCACCATCTAAATAATATTGCAACAATCTATGTACCATCACATCAGGATAACGACGAATAGGGGATGTAAAATGCGAATAATAATCGAAAGCCAATCCGTAGTGTCCAATATTATCGGTTGAGTATTTGGCTTTACTCATGGTACGAATCGCTAAGGTGTCAATTAAGTTTTGTTCTTTTTTTCCATTCACATCTTCCATTAATTGGTTTAGTGATTTGGAAATATTTTTTTGATCTCGTAAATCTAATTTGTAACCAAACTTAGAAATCACACCTTGCATAGCAAACAATTTATCTTCATTAGGTTCATCGTGAATACGATAGACAAACGTTTTCTTTTGTTTTCCGATGTATTCAGCCACTTTTCGATTGGCTAACAACATGAATTCTTCAATCAAATGATTGGCATCTTTGGCTACTTTAAAATACACACCAACTGGTTCAGCTTCTTCATTTAAGTTGAATTTCACTTCTACTTTATCAAAAGAAATAGCCCCATTATTCATACGGTTTCTTCTGAAAATTTTAGCTAATTCATCCAGTTTTAATGTCGCGGCTACAATTTCATCATTGACCACATATTCATTTCCGGTGATTGAAATTTCAGCAGGAATTACATTTGATTTTGTTTCGATAATTTGTTGTGCTTCTTCGTAAGCGAATCGCTGATCCGAATAAATAACCGTTCTTCCAAACCATTGACTGGTGACCTGTGCTTTTTCATTGATTTCAAAAACAGCCGAAAACGTATATTTTTCTTCATTTGGTCGAAGTGAACACGCAAAATTGGATAATACTTCCGGTAACATAGGAACCACACGATCTACCAAATACACTGAAGTTCCACGGTTATAGGCTTCGTCATCTAGGATGGTTCCTTCTTGAACATAATGCGAAACATCAGCTATATGAATTCCGATTTCATAATGACCATTCTCTAATTTTTTAAACGATAAGGCATCATCAAAATCTTTAGCATCTTTGGGATCTATCGTAAAAGTGAGCGTATCCCGCATATCGCGACGTTTGGCAATTTCCTCGGGATGAATAGTAGTATCTAATTTTTGAGCAAAAACTTCTACTTCTACCGGAAAATCATACGGTAACCCATATTCGGCTAAAATGGCATGAATTTCAGTGTCGTGTTCACCTGGTTTTCCCAGTACTTTTAGAATAGTTCCGAAAGGGGAATCGGCTTTTTTAGGCCAATCTTCAATTTTTGCCACGACCACATCACCTTGTTGGGCTTCACCTATTTTATCCTTGGGAATAAAAATATCGGTATACATTTTAGCATTAGCCGTCGTTACAAAAGCAAAATTCTTCTGAATGTCAATAACACCTACAAATTCTGTTTTGGCCCTTTCTAATACTTCAATGACTTCGGCTTCGGGACGTTTGCCACTTCTTTTATTATACACATAAACCTTTACTTTGTCTTTATCTAAAGCGTGGTTCAAGTTGTTCGTTGGAATAAAAATATCTTCTTCAAAATCTTCGCAAATAAAATAAGCCGTTCTTCGCGAAGTCATATCAATGGTTCCTTCATAATAATCCTGACTTTGCGCTTTTACTAAATACTTACCAGGTTCGGTTTCTATGATTTGCTTTTTGGAAGCAAGAATTTTTAAATCTTTAATAATTTCATTGCGGCTTTTGGTATCATTTACATCTAAAATGGCCGCTACTTGTTTGTAGTTAAACGCTCTATTCGCGTTTTGAGAAAGGACTTTTAAAATTTTTCCGGAGAAATCTTTTTCTTTTGATCCAAACTTTTTTGGTTTCTTCATTATATCATTTCAATTAATTGCTGAAAATTACGAAATAGTATTCAGTTATCAGTAAACAGTATTCAGTTTTAATACAAAAGTAACATTCCTTAAATTTTATTTTTTTTCAAAACGTAGAGTTTTCAACAATAACTAAAAACAAAAAAAAAGATTTTTTAAAATTTAAAATTTATGATGGTTATTATAGGGTGTTAATAAGGCTGAAAAGTTTTGTTTTTTTATAGTATTAAACAAGTTATAGATAGTTATACAAGGTTATTAACAGTGTTTAGTTTAGTTACTGAATTGAAAATAAAGACTTTTAATTTGGTTATTAACAATTGTTGATTTGTAATTTTTTATAGAAACTATTAATAAGTCATAACTTACTTTTTTGTTGAAAACCTATTTTTTAAGCCTGATAATTTTTCTAAAAAATCCTCAAACTTTTCTTGGATTTCTAATTTGGGTTTTGGATTACAATTTTAATTGATACCACCAAAAAATAGTTCTTATTTTCTTTTCGAAGTTATTAACAAAAGTTGTTAAGATAAGATTCCTTCATTTTCAAGACTTTACGTTTTTTAGTTAACATTTATCAAAGTATTGGTTTTTTTATTAAATAATCTGTTGATATTCAGTAGTTTTATTTGAATTTCTTTATTTAAAAAATGTTACAATGGAAAGAATGTAAATCTCTTTTTATTTTGTTGCAAAGTTACTTCAGTGAGTAAGGATTATTCTATATTTTTGTAAAAGAAATAAACACAACTACACCATTATGACAATTTCAATAGGAAACGACCACGCTGGTCCCGATTACAAAAAAGCAATAGTTAATTATTTAGAAAAAAATGGTCACACTATTATTAATCACGGTACCGATTCTTTCGATAGTGTCGATTATCCTGATTTTGGACACCCGGTAGCCTATGATGTAGAAACCAAGAAAGCCAATTTTGGAATTGTAATCTGTGGCAGCGGCAACGGTATTGCCATGACCGCCAACAAACATCAAGATATTCGTTGTGCCTTGTGCTGGACGGTAGAAATTGCCGAATTAGCGCGTCAGCACAATGACGCTAATATAATTAGTATTCCGGCGCGATACACTTCTATTCAACAAGCCATAGAAATGGTAGAGGTTTTTTTAATGACCGATTTTGAAGGCGGAAGACATGCTAACAGAGTGAACAAAATTGCTTGTAAATAAAATAAAAAGACTCCTAAATTTAGGAGTCTTTTTATTTAGTATTCTATCAAAGATATATGTCACAAAATCACAACCATATTCATAAACACGAAGTAAAAGCCAATAATTTAGTTTTTTCTATTTTATTGAATTTACTCATTACCATTGCTCAAATTATTGGGGGTATTGTTTCCGGAAGTTTGGCTTTAATATCGGATGCGCTTCATAATTTTTCGGATGTTATTTCTTTGGTGTTTAGTTTGGTGGCGCATAAATTATCCCGCCGAAAAGCTTCTATTAATAATACTTTTGGCTACAAACGCGCCGAGTTAATTGCTGCTTTTACCAATGCCGCAACGTTGGTTATTGTTGCCTTTATTTTAATTTATGGTGCGGTAGAACGGTTTTTTAATCCACATCCCATTCAATCAGGATTGGTAATTTGGTTGGCTTTGTTAGGTATTATCGCTAACGGATTATCGGTATTATTTTTAAAAAAAGACGCCGATCATAATTTGAACATGAAATCGGCTTACTTACACTTGTTAACCGATATGATGGCTTCTGTAGCTGTTTTAGTTGGCGGATTATTAATGAAATTTTACAATTGGTTTTGGGTCGATAGTGTCATGACCATTTTAATTGCTATTTATTTAATTGTCGTTGGAATTGATTTATTAAAAAGTTCGACAAAGATGCTTATGTTGTTCACACCAGAACACATAGATATTAAAGAAATCGTTCGGGAAGTACATAAAATTCAAGGTGTTGGAAAATTACATCACATACACGTGTGGCATCTTAATGAAGAAGAACTGCATTTGGAAGCCCATTTAGACTGTTCGGAAGACATAAAAATGAGCGAATTCAATGATTTACTCCATAATTTAGAGGTCGTGTTGTTTGATAAATTCGGCATCAACCACATCAATATTCAACCCGAATTTAAAAAAGAAGATCCAAAGGAATTTATCGTACAAGATTGATTCTAAAAGTATTAAAAAATATTATGCGCGCATAATATTTTTTAATACTTTTACTTTTTTAACAACAACAACACAACATTATGAAAATTACTACAATCACGAAGCTCTTAGTAGCGAATCGTGGTGAAATTGCCATTCGCGTTTTTAGGGCAGCTACCGAGTTACGCATTTCTACCGTAGCCATTTACACTTTTGAAGACCGGTATTCTTTACATCGCTACAAAGCCGATCAAAGTTTTCAGATTGGAGAAGAATCGGAGCCGTTAAAGCCTTATTTAAATATTGAGGAAATTATAAAAGTGGCCAAAGAAAATCAGGTCGATGCCATTCATCCTGGATATGGTTTTCTATCTGAAAATGTTGATTTTGCAAGACGTTGTCAAGAGGAAGGCATCATTTTTGTCGGCCCAACTGTAGAAGCGATGCTGCAATTGGGAGATAAAGTAGCCGCCAAGAAAGTAGCCAAAGCCGTTGGTGTTCCCTTAATACAAGATTCTAAAAAAGAGCTACTAACTCTTGAAGATGCGTTATCTGAAGCCAAAGAAATTGGGTATCCTGTAATGTTAAAAGCAGCAGCAGGTGGTGGCGGAAGAGGCATGCGCGTGGTGCACGATGAGGATAAAATGAAAATGGCTTTTGTCAATGCGAAAAGTGAAGCGGCAACAGCCTTTGGAGACGACACCATGTTCATTGAAAAATATGTCGAAAATCCCAAACACATAGAAGTTCAAATTTTAGGAGACAATTACGGCAACATTGTTCATTTGTATGAAAGGGATTGCTCGGTACAACGTCGTTTTCAAAAAGTGATTGAGGTAGCGCCTTCCATCTTAAAACCAGAAACCAAAGCTAAATTATTTGATTATGCGATAAAAATCGCACAACATGTGAAGTATAGTAATGCTGGAACGGTAGAATTTTTAGTCGACAAAGAAGAGAATATTTACTTTATTGAAGTCAACCCCAGAATTCAAGTAGAACACACCATTACCGAAGAGATCACGGGGATAGACATTGTGCGTTCGCAAATTATTATAGCCGCCGGACATCCGTTAACCCACAATCAAATATTTATTCACTCACAAGAAGATATTAAATGCAGTGGCTGGGCGATTCAATGCCGCATCACGACCGAAGACCCAGAAAATGACTTTAAACCCGATTACGGAACCATCATTGCGTACCGAAATGCGGGTGGCTATGGCATTCGTTTGGACGAAGGAAGTTGTTATTCGGGGGTAAAAATATCGCCGTTTTTTGATTCGATGTTGGTAAAAGTGTCTTCTAGCGGAAGAACGTTAAAAGGAGCTTCCGACCGATTACGAAGAACCTTAGAAGAATTCAGAATACGTGGCGTGAAAACCAATATTCCATTTCTAATCAATGTGATGGAAAACGACACCTTCAGGAGTGGCGAAACTACGGTCAATTTTATACCAAATAATCCGCATTTATTAGTTCCGAAATACGAGTATTCCAAAGACAGAGGAACAAAACTCTTAAAATATTTAGCCGAATTAAAAGTCAACGGTCATCCCGATGTGAAAGCTTATGATTCTGAAAAAGTGTTTAGAAAAGCCGTAGTTCCTGCTGAAGTAGCTTCAGAATATCCAAAAGGAACGAAAGATTTACTCAACGAATTGGGACGCGACAAGTTTATCGAATACATCAAGAACGAAAAGAAAATATTCTATACCGATACCACACTTCGTGACGCGCATCAGTCGCTTTTTGCCACCCGTTTGCGTAATTATGATATTTTAAAAGTTGCTGAAGGCATGGCGAAAAATTTCCCGGAATTGTTTTCATTGGAAGTTTGGGGTGGTGCCACTTTCGACGTGACCATGCGTTTTCTACACGAAGATCCTTGGGAGCGTTTGCGTTTGATTCGAAAAGCGGCACCCAATGTATTGCTTCAAATGCTTTTCAGAGGAAGCAACGCCGTGGGTTATGCCGCGTATCCGGATAATGTATTGGAACAGTTTATCATCAAAAGTGCCGAAAACGGAATTGATGTGTTCAGAATATTCGACTCTTTAAATTGGATTGAAGGCATGACGCACAGCATCAAAGTGGTGCGAGAAAAAACCAACGCCATTGCCGAAGCCTGTATTTGTTATACGGGTGATATTTTAAATCCAAACCGACAAAAATTCAACCTACAATATTACATCGATTTGGCCAAACAATTGGAAGCAGCCGGCGCTCATATGATTGCCATCAAAGACATGGCTGGCTTGTTAAAACCTTATGCCGCAGAAGTTTTAATCAAAGAATTGAAGAAAAATATTTCCATCCCGATTCATCTGCACACACACGATACATCCTCCATTCAATCGACCACTTATGTCAAAGCGATTGAAGCCGGCGTTGATGTTGTTGATGTCGCTTTAGCTTCGATGAGCGGATTAACCTCACAACCTAATTTTAATTCATTAGTAGCTGCTTTGCAAGGAACGGAAAGAGAAAATCCGATCGATTTAAAAAAACTAAACGAGTACTCTAATTATTTTGAAGCGGTACGCGAATACTATTATCCTTTTGAAAGCGAACTCAAAGCAGGAACTGCCGAAGTGTACGACCACGAAATTCCGGGTGGACAATATTCTAATTTATTGCCGCAAGCAAGAGGTTTGGGTCTGGAAGATAAATTTGAAACCATCAAAGAAAATTACGTCGTGGTCAATGAATTGTTTGGGGATATTGTCAAAGTAACGCCTTCTTCCAAAGTAGTGGGGGATATGGCTTTGTTTATGACTTCCAATAATTTAACGGCACAAGATGTGATGGAAAAAGGCGATACCTTAGCCTTTCCAGAATCGGTAAAGCAATTGTTTCGAGGCGATTTGGGTCAGCCGTTTGGTGGTTTTCCAAAGGAACTCCAGAAAATGATTCTAAAAAACGAAACCCCTTATACCGAAAAACCAAATGCACACATTAAGCCTGTAGATTTTGAGTTCGAATTAAAAAAGCTACATGAAAAATTTGATGAAAAATTAACAACCGAAGATTTGCTGTCTTATATTATGTTTCCGAAGGTTTTTGAAGACTTTTATACCTTCAGAAAATATTTCGGCCGGGTTGAAAAACTCCCTACGCCAAGCTTCTACTACCCGATGAAGCCTAATGAAGAAATCATTGTCAATTTAGATTCGGGAAAAAATATTATCGTGAAGTTTCGATACATGGGCGAACCCAACGAAGAAGGTTTTAGAGATGTATTCTTTCAAATTAATGGGCAAACCCGAAATATTGTAGTGAAAGACCTCTCGGTAAAATCGACGAAAGTGGCGCGTGTAAAAATCTCAGGGCCCAACGATATTGGCTCTCCATTACAAGGAAGTTTGCTAAAAATATTGGTCCATGAAGGCGAAGAAATTGAAAAAGACACGCCTTTATTTATCATTGAAGCCATGAAAATGGAAACGACTGTCTGTGCCGCCAAAAAAGGAGTAATTTCTAAGTTAGTACTCAAAGAAAAATCAATAGTAGAGCAGGACGATTGTATTTTGCAATTAGCTTAGTATAAAATGGGTAAGGGTTAGAGGTACTCTGGCCCTTACTATATTATGGGTAATTGTAGTTTTTTACGGATGGCAAAAATACGGATCGCGGCAATGATTAAAATACTTATAATCATACTGGTTTCGGTTTGCAGATGATAGTTCAGCATTATTAAATACAAACATCCGCCCAGTAAACAGGCTGTGGCATATAACTCGCCGGGTTTTAAAATACTAGGTACTTTATTACATAAAACATCGGCTAACAATCCGCCAAAAGTAGCCGTAATAATTCCCATAACTAGTGCATATCCATTAGAAATTCCGGCGCTTAAAGCCACTTGAATCCCAACAATGGTAAACAAACCAATACCGAAAGCATCTACCCAAAAAATCAATTTTTTGATAATAGTCGTATTCAGTTTAAAAAAGAAAGTGATAATGGTAGAAAAGAGTACAATAACAATGGCCAAATTATCATTGACCCAATTTACAG
>Ga0209599_10001035_pt1 | contig 14493 bp, 15 predicted proteins | sample Shrwel_input2_FT_FD_187534 | JGI IMG/M metagenome (GOLD analysis project Ga0209599, IMG submission 187534) | Subsurface microbial communities from deep shales in Ohio, USA - Utica-3 well 1 S input2 FT (SPAdes) (version 2) ... | reverse complement strand
ATACAGACACCGACCAAAACCCAGTGCCTAACTCGTAACAAAAGAGTGCCTTATTAGTAACTAAAGAGTGCCGCAATGACAATCTCAATAACAATAGACCTCACCGACGACGAACTTAAAAAAGTAGAAAAAATACAACAACAACACGGTCTAAGCTCACTCCAAGAGGCAGTTGAGATGTTGTGCAAAATGCGTTTAGAAAATGTGCGCTATCAGCTTACAGGCGATATTGGGCAACCAACATGGGTGGAAAAATGAAAGTCAAAAAAGTAAGACATGGCTTTAGTCCAAGACGAACTATGTGTCCTCATTGTAAGTGTGAAGCAATTATCACCCAAAGTGTACAAGTTAGCGAACTCTGCCGAGACCTCACGTTTAGATGCCAAAACGACGAATGTGGTCATGGTTTTGTCGCTCAACTAGGCATATTGCGAACAACAGTTCTATCGAGTACGCCTGACCCAAAAGTCAGACTACCACTTTCAAATAGACTTCAAAAATACATCATTGCTGCACAACTCAAAGCAAATGGCATGATTGAAGCTAATCAAGGAGAATTAGATGTCTAATCTCGACTACAACATGGCTCACGGCCTTGCCAAAGCCTACATCGAGCAACACTACAGCAAATACCTTAACGGTCATCGTGAACAACTCATTCAAGCTGTTGCCAACGAACTCAAGCTAATGGGCTACCCATTTGATGTAGGCGTAAAGGTTGCCATTAAAGAAATTGCCAACTACGAAAGCAGTTTGTGTGCCGCCGAACTGGACATTGACCGCTCCAATAGTAGCCTCATTGTCATTCATGACCGACAACATAAACGCCGACTTTACTTCACGGTTCAAGACTTAATTAACACAGCAAACACGCTGACTGTTCGCGCCGTCACTCAGTAGAAAACTTATGAATCCGATTATTTTAAGCGAGGCACTAACACGCCTCGTGGCCGACTACGCCTTTAAAAAGAAATCAAAGTGGTTACAAGACGGCAAATGCCCCTCTTGCCACCACAAAGAACTGTTTGCCAGTGCCGAAGCACCATGGGTAATCAAGTGTGGTCGCCTAAATAATTGCAGCTACGAAGGCTCATTACGTGACCTCTACCCTGATTTATTTGAATCATGGAGCGACCGTTTTAAAGCCGACGATACCAATCCAAACGCCGCCGCCGATGCCTACTTAAAAGAAGGTCGCGGTTTTGACCTTGCCAAAATTAAAGGCTTATACAGCCAAGAACATTACTTTAGCCGTGACTTAGGCATAGGCTCTGCCACAGTACGCTTTCCCTTCGCCGATGGTTATTGGGAACGCATTATTGACAAACCCGAACGCTTTAAACCACGCAAAGCCAACTTTAAATACGGCTGGAATTATGACGGCCTTTGGTGGACAGTACCTAACACCGACTTGCTCAAAGCTAAAGAAATATGGATAACCGAAGGCATTTTTAACGCCATCGCCCTATGGCATAACCACATCACTGCCGTTTCTACCCTATCGAGTGGTAATTACCCCAGTACCGCCTTAAAAGCACTTGCTGCACAATGTCTTGCCAACAACATCGCACGACCCACCTTAGTATGGGCAATGGACAACGACCCTGCTGGCCACAAAGCCATCGAAAAATGGATGCAACGTGCCATTGCAGACGGTTGGCCAACGGTGGCCGTGCAAGCTCCCAAAAACAATCAAGGCAAAAGCCAAGACTGGAACGACCTCCATTTAGCCAACAAGCTATCGCCCAAAGACATCGACACCTATCGCTACTATGGCAACTTATTAACCGCCAAAACTTCCACCGAAAAAGCCCTACTCATCTACAAACACACCGAGCGTAGAGCCTTTACATTTGACCATAACCATCGCTTGTATTGGTTTAAGCTCGACCTCGAAGCCTATGAAAAAAAGATGAGTGACTTACGCGCCGATGAAGACGACCAAGAAAAAATCGAAGCAATGCGTGACGAAGCCTTAGCCTCAAGTGGTGGCATTACCGAGATTGCCAGTTGCAACCCAACACCGTTGTACTTTTTAGAAAATAAACTCACCGACGAAAGCTGGTACTACTTTAGGATTAAGTTTTACGATGGCAAAGAAATCAAAAACACTTTTACAGGTGCACAGCTCGCCAGCAATTCTGAGTTTAAAAAACGCTTACTCAGTATTGCTGGCGGTGCGCTTTATACAGGCAATGGCCACCAGCTCGATAACTTTTTACGCTACAAAGTCGAAAACATTAAAACCGTCGAAACCATCGACTTTATTGGTTACAGCAAAGAGTACAGTACCTATGTTTTTAACAAGATTGCAGTTAAAGACGGCAAAGTTTACCAACTCAACAACGAAGACTATTTTGACTTAGGCAAAATCAATCTTAAAAGCCTTAATCAATCGGTGAATCTGCACCTTAACCCAAAACTTAAAGAATTCGACAGCAGCTTTATCCCCAAAATACACACCTGTTTTGGTGACAAAGGCATTGTGGCACTGGCGTATTGGCTAGGCTCATTTTTTGCCGAGCAAATTCGCCAACATCAACAAAGCTATCCTTTTTTAGAAATCGTCGGCGAACCAGGGGCAGGAAAAACAACACTCATCGAATTTTTATGGAAACTGTCAGGACGCATCGGTTATGAAGGCTTTGATCCCTCAAAATCTACACTCTCTGGTCGTAGTCGTAACATGGCACAAGTCGGTAACTTGCCTGTGGTTTTAATGGAAGGTGACCGTGACGACGACAGCAAAGCCAAAAAATTCGACTTTGACGAACTCAAGCCTTTATACAATGGTCGCTCACCGCGAGCTGTCGGCATTAAAAATAGTGGCAACGAAACTTACGAACCACCCTTTCGTGGCGCAGTCATCATTGCTCAAAATGCCGAAGTGAATGCCAGCGATGCTGTCTTAGAACGCCTGATTCATTTAGGCTTTAAACGTGGCCAACGTGCCACCCGTGAACTTGCCAAAGAACTCGCCAAGATTGACGTAAATGTATTAAGTGGCTTTATGATAAAAGCCATCACACTCGAAAAAGAAATACTCAAGACCGTTTTAACGCAAACGCCTATATACGAAACCTTAATAAGCCAATGCCCCGACATTAAAAACGTGAGGATTGGGTTTAATCACGCCCAAATCATGGCCTTAGTCGATGCCCTAGCCTTAGTTATTCCACTTAGTCCAGAACTTAAATCATCGGTTAAAAATAGCATTATTGACCTAGCCATCGAACGCCAACAACGCATTAACCAAGACCATCCTTTTGTGCAGCAATTTTGGGAAGTGTACGACTACATCGAAAGCCGCCGAGACAAACCCACACTTAACCATGCTCATCACAGCAAAGACTATATCGCCATTAATCTTAATCATTTTGCCGAAGAAGCATTGGCATCAAAGCAAGCAATGCCCGATTTAACCGAACTAAAACGTATTTTACCTACGTCTATTCGTTATCGCTTTGTAGAAAGCAATAAGCCTCTTGCTTCAGCAATTCATTTCAACGACAACAAGCCACGCACGATTAAATGCTGGATTTTTAACAAACCACAGGCCAACTGAGGAACGAATCATATGAGTACGATAGAAAGCCAAGAACTAGAGATAAGCAATGAATTTGATGTTAATGGTCTTCTTCTACCAGCTTTAAGACAGTATCAACATAATGATTGCAGTGGTTTTGTGGCAGCTTATGACTATGCTGAAACTCAAAAAATAGCTTTAGAGCTTTTAAAAGACATAAAACAATTATTAGAGATTTCTAATTCTTGCTTAGAAATATCTAAAGATTCTTTACAAATCGCTAAGTTAGAGGATGCAGCAAAATGACACCACCTACCCCAGAAATGGTCACAGTCGAAATCGTTGTCACAGAACGTGTCTACTACAACAAACTTATAGATATGCCAAAGTCAGAATTTGAGCATCTTCAAAAAGACCTGACTTCAAAAACCTGTAAATCAGAATCCGCAAAGCAAAAAATCAATGACCTTATTAATCGTCATGATGACTGGATTGATGCAGAAGATGTTTATATCGATACATTCGAAGTTTATCGCACAGATGAAGAAAAAGTTAATGACTTACCTTTTTAATCAAACACTACTTTATTCAGGCACTAATTAGTGCCTGTTAATACTGTCAAAATTCGTATCGAATAGTAAAAATAAACTTTCAACATTAAGGAATCCATCATGGCGGATGGCGTAGAAGTGCGCGGAAAATCCATTCGTATTTATTTTCGCTACAACAATCAAACCTGCCGAGAGGTTTTTGTAGGTGACGCAACACCCGAAAATATTGAACGAGCAAAAAAACTCGTCACATTTATTCAATACCAAATAGAAGAAGGTACTTTTAATTATGCTCAACAGTTTCCCAACTCAACCAAATCGCAAGAAAATACCTTTGGCCACTACATCGATATTTGGCTCACAATCAAAAAACCACAAATAGCGGCATCAACCTACAAAAATTATGACACCAAAATAAAAGCACACATTCGACCACGCTGGAGCAAATCCCCTGCAGATAAAATTGATCACATTGATGTTTTGACATGGATACAACAAGAGCTAACTAAAACCCTAAAAAACAAAACCATTAAAGAAATTGTCACCATCATGCGGCAAATTTTTAAGCTGTACCAAACACGCAATAAAATCGCCCACGACCCAACCGAAGGCATCACTGTTCGTTTACCCGATGACGATGACCCTGATCCTTTCACCCGTGAAGAAATAGAAGCCATACTCACAACACCCACCGACCGTTACCAAGAACTGCTGATGATTAAGTTTATGCTTTGGTCGGGCCCGCGCATTTCGGAGGTGATATCACTCGCATGGGAAGATGTAAATATTGAAGAAGGCACAGTGAGTTTTTGTCGAGCAAAGGTCAATGGCCAGTATCGAGTAACTAAAACTCGACGCTCTAATCGTGAAGTTAAATTACTCAAGCCAGCTCTTGATGCACTTAAAGAAATCTATCAATTAACAGGACACCTAAAAAAACAAACCATTGAGACAACACAACGAGATAATAGAACCATTAAAAAAGAATCATTGCGCTTTGTATTCTTAAATAGCAATACACTCAACGCACACGTCAACGACTTTTGCGTTCGGGATAGATTTTTTAAAGCACATTTAAAAAAAGCAGGAGTCAGATATAGAGGGCCAAATCAATGTCGGCACACGTTCGCTTGTCAATTGTTAAGCACTGGCGCAATACCAGCCGAATGGATATCTCAGCAGCTTGGCCACACTAACCCTACCACCACATTTAAATATTACGCAAAATGGATGAGTAGCAATGCTTCGGATATGGTGCAAAAAGCAGAAGCAGCATTGGGTATCTAATTTTTATCAAAATCACACAGCAACATATTAAACCCTTGAGCAATCAAGGGTTTTTTATTGCTCTTTGACAAACCATTTTTGACACCCTGTACAAGGGTCTATCCCAAGTTCTTTCCCAAAAACTTCCCAAATGGCTTTTTATTGTCTTCTAAAAAGCAAAAAACCCTTGATATACAAGGGCTTAAACTGGCGGTGAAAGAGGGATTCGAACCCTCGGTACGCTATTAACGTACACACGCTTTCCAGGCGTGCGCCTTAAACCACTCGGCCATCTCACCAATCTTGTCATGGACTAACAAGGCGCGCAAGAATATCGTACTTCTCTTTAAAAATCAAAATTATTTTTATTTTTGCCTTAATAAACCAGTGTTACACTACGCGCTTATTATCCCACCACGCTAATCGTCATATTAGTGTCGGCAGAGAGTTTTATATTTATGAGTCAACCGCATAGTCAGCAAACCCCAATACATCTGTTAACACTAGGCGCATTAGGTGTTGTATTTGGGGATATTGGTACTAGCCCTTTATACGCGCTCAAGGAATGCTTTCATGCCAGTCATGGATTAGCCATTACACACGATAATATCTTAGGTTTGTTGTCCGTTATTTTTTGGTCTATTACTTTAGTTGTCTCTATTAAATACATTGCCTTTATCATGCGTGCCGACAACAATGGCGAAGGCGGTATTATGGCTTTACTCGCCTTAAGCTTACGCAATCACAATATTAGCCCTTGGCAACGTATAACATTAGTCAGTATCGGTTTATTTGGGGCTGCGCTGTTTTTTGGTGATGGTATTATTACGCCAGCCATTTCGGTGTTATCGGCTGTTGAAGGTCTAACACTCATTACACCCGTCTTTAATACTTATGTTCTTCCTATCACTATTGCCATTCTGATTTTTTTATTTGTTATTCAGCGACATGGCACAAGCTCGGTAGGTAAACTCTTTGGCCCTGTAATGCTGTTATGGTTTAGTACACTTGGCATATTAGGAATCATAAATATCGCACAATATCCTGCGGTTCTTCATTTGATTAATCCTTTTTGGGCGGTGCAATTTGTTGCCAATCATCCAGCAGTAGCCTTTATTACCTTAGGGGCTGTTGTTTTAACGGTGACAGGTGGTGAAGCGTTATATGCTGACATGGGACATTTTGGCCGCAAACCGATTCGTTATGCTTGGTTTGGTTTAGTTTGCCCTGCGCTTATTCTTAATTATTGTGGACAAGGCGCATTATTACTAATTCATCCAGAAGCGGTCGAAAACCCTTTTTATCAATTAGCACCTAGTTGGCTAATTGCCCCTTTAATTATATTAGCCACACTTGCTACTGTTATTGCCTCACAAGCGGTTATTTCGGGGGTATTTTCAATTGCACGTCAAGCCATGCAATTAGGTTATTTACCTCGTTTTGAAGTGCTACACACTTCTGCCAAAGAAATCGGTCAAATTTATATTCCTGCGCTTAACTGGTTATTATTAGGCTCAATTATTATTTTAGTATTGATGTTTAAGTCATCGAGTAATTTAGCGGCTGCTTACGGTATTGCTGTTACCATGACCATGATTTGTGACACTATTTTGGCAACTTTTGTGGCCGTTACACTTTGGGGATGGTCAAAAAAATTAGCCTTATTAGTTGCTTTGCCTTTGTTATGTGTAGATTTTGCCTTTTTTGGCGCAACCTCGTTAAAGTTTTTACAAGGGGGTTGGTTTCCTGTATTAATTGGCGTGAGTGCTTTTACGGTCATGATTACATGGAAACGTGGCCGCGAAATTTTGTTTGAAAAGCTCAACAAAGAAACCATGCCACTTAATTTATTTGTAAATAGTATTGGTGCAGGGTCAATTCAAACCATTGAGGGAACAGCCGTCTTTATGACGGGCTCACATCAATCTGTACCTCATGCCCTACTTCATAATATTAAACATAATAAAATCTTACACTCCCGTAATATGCTACTCACCCTACAGACTCAAGATATTCCAACCGTTGCCAACCAAGACCGCCTAAAAATAGAGCAAATTTCACCTAACTTTTGGCTTATTACGGGTTATTATGGCTTCAAAGAACAACCCGACGTACCTGAACTATTAGTCTTATGTGAATCACAGGGTTTAACTTTTGATATGATGGATACTAGCTTCTTCTTATCACGAGAACGTTTAATTCCACGTGTTGAAGGAGGCATGGCACCGTGGCGTGAGCTATTATTTGTTGCAATGTCGCGTAATTCGGCCTCTGCTACCGATTTTTTCCAAATTCCTACCAATCGTGTAGTAGAACTTGGGACACAAATTGAGTTATAAAGAAGAACGTGTACTTAAGTCTCATTTTGCTGTTTAATGTGTCAGTTCAAACTTGATGGTGTGTTTAGTGGTTTATAAACATACCCCTAGTTTTTGAACTGGCAAAAACCGCATAAATAGGACTTATACATCTCACCGAGATTAGCGCGTTTTGTGAATATAAAATCGTTGCACGACACCTTTGAAGCATTGCTTTAATTTAAAATTGGTAGCAAAGTGAACAAATAAACGATAACCGCGTAAGTCTTAAAAAGCTTTAAATTAATAACAGTAAAACTAATAAAAAAGAGTAGGTTTCAATGGCTAATAATTCTAAAAACTTTACCAAAATAGGCATTTTTTATGATGGTAACTTTTTTCTTCACGTCAGTAATTACTACCAATATTATCATCCCCGTAAATCGCGTATTAGCATTTCTGGGTTACACGAATATATTCGCCACCGTGTAGCTGCCGAAGAAAATACCGATGTACGTTATTGCCACATTGTAGATGCTCACTATTTTAGAGGTCGATTACGCGCACAAGATGCCGAACAACGTGACTTATTACTTAAAGAGCGTTTGTTTGATGAAGTCTTAATGCGTGAAGGTGTAACCACACATTATCTTCCACTTGGGCCTGATGGCGAAAAAGGCATTGACGTGTGGTTAGCCTTAGAGGCTTATGAGCTATCTATTTATAAGCAGTTTGACGTTTTAGTATTGGTGGCGTGTGATGGCGACTTCCGTCCCCTATTACGCAAACTAAACACCGTTGGCACACGCGTTATGCTGTTAGCATGGGACTTTGAATATACTGACCGTCATAATGTGCAAAAACTCACTCGTACCGCACAAGTATTATTAGACGAAGCCACCTACCCTGTTTTAATGCACCAAATTATTGATGACCGCTCGTTAAGAAATGACCAACAAATCAACAAGTTATTTTTATATCCTAAAGATGAACAAGCGATTCTTAACGCGATTAGCTATGGCACGCCTATTCCCGTTGCCCCTTTAAATACTACGCCAACACATAATGCAGCACCCGTTGCCATAAGCAACGAAAACCGCAGTGAAGGCATTATTCAAAGTTTAAAAGAAGGTGGTTTTGGTTTTATTACGCCTGATGAAGATATGGAAAACATCTTTTTTCATTTTAGTGAAGTCAAAAACCGCAACTTTTCTGAGTTACGTTTAGGCGATAGAGTGACCTATATTTTAGGGCGCAACGAAAAAGGCTATTGTGCAACCAACATCATGGCACAAGGTGCAGAGCAGCCTTTTTTACCTGAATCAGCTTATGATGATGAACCGTTTTTAATGTACGATGATGAGGCTGATTTGTAGGCTTCGACCCTTCGGCAGGCTCAGGGCTGGCCAAGCTCAGCCAGCGCAAAAGCGTACCCTGAGCGGAGTCGAAGGGTCATGTCTCTTTGACAAACAACACATCCCACACACCATGACCTAAATTTTGGCCGCGCACTTCAAACTTAGTTAAAGGCCGATAATCTGGACGTGGTGCAAACTGCCCCTTACCCGTTAAATTTTTAAAACCTTCGCTTTGTTCTAAAATCTCTAACATCCAATGCGCATAATGCTCCCAATCGGTTGCTGCATGAAATACACCGCCAACTTTAAGTTTTTGGCGAATTAGCTGCATATTATGTGTTTGTACAAAACGACGTTTATGATGCTTCTTTTTTGGCCACGGGTCGGCAAAATACAGTTGTACGGTATCAATACTCTCGTTGCTAAAATAATTTTCGAGCATCAATAACGCATCACCATCTATCACCCTTAAATTAGTTAATTTACGCTCACCTGCTTCAAAACAAATTTGCGCCAAACCATTAGGATGAATTTCGATACCAATAAAATCGCGTTCGGGTGCAGCTAAGGCCATATCTATTAAAGAAAAACCCATGCCAAAACCGATTTCAACCGTTAAAGGCGCAACACGACCAAACACCGCTTGTGGGTCAAAGCGTTGGTTTTGAGGGTCTAGTAAATAATACTCACCATATTCATCAACTCCTTTTTGCTGCGACACGGTAAAAGCCGATGAACGACGCATAAAAGTCATAATACGGCGTGGATATTCTTGTTGGGGAGCTAATTCAGTCATTTAAAAAAACTTACCTTCTAAGGGACTTGAGGCGATAGCATATAATTTTTTGGGCATACGACCCGCTAAAAAAGATTCTCGCCCTGCTTCTACGGCTTTTTTCATGGCTGATGCCATTAAAATAGGATGTTGAGCTTTGGCAATGGCGGTATTCATTAATACCCCTGAACAACCTAACTCCATAGCAATCGCGGCATCGGAGGCAGTACCAACGCCCGCATCAACAATAATCGGTACGTTGGCTTGTTCCATAATAATACGTAAATTATAAGGATTGATAATGCCTAAACCTGAACCAATTAAACTACCTAAAGGCATCACGGCAATACAGCCCATATCTTCGAGTTGCTTAGCAATAATGGGGTCATCTGAGGTATAAACCATAATATCAAAGCCATCTTTTACTAAAATCTCGGCGGCTTTAAGAGTTTCTACCACATTAGGATATAGCGTTTTTTCGTCACCTAAGACTTCTAACTTAACTAAATTATGGCCATCTAGTAACTCACGGGATAATCTGCAAGTACGCACCGCATCTTCGGCGGTATAACAGCCTGCGGTATTGGGCAAAATGGTATATTTATCAGGAGGAAGTACCTCCAACAAATTAGGCTCATTAGGATTTTGACCAATATTAGTACGACGCACCGCCACCGTGACAATTTCTGCACCACTGGCCTCAATGGCTAAGCGAGTTTCTTCTAAATCTTTATATTTACCTGTACCCACTAATAAACGCGATTGATAACGACGGCCTGCTAACTCAAAAACATCTGATTGATTCATTACAAAAACTCTTAAATAAAAACTTAACCGCCACCAATAGCATGAACCACTTCCACCACATCACCTTGTTTTAACACGGTAGAAGGATGTTGGCTTTTTGGCACAATATCCTGATTTAATTCAACCGCCACGCGACGGCCAACCATCTCTAATAATACCAATAAATCACTTATGGTACTGGCTTCGGCAATGTGGCGTAGCTCGCCATTTACTTGTATTTGCATCAACTATATTCCTTTTTGCCATGCACTATAAGCCAACCATAGCCAACCCACAATAAATGCTGTACCACCAATAGGCGTAATAGCACCAAACCAACGCGGCGCACCTAAAGTCATGCCATATAACGAACCCGAAAAAATGACTATTCCCACTTGTAATGCCCATGCACTGCCTTTGGGAATAGCTAATTGGGGTTGTGCCGCGATTAATGCGCCAATGATTAACAAAGCCAAGGCGTGATATACATGATAATCAACGCCTGTATGCCACCATGCTAACTGCTCGGGAGTGACTTTGTTTTTTAAACCATGCGCGCCAAACGCACCCAACATGACCGCAATCGCCATATTAAGCGCACCTAAAAAAACGAACATCATAAAAAATCCTACAAAAACAAACGCCGCACTAAAAAGCGCGGCGTTATGATTATGACATAAACTCAGGCAGCAACAGAGAGTGCGGCTTTAATTTTATCCATGGCATTTTTTTCGAGTTGGCGAATCCGCTCGGCAGAAACACCGTATTCGGCAGCCAACTCGTGCAAGGTAGCTTTATCTTCTGACAACCAACGCCGCGCCAAAATCTCGCGTGAGCGGGCATCGAGGCGATTCATGGCAACCATTAAGCGTTCTGTGTTGTTATCTTCCCAATCACTTTCTTCTAACTGGCGTGCAGGATCATAACGATTATCTTCAAGATAATAGGCAGGTGCTTGATGTTGTTTGTCGTCTTCGTCATCTAAATGCGCTTCAAAAGAGGCATCAAAGGCCGATAAACGCCCTTCCATCTCAAAGACTTGAGCTGATGTTACGTTTAAGACTTCGGCAATAGATTCTGCCTCAACATGAGTTAAGCCATGACTACCCTTTTTAAGACTACGCAAATTAAAGAATAATTTACGTTGGGCTTTGGTGGTCGCTACTTTAACAATACGCCAATTTTTAATCACAAATTCGTGGATTTCGGCTTTAATCCAATGCACCGCAAACGATACTAAACGCACACCCATGCTTGGGTCAAAACGCTTAACGGCTTTCATTAAGCCGACGTTACCTTCTTGAATTAAATCGCCTTGTGGCAAGCCATAACCTGCATAACTACGGGCAATATGCACTACAAAACGTAGATGTGCTAAAACGAGTTGACGGGCAGCTTCGAGGTCTTGCTCGTAAAAGTAACGCTCTGCTAATTGGCGTTCTTCATCGGCAGTAAGAATAGCCACCTGATTAACATTAGAAATGTATGCTCCTAGATTAACGCCAGGAACTGCGAGCGTCACAGGAACTAAACTGCGACTATTGCTCATGGTATATCTCCAATTAATTAAGTTTTTTGTGTAAGCAATACACATTTTACATTGCTTATCTTTTGATGATAACGCGATACCTAGCCCTTGACCAGTCTGCAATGTGTGACTTTTATCGCGCTTGTGTAAACAATCTTTACAATGGCTAGATATTCTTCGACTCCGCTCAGGAAGCATCTTTCGTTGGCTGAGCTACGTTAAAGCCTACTTCTCGGTTTGAAACAACGCCGCCACAAATTCTTTAGCAATAAATGGGCGTAAATCGTCAATTTTTTCGCCTACACCAATAAAACGAATTGGTACATGACTACGACTAGCAATGTTAAACAACACACCGCCTTTAGCAGTTCCGTCTAATTTGGTAATAGTTAAGCCTGTTAAACCAACGACTTGGTCAAACTCCTGCACCTGATTTAGCGCATTTTGGCCTGTACCTGCATCAACCACCAACATCACCTCATGTGGGGCTGTACCATCAACTTTTTGCAACACACGCTTTACTTTACGCAACTCTTCCATTAAATGGCCTTTGTTGTGTAAACGCCCTGCGGTATCAACAATTAATACATCTGCTCCTTTAGCTTTAGCACTTTGCAAAGCATCAAACGCCACCGAAGCTGAGTCTGCGCCTGTACTTTGTGCCACCACAGGAATACCGTTGCGTTCACCCCAAACTTGTAATTGCTCTACTGCTGCCGCTCTAAAAGTATCGCCTGCGGCTAACATCACTTTTTTGCCTTCAAACTGCAAACGCTTGGCGAGTTTGCCAATGGTGGTAGTTTTGCCTACGCCATTTACGCCAACCATTAAAATCACATAAGGCTTTTTAGAAGCATCTATTTGTAATGGTTTTACACGCGGCGCAAGTAACTCGACCAACTCTTGTTGCAAGGCTTTATATAAGCCATTGGAATACACTAATTCTTTACGCGACACACGTTCGGTTAAACGATCAATAATGGTACGTGTAGCATCTATACCCATGTCGGCAACCAACATTTGAGTTTCGATTTCTTCTAAAAGCTCATCGTCAATTTCTTTGCCACCAATTAACAACGTCACCATGCCATTAGAAAACTGCTCACGGGTACGGGTCAAACCCACTTTCATACGACCAAAAAAGGAGTTATCGGCAGTTTTTTCTTCTTCAACCGACTCTTGGCTATACAATGTATTTGAGGGATCCACTAAGGCCTGAGTGCGAGGGTTTTCTATAATTGGCACATCAACGGCAGGTAAGCTCGGTAAGGTAACATCTAAGCTACCTTCTTCAAAATAGACAGGGTCATTAAGCCATTCTGTAGCGTCTGGACTGTCTACATTCAGAATAGTTGTTTGATTCGTTGAGCTTTCTTCTTTAGCACTTGCCCACGAAAACCATGATTTTACAGCAGCTTTTTGACTTGTTGGCTTATCTTGTTCAGACATATCGCTATCCACAATCCATCATCGGCACTACACATTTGCAAAAATGCAACCAAAAATGGGTTTTTGCGCGTATTGCCATACATTTAAAAAGATGCGCTATGCTACCATCTCTTGCTAAATCTCCCTATACAAAAAGACTCTTATGCGTAAACAATGGCTATTCAGTTTGTTATGGTTGCCACTTTCGGCCTTTGCCGCAGTGACTAACGAATTTACTTTAGACAATGGTTTAAAAGTGGTGGTACGTGAAGACCAACGCTCGCCTGTAGTCGTGGCTCAAGTATGGTACAAAATTGGCTCAAGCTATGAACAGTTTGGTAGCACAGGCTTGTCTCATGCCTTAGAACACATGATGTTTAAAGGCACGCCCAAAGTCCCTACAGGCGAATTTTCGCGCTTAGTATCTTTTTTAGGCGGTGAAGACAATGCGTTTACCACCGATGACTATACGGCTTATTATCAGCTTTATAGCAATACACGCCTGCCCCTAGCTCTTGAGCTAGAAGCTGACCGCATGGTGAATTTAACGCTCGATGAAACCGAATTTAAGCAAGAAATTAAAGTGGTTATGGAAGAGCGTCGCCAACGCACCGACGATAGTCCTCAAGGTTTAGCCTTTGAACGTTTTCAATCGGTAGCCATGCTCACTACACCTACCCGTAACCCGACGATTGGTTGGATGGCTGATTTAGAAAACATGAAAATTGACGATTTACGTCAATGGTACAAAAAATGGTATGCGCCTAACAATGCTACTTTAGTGGTCGTAGGCGATGTTAAAACCGATGAAGTAAAAAAATTAGCAACTCATTATTTTGGTAGCATTCCTAATCAAAATCTACCTGTTATGGTCGTACCTAAAGAGTTAAAAGCTATTGGCGAGCGTCAAATCACCCTAGAGCTTCCTGCTAAAGTGGCTAATTTATATTTAGGCTTTAATGTCCCTAGTTTAACCAG
>Ga0209599_10001033_pt1 | contig 14499 bp, 27 predicted proteins | sample Shrwel_input2_FT_FD_187534 | JGI IMG/M metagenome (GOLD analysis project Ga0209599, IMG submission 187534) | Subsurface microbial communities from deep shales in Ohio, USA - Utica-3 well 1 S input2 FT (SPAdes) (version 2) ... | reverse complement strand
ATTATATTCCTTTTATTAAACTACTAGTTGTCCTTGATTATCTAGTGATATTCCAATCTGTTGTTCCAGATACCCCGATGAAAAAGTAATAGTTATCGTTATTTGATGATTTAAGTTAGGGTCATCATCAGCTGTTAATACATTGATATCTATTAATGTTATATACGGTAGCCACTGACTAACAGGGGCTGTTATTGCGTCAATAACATCTTGTTTTCGATCTTCATTATTTGGTTCGAAAATAATATTTAATAAATTGGTACCATACGTTGGAGAATTATATCGTTCGCCAATTCGCGTTAATAATAAATTTTTTAAATTATTTAATGCTTGGTTGTCAGAATCGCGGATTGAATCAAATACACCTGGCCTATCAAATGATATTGACACGCCTAGGGCAATATCTGGATTATCAGGTGACGCTACTTGAATTTGATATCCCACGTTACATTATCCTTTTTTATTATTTATTGCTTTCATTAATTGTGAATAATCTCGAGTCATTGCCTTTGCTACTTCTGGGGCAACTTCATATGTTTTACCTGTTTCTGGGTCTTCCATTACTTTAGGAGCAGATGCTGTTGAGTTATTCGTATTTTGTCGCATCATTCCAAATCCACGAGCATCATTTGACGTCATATGAATATCATCCATTCCTTCATTCATAAGATCTGCAAAACTATTCATTGCGCCTGGCTGTTGTTCTGATAATGCATCTGTTTCATTTAAGATGTTAGCCCATTTATTTTCCGTAAACTGTACGCGTTTCTTTTCTGGTGCTATTTGTTTAGGTCTATTATTAACCAAATTACTGTTTGTTTTAGGCTTATTATTAACTATCGGCTGTGTCGTCGCAGTTATTTCATTGATTGTAGATTGTAACCCTTCGCGAAGAATCTCTGTTAATTCTTCTTTAATAACTTGTCGTACGGCTACTTTAAGTGCTTTTATTAATGTTTTTGAATCCATATGATAATTTTATTATAAATATAAGTATTAGTAATTTACGGCTGTTGGCCATTCTGAATCTGAGAGTTTAGGTCCATATATGATGTTGTTTGTACGATCTATGAAATAGTCTCCGGATTTTCCAATATCATTCGCCGGATATCCTTGTCCTGTAATTACTTTGCTAGGTGCTTCTAATAGATCTAATAACGAGCGTTGTTGTTGTTCTAGGTCACTTAATAATTGTTGCCTGGATTGAATATCATCCGCTGATACATTGATCAATTGATAAAATTCAGACTCCGATTGAATATTAACTAGTTCAACATTACCTGAATCTATAGTAGTATTGCGAAAATTTGCAAACACATCATCAAGTGTTTCTGTATTACAAATTGATGATAACATGTTGATTACTGGTGCTAATAGCGCAGATATCAGTGTAATAGAACCATTTACAATTGTAATAATAATTCCTGCTTGTTTTAAACATGCAATAATATTAGCAATCAATTGATTTTGTACTGCGATAGCTTGACCCACAGCTGGAGGCGCTGGTACTGGCGTTAATAATTGAGCATTTAATGCAACAGCCGCAGTCGTTGCAATTTTCTTAAGTATCGGTATTATAATATTTAATATAGTTAAAACGCCTTGAATTTGATCAAGTAACGTTTGTAGTTGTAATAAATCTTGTTTTAAATCTCGAATCCTAGGATCAGCGCAATTGATATTTTTTGGTAGTTTATTTGTTTTTGATATTGCATCCGTAACTTTTTCATTTATTTTTGAAATACTTTTATTTAGTGCGGACTGTAATTTATTTATTGCGGAACCTGGTTTATTAACAATAATATCAAATGGTGGTGCAACTGCCATGTTATGTTTTCTTTATTTTATATTTTGTACTATTCAATGATTGTAATTTCGCAAGTGCGGTTTGTAGTTGTGCAGAACCATTTGTTACGCAAGGACCTCCTGGGCTTGTCGATCCTGCTGTAATTGCATTAATAAGTTCTTGTATAATTTCAATTAATACATTACCGTGAGGTATTGGTTCCTCTGCAGAATCACTACCAATTAGAACATCGCCATCTGTATTTAAAACAATACCTTCAATTGAATCTAAAACGATAATATCTGTTTTTGCACGTATCATGATGCGGTCTGCACTTCCTATAAGTTGAGACCCGTTAAATTTAGAATTAAAACATTCTAAATTATTAGATAATACCATCGGTACCGTTTGTGTGCTAGTTAAATATAATGATGATGCATCCTGTTCTATATTTTCAACAACGTATTTTCTATTCGTGCTTGTATATGTAGTATTTGATAATATAATAATAGGATCAGTTACAGTTTTCCCGGTCCATGTCGGTTGAACATCATAATCGGTAGTTGGAATTGTACTACTAAATCGTAAACTGTTTCCAAATCGGCCTTCTAATAATATATCTCCACGATATGGTTGCAATATCGGACTAGATCGTTGAATAAAATTATTATCCGGCGTAAATATTTCTGAATTAATTGGTAATATATTAGAATTAATTCCGGAAGTTATACCTACCGGTGGAAAATAATACCATTGATGAGTTCGTTTATCAACTGATGTGGTAAAATCATATCCTCGGAATACTAATACATTTTCACCTATTATAGGTATTTGTTTTATATTTGGAAATGCCGGCTTAACATTCTGAAGATTAATAGTATTATTATTTTCTCGGACTAATATTGTTAAACAAAATAAATTATTTGAATCGGATGAATCAGATTGTCGTTTATATGTATTAGTTGTTTTTGTTGTATTCTGAACAACTTCACCAAAATAAAATTTTACATAATCACTATCTGTATTATACATTTGATGCCTTATCTATTTTTTGTTTTGCTAACGTAATTTTTTGTTGCAATTCGGTATCATTATGTAAAATATCATCTAATTCATCATGCAATTCAGCTGATAATGTTTGTTCAGCAACATTTAACAATTGTTGTTTTTCTTCATCACTTAATAACCCATCGGCACCTGATATAGTTTGTTTTGTTGAAATATACCGCTGAACTATGGCTGTTAATTTTACGAGATGATCGTCATTTTTAACAGCAACATCTAGATATTCCTTGATCAGTGGTACAATGATTGTAGCATCAGACGCATTTTTTATTAGCGGCTGTAATTGGGCAATAAGTTGATTAATTTGTCGGTCTTTCTTTTTACTATTATGATAAACATCAGACATTAAGTCAGCAAACGAAGTACCTTTAAATAGTTCATCATTTTTATCCATAACACAAATCCTTTAATATAAATATCAAAAAGGCAGATTTACGAAATTTAATAGTTCATATTCACGGAACTTGTCGACATAAATTTGTTTTAATGTTTTAACAACTCGAGTAATATTATTTGTTTCTAAACCCGTACGTTCTCGTATAAAAATATATAATGCTTTTTTATTAAAATCTTCAATGTTTTCTCGAGTCTCAAAAATATGAAGTACTGAGTCTGCGACATGAATATCAATCGGACTATTAAATATATAATTTAGATTAGCATGACAATATTCAATATACGCATCCATAAATTCATGCAATGTTTCTCGCATATCATCATTATGAATTTCTGTAACAATATTTCGCTGATCGTCAATATTCAATTCTATCCCGGTAGATTTTAATTTTGCATATGCCTTTTGATTTTCGGCAATTAAATAATTAAATGATGTCCTCGTATAATAAGAATATGCTTTACCCGCTAATGGATTAAATTTATTTAACCGTTCTGTCAAATATGTAACTAAATCAGTTTGTAAATCTACAAATGATGAATCAATATATGTTGGTTTAATTTTATTAATTAAATTTTCAGCCATTTTCATTAATGCTGGATATATAAATCGTCTATAGATTTTCTCTCGCAATGCTGGAGATTCGGCCGTTCGATTATATGCAGCAATTGCTAAATCTGTTATTTTGGTAAAGTATATATTACTTTTTTTCTTCGCTCTCGCCATTATCAAATTCTGATTTTAATTGTTGTATAACTTCGTTTAGTAATTGGAATGTTGATCCTGCTTCGTCATCTTTTTCAAATGCACCTAATCGGTCTATCTCTTGCATTTTATCGTAACTTTCAACAATTTTTCCATACATATATTCATTAGTTAATTCTAATGTTTCAATATATTCTAAAATATCCTCAGTATGATCTTGTGTATCAGCTAATGCTCCAGCTAAGAACCATACTCGATATGCTAGATATGTAGTACTTGTAAATAGTCCGATTGATAATATCAATAATGTTAACATGTTAATCTTCCATTTTAAATGCATTAAATAATTCAGTCAATGTTTTTTCAACATCTGGATTATTTTCAGCTAGGTTTTTCAATCCATTACTTTTTTGAATGCGACTCTTTTCCGATACTGGATTTGGAGATGTATTTTTATTGTTTCTCCAACGTTCGAATTCAATTGTAGATGCCATATGATCTGCATGATGCAATATAATAGGCAAATTTGTTTTCAATTTAGATTGTGGAGATCTAGAAACAAAATAAGGTTTATTTGCATCATCATACATCCCATCATGAATTTTAATAGCTTGATATTCTGTCCATGACATTTTAATATCATATTCTTGTAGCAACCAAATTGAAAGGTCTGGTACCATTGCAAACGGAATATTTGCATTTGATTTATAAAGTTTCCCTTGATTTTTTCGATGCCAATCTGATGTTTCGACTTGATAAACTTCATTACCATCGCCCGGGAAACCTGCTTTACCTAAATCATGATGCATTGCTGCAAATAATAATTCTTCTTCAGTGTATCCAGACATATCGGCTCCCATTACTGTCCAGGTATTATGCAAAGTTAATGCACAATCCATTACTCGAAGTACATGATCAACATATCCTCCGGCAAATGCATTATGAAAGTGTTCCATGGAAGATGCTGGCATGAATATCAGTCGATCTTCAAATTCATCATACATTTTATTTAATGCATCTTTACGAGTAGGAAATAAATTATTAACTAGACCGCGATATCTTTCCCAATTGGATTTTATTTTTTCTGCTTCTAACATATTTGTTTTATAACAATTATAAAGAATTATTTGCGTAATTCCAATATTTCACCATTTACTAGCTTAGATGTGCATTCACTACATGTAACTGCAGTTGCCTTTTCATCAACTCGTTGACAAATATTTTTGCAATATTTGCATTGTAACCGTTTAAACCCTCGGCCTAAACTTTTAATTGTTTCTTTCATATAATATTATTCGCGGTCAATATAATAACGGGCTGAATCTAATTTCTTCATTGCTCGTAATAGATTATCCATTAATGATGCTTTATCAATTTTGCCTTCTTCTAGGGCTTTACCTGCTGCGCGTACAATTTCGCGCGCATCTTCAACATCGTCAGTAAGCTTTGCTTTATACTTGTAATGTGCCATAACTTGATCCTTTATTTAAATTATTATTGTTTATTACTTATTATCTATTATAAATATATTATATTAAAATTATTGGTGATTTTTTACAACACTCAACATTGATATTTAATAGTGCTTGCTCTTTTGCTTTGGCTTCAACCATAATATCTAATGCATCAACACCATATGTGTTGGGAGTAGTTAAAATATAGTCTGCGTGTGCTGCCTCGCGGATTTTTGTAAATTCTTTGTATTGTTTCTGAAACGTTGGCCACTTAGGTAAATCTTCCAATGAAATACCATGATGTTCAAACATGCGTTCTATAAGGGTTTGAGCCTCTCTACGACGCGACTCTGAATAATGGGTACATTGGGTTACATTGTGTCGATCCCAAGTCTCTCGTGCTAAAAAGAAGGCTTCCTGTTCGGATAAGTCACCAGTATTGAAAGTGTGGTGCCAATAGTCAAATGTAATCGGAATTGCAATTTCTTGATGAAGCATCTCATATAATTCTCGTACGGAATACATGGATGCCTTGTCATCATTTTCAATAACTAGACGGGACTTGCAAGAATCTGATAAACGATCCCAATTGCGCAACCATCTTGCAATAGTACCAGGTTTATCATTATAAGTAGCACCTACGTGAATATTAATCTTGTTTTCAAAGCTAGGAGTAAAACCCATAAGATCAAAGAGTTCAGAATGTCGTTCTAAACTAACAATGCTATTATCAACAACTACAGCATCGGGACTACCTAGAATATGAAAAGGGCCAGGATGTGTTGTAATGCGATGTCCATGCATTTTTGCATAATCACCTGCAGCACGAAGATGTGCAGCAATTTCTGCAATGCCCGGCAAATCATGTAGCTCGTAATGATTCCAACGAGGAAACAATTCTGAACCTAAACGAAACAAGCGAATGTCGTGTGCTTCGTTCCATTTTAAGATAGTTATCAAATCTCGAGCATTTGCTAACGCAATGTCAGATGCTAATTGTAAGCCGCCTTGTTTGAACTTGCGATCAATTAAAGAACGACCCGTACGGATGCCTTGCTGTCCAAGCTCCATATTAATACATGCATATCCGGTTCTAATCATAGTATTTTTATATATAATATGAAATTTATCATGTAATTCAAAATATTATGTTAATTTTTTTGCTTATATTTATATGAAAGAAGAAACCTTAAAGGAATATAAAACATGAAAAATACATTAGCAGAAAATATGCTTAGATTTGGATCAAAAAACTTGTCTGAGGAAAATCGCAAAAATTTGAAACAATTAACAGAAGGCGATGCAGTTATAACACCACATTTTAAGCATAACAATGGCGTGATCTATAGAACACCGTTTAAAGACACTGCACAATATAAAATGTTTACAACTCCACCAAAATTAGGTGCTCTCATCGGGCAACAGATAGATCCAAATATAAGTACCTTAGAAAATAATTATTATCTATACGCCGGCGCAATTCTACAAAAAGTAGCATTAGCTGGCAAGTATAATCCTGCAGATTATAAAACACCCCAAATATTTCGTGACTACATGTTTAATACAAATGATGAAGCAGTGAATCAACCTGATTGGTATGATAGAATCCTATGTAATACTGGCGGACATGGAAATTCTGTACAGATGGATCTAACTTGGAATAAACTAGGCGATGATATTGACGAAGCTGCGGCAACACAATCCACCGGTGCACCGGTACCGGGACAATCGCCGAATCCAAAATTCTTTGCAGGATGGAGTATGATGTTATCGACATTAAATTCAGTGATACCGACACGATTTAATGCAGTTAATTCTGATCCAGGTATATTTTGGAAAAATCCAAGCAACAAAATAGAACTCCACAGTTGATGCTAGTTATTAATATTTAGTCGATATTAGAAGTTAATATTACACTAGTGGCTACGATTGTTTTGGTAAGATTTTCTAATTTACTATAGTATGTATAAGTAAACATGTTTAATTTAATATTAAAACAAATTATAGTCGTAAATCTAGTACCAGAACCATACTTATCGCGATCACTAAACGTAATACAAATATCATCTCCAATTGTTGTAATAGATTTAAATTTTAATATTGAAACAAATACGCCATTATCATAAAAAGTTGATGTTTTACAATCTAGGTCAATTATATAGTAACTAGCCGTTAATTCAACTAATCCTATAGAATCCGGAGATGCTATAACAGCTTCACACGTGTTTTTATTTTTTTTAAAAAATGGTTGTGTTTCAGTTACTTTAATAGTAACTACTTGGGAAGATGCTACGGTTGAAATAACCAATGCTACAAATACTAACTTTTTCATGGCTTAATTTTTAAGTGGTTAATTATACTATATAATAAGATATATAATATTATTATCCAACCAGTTTATTAATTAATGTTAATTTTTTTTGCTTATATTTATATGAAAGAAACCTAAAAGGAATAAAAAATATGAATTTAGAAAAATTAATAGCGAAAAACATGATTCGCTTTGGCACAAAGAATTTAAATGAGGATGTTAATCCACAACTAGTCGGATTGGTAAGCACATATATTCCAGCAAAAGATTTAACGGCATTGGATAAGATGTTAGCCGCAGCTGCAAAAGCTAATACTCCTCAAGTATTATATGCCGGAACTTATTGTTATTTTGTATGTAATCGAAATACTGCTCAACCTGATCCTAAGGATCCTACTGCTTATTATAATTATAAAATATCTAGCTATATATTAGGCCCACGTAGATATGGCGATATCTTGTTAATAGACTGCGCAATGGCAGACGAAGCTGATACAGGAATGACATATCGCAAAGATGCGAAGCCAAATTTAACGTATCTATCTGATTCAACATTAACACGAGATAGTAAATATCCCGGATGGAACAATGCTTGGGTGGGTCGAGTAGATGGCAAATATACTCCTGCAACTGCAGCGGCCGCTGTAAGCAAAAATTTTGCTAACCTAGGTACCGCTGCTGGCGCATGGGTTACATCTCAAGCATCAAATAATGCTATGATTAAACAATGGTTAACTAAAGCAACTAATAATCCGGCTACCGTCACTGCAGTAAATGCAGCTAAACTTACTACAGGTAATGCTAAATTGTTTTATAGTGGACTTACTCAATCATCGCCGAGCACACAAACTGTACCTCCAGTAAAGCAACCATAATTTAAAAGTAATTAAAGTAGTAAAGCCCCTCTGCAAAGAAGGGCTTTTTTACTGGGCTAATATTAAATACTATTTTGTACTAGTAATTACGCATTGAGTATTCAATTGAGTTCTAGTGTATCCATTATATGGGTCATACCAAGAATATGAAGATGTTCCTGTTTTTGTATTATAATTAATTTCAGTTTTCATTGTAAATTCTGGCATATCTATTACATGATCTGTTAACGTAATACGAACGTCTGTATTTGTTTTTATTATTGATTCAAACGGCAATGTAGAAACAAATACACCGTCTAAATAAAATGTTGATGTTTGATCATCTAAATCTAATACATACTCACAATTTGCAGGTTCTTTATACCCAGTCCATTCTGGATTTGCAAGCACGGCTTTTGCTGTGGTTTGTTCATATCTAACAAACGGTTGTGTTTGTGTTACTTTAATAGTAACTACTTGGGATGTTGCTACGGTTGCAATAACGGTTGCTACAAATAATAATGCTAACTTTTTCATGTCTCTAATTTTTAAGTGGTTAATTATACTATATTATATGAACTATTAATTGAATATCCAACCAGTATACTAATAAATGTTAATTTTTTTTTGTTTATATTTATATGAAAGAAACCTTAAAGGAATATTAAAATATGAAAAATACATTGGCAGAAAATATGCTTCGCTTTGGATCAAAAAACTTGACCCGAGAAAATCGAAAAAATTTGAAACAATTAAGTGAATCATTTGCTTCAAAGGATGGTATAACGTATAAGTCTAATTTTAAAGATCAAGCAATGTTTGATAACTATGTAGCTGGTGCTACCCCTGATCCGAAGACAGACATGTTACAAACAGCAGCCGGTGCTAGTTTTGGTAAACTAGGTGTGACTACTAACGTACTTACATCATGTATTTGGCACGCTGCGGCATATGCTGGTACGGTCCCTGCTTATAGTAACATCGGAGCTGCTAAATCGCAAATACAATTGTTTCAAACAGGAACTAGTCAGTTACCGAATGTACAACGCGTTCATAATCAACTTAAATTGTCAGGCGTGATATCAACGCTTGAAGATACCAAGTGGTGGGAAACACAAATTGCTGACCCGACTAATCCCAAAGTAAATATTACCAGATGGAATTTATGGATACGTACAAATATTACTCCAAATTGGTCTGCAAAAAAAGCACTTGTATTACCTCCAACAACAGGGCCTAAATAATTTAATATATTATAAGTAGTAAAGTCCCTCTGAAAAGACGGGCTTTTTTACTGTGTCTAAACAATTATTATTTTTAATTAATTTTTATACTAAATTTTACGAATTCGTAAGAATATTCACCAATTGGATCTTGATCACTTAGCTTAACGGAATTGTTGTTTTTATCAATAATAAATGCCATAGCTGTTCCTTTATCGTCATAAACTATAGTAATAATATTATTAATTACTGATTTACTTACAATATTGCGAGTAACATTGATATTATAATTAGGACATTTATAAACAACTGTACTGTCTTCTAAATTGATAAAATAATAAGAGTCAACATTTTTAAAAGTTCCTGCATTTAAAATACCCGAATCGGCTATGCGAAATAATATCTTTGTAACATGAATATCAACATGTTGACTAACAGAATTGAAGGCGGTTGATAATACAACTCCTAATACAAATGCTAACTTTTTCATGTCTTAATTTTTAAGTGGTTAATTATACTATATAATAAGATATATAATATTAATATCCAACCAAATCTCTAGAAAAAATTATACTTTTTTTATAAACCCACTTAAAAAGTCTCGTTGCTTTTGGATTGCGTCATCGAGTTTAGAATCTGTTCGTTTTGTTGTATTGTTGTTACGCACTCGTGTAGAGCTAGGTTTAATAGCATCCTTTGTGGCACTGGCATTGGATTTTGTAGAGTTTCGGCTATTTGTTTTAGATATGATTCCGAGACTGTTATTATTGCCTCCGCTTTCATCTTTTGTCCTTCCGGAGTTGCTAAATACTTCTGTATGCGTGCTGTAGTGACCGCATCGGATGCGTCTCTCGAGTTCGTCATCTCCGATAGATCTTGTATCGTCGACGAGGATGCATCCTGTTGTATACGCTGTCTTATGCGTTTTAATTTGAACGCCGCAAGGATACTTTGTACTATCCGATTCAATCGTATACATAATGCCCCAACCCATTTCTTTAGTTTGTATAACATAGCCATATTTTTTCATTCCTAACCAAGTAAAAAATACCGGTTGGCCTTGTTTAAATTGTAGTTTGTTGAATTGTTTTTGTATGGTATCGGGTACCAACTGTTTTTTTGCCATTACATGTTAATTAGAACAAATACTAGATGTATGATTTAAAATACGAAATACACGAATATATTTTGTAATTTTATCTTTTTGAAACATTTTTTCAGTTAAACGATCTCGTTGCAGAATATATCCGGATTCTACAAATCGATATGATACATGTCGCAATGCCTTTAAACTGTTTGTTTCGATCATTATATTAGTATCATCGATTGTGACATCAACTTTTTCATTAGAGTCTAAATAATTGTCTAAGTCATAAAATGTGTCATGCTCGAGGTTATGCTCGATAATAACTGCCGATTTAATAGACTCAAAAAATGTACTTAAATTTAAGTCTAAGCCTGGAATATCTTTTGATTCATATGATTCAAACATGTATTGCAATTTATCAGCATTTGACAATTCTTTGAAATATGAATATTCCGAATATGTAATTTCTATATGGTCTATCAATGTTTTCATATTACCTTTATAATAATTTTATGAAAAATAATTCATCAATCAAATCAATAGATAAGTTTTTAATTATAGCAATTTGACTACGTGCATCTTCTAAACTAGTCGCAGTTACTCGGCTAATGGCTTCACACGTAAGATCTTGTTTAAAATAATATATGTAGCAGGAATTTATCATGTATTCCGTCTTTACTATAAATATAAACCTAATTCATAACTACGCAATGAAACTAGCAATGCATCATTAATTGTTTGTGCAAGTTTTCCAATTTCATGTTTACGCATATTGAATACACGATTTTTTATTTCAACCTGAAAGGATTCATTTTTATCAAGTCGTTGTGCATACACATTAAATGAACACTTATCTAATTCTTTACTGTAACTAATTAAATCTTTATAATAGAAATGTATATTTTGATTTGCAATACTTAATCGTCCTATTAAACAATTCATTGGGTCTGTTTTAAAATTTTCAGCTGATATCTTTTGTTCGAAGATAAAATCTAGATCAGCCCATAATTTGCCGTAACGGGCTATATGTGACTCTGAAATTGCCCATGGTTGGTTGATACTTTTTGTCATTGTGTTTATTATATTTTATAAATTAATACGGTATATACATCTTTTGAATAATTGTTTCGAATTGTTACATATTGATATTTTTCAATCAGCATGTCCATCACTAGGCCGGGATGTACATAAAAAAAGCCTTCGTGATGTGTATTGTTAATTGGATTAAGCAGATTAAATGAAACTACTTGAGTTGATAAATTATAAAGAATATCAATGTCATCAAATAATTTTTGTAAGTCATCATCTTCAGTAGCACATCTACGTTGAGTAAATACACCTGATGCAACTACCCATTCGCTAGGTTCTAATTTTGCAGTTTCAAATGCACCTATTCTAACTCCGGTTAAGCCCCATTTTTGTTCGCCTAACTGCGTCATATTAGGATTATGGTCTATGGCATCATACAATACAATTTCACCATTTAATGATGCTAATTCTGAAGCTACTCCGTATAGATCACATCGTCCACAGCCAATATCCAATAAACTACCACCAGCAAATCCAATTAATAAATTTTGCATTAAAAATTGTTGTTCTGCTGTTGTATTGTATCCTACCGGAGTTGGACTATACATCATGTAATCTGGGTCTGCTGCATCTAGTGCATCATATCTTATTCGATCTTCATTAGAATTTGATAAATTATCTATTATCATAGTTGTTAGTTCAGCTTTATCCATGTATTCTATTAGCTATGCGTTCGCGATTTTGTAGTTTCTTTTGTTCTGATATCATTTTCTTTAAAGGATGTGTACGATTCATATTACGTTGTATACGCATAGTTTCCCATATTAGCATCCACGCATCTTCAATTGTATCACAATCATCGAATAAAAATGTATCATTTAAATTTTGATCGTCGTGCTCAATAAAATATTTTCCAGAAACAGACATTGACACGCCTGCTCCTGGATAATATGTTTGAACTCGGTTTATTATTGATTGTATTGTCATTACCAAGAAGCTTTACCTGCTGAATATGATCTGCATATCGGTAATGCATCATCGGCTACTAATTGCTTGTATGGTATCGTTGATTCAATAGCACCGGTATCACAAAGCTTTCCTGTTAATGATTTGTTGATATAAGTAGTTTTTCCTGCCATATTAATCATTACCATTGCTGAACGGTTTTCTAATAACACATCATATACTACATGTTTCTGAACAACATAACGATCTAAAACAACTCCTACGTGATTTACCTCATCTCGGGTAACAATCACAGTTTCTCCTGCGTTATATCCCATTATTCTAAAATTTTAACAATTTTGCTAGCAGTTACTGATTTTACTTCAAAATCAAATGTAACTCCTTTGAAATCTTCAATAACTTTTGCTTCTGCTTCTGTTACTGATAACGCTTCTACCAGATATGTCTCAGTAATACGTTTTTCTTTAACGCCTTTCGGTGTATCGACACTGTCGACTAATTGAACTTTTGCTGTGTAATAACTCATTTTTTAAAAATTTAATTAATATTTATAACTTAATAATAATATAATAAAAAAAATTGTAAATTCAAATATTATTTGTTATTTTGTAAAAGCTTTTGCAATCGCTTTTGATTTTTATGCATTTCAAACGATTTTCTAACATTTTTTGGTGTTAATTTAAAATTCACTTGCAAATTATCAAGTATATCAGCAATTAATCGTTCTTTTTCAGCAGTAGTCTTTGTTTTTTTATCAATTGTACTTAACATGCGCTTTAAGTGATATATAAACTCCTTAGGAAATCGGTTTAATATTCTAGACTTATCTGTATATACATTTATATTTGATTTGTTGGCTTCTAATATCGGTGATATCATTAATTTTTTAGCAAGTTTTGCTGATTCTTTAAGAATAGTTCCATATTTCGTTACCCAAGCAACGTCTAAACCTGCAGGCTCTGGTGGCGGAGCTGCTGCCGGTGCAGCGCCAGCTCCTGACGCAGTCGATCCAGCTTCTGCTTTTTCTTTATCAGCAGCGCCTAAACCTGCAACATCATTTAATGACAATTGTAATTCAATTGTATAATCTGTATTACGACCTAATCCAGTATATGGTACTAACTTAATAAATTTATTACGTAATAAATTCAATAATATTTCTGGTGTTATATTAAGATCTTTGCCACTCCTAGTTATAAATTCGCGAATACCAATATCAGACGGCGAATAAATAATACCTAAATGCCTAGTTCCATATGCATCAAATTTTCCTAGAAATTTTTCTTCTGCAGGAGTAAATGGCGAATCAACCGCATCAGCCGGGGCATTATCAGTTTCTAGTTTAGTCGGGGTTTCCTGTTCTAAAATCATTTTTGATAATGTAATGATACCGATATGGTTTAAATCTCGTTTCATGCTTCTTTAGATTCTGCCAATTGAGTTGATCTATATTTGCTTGTTAATTTTTTTAATTCATTAATTGATTTTCTAGCTCTAACGCCAGCAGCTTTAACTTGTTTTGCTGTAAATCTTTCATGATTTTCTTTAAATGAAACCCAATGTGATTCCATTACTTCGTAAATTTCTTGTGATGTCATATTAACCTTTTTTATTTATATATAAAT
>Ga0209599_10001031_pt1 | contig 14541 bp, 17 predicted proteins | sample Shrwel_input2_FT_FD_187534 | JGI IMG/M metagenome (GOLD analysis project Ga0209599, IMG submission 187534) | Subsurface microbial communities from deep shales in Ohio, USA - Utica-3 well 1 S input2 FT (SPAdes) (version 2) ... | reverse complement strand
CTTTTAAACGTGCATCAGTAAATGGCGTGCCGTCTTTATCAAAGTACACCTCTGCCTCGCGGTTAATACGTGGGAAGAAGTCGTTTACAAACACCTCTTGTGACATTTTATTCAATCGAATAGCCAACTCTTTGCGCTTGCCTTTACCAGTGAAGCCTTCCTCTTCTATTTGCCGCTTCACGTTTGCAGCCTCAGGGTGACGCTTCCACGCATTAGAAGCCATGTGCTCGCTCCATTGTTGAGGAAAGTTCCATGTTTCTAATTTTGAGGTATTACCGCCCACCTCATTGCGTCTAAGTCTTAACGCTTCGGTTAACTCACGATGTAGTTTTGCCGCTTCGATTATTTCGGGTGATATTCCCTCTGTTTTGCCATAAACAGCATCAACAAATGTTCGTCTATTTGTCGCGTTCTCAACCGTCCAAGCCTTTTCTGTGCCTATAACCTCATAAATCTTAGACAAGGTACGGCTTGCATCAGCCATAATACCCAGTGTCTTCATATCAATAGACTGATATTTTGTTTTTGAATCTGAAAAATAGAACATCATGCGAAGCAAAGCCTCGCCACCTGAACCAAAACTATCTTTATGTGCTGTGACAAAATCGAAAGTACGTTGCATTGCATTGGCTTGTAAGAATGTTTGATAATCCTTAACGGCCTGCTCTGTCTTTAGGCGATTGCTAACTTTATCTGCCGCCATTTGTACGGACTCTGCATAAGCCGCGCCTTGTTTTGCTTGCTCAAGGTATTCTCGCGTAAATTGTTTTTGCAGTAGTGTAACTTCGTCTTTTGATAATTTTCGGCCATTAACCGTAGTATCTAAACTAGCAAAACATTTATCAAACATTATTGACCGCTCCTAAGCATACAAGATGCAAGATTTTTAACAGTATCGCCCAAGTCTTCGGCTTCTTTCATTTTAGCAGCATTTGCCGCCCTAAATTCTTTCATTGTTATTTCTTTGCCTGTTTCAATATCAATCACTTTCACGTCATCAGGAACGGTATCCATAACGTGCTTTCCTTTCTCCCCAAAAGCAAAATCGTCCATTTCCTTTGCATTCTCAAACATTAGTTTTGCTTTGGGTAGATTATCTGACACTTTATAATCTTGGCCTAATGGCTCGTTAGCAAGTTCTCTATCCAGTGGCGTTAATTCCTCATCAAACAACCTCATTTTTTCGGCTAACTGTGCAATTTGTTTTGGGTCTTCCACTGTTTCGGCACGTTGAAATATTGCATCATTAGGGTGAGCTTTATTTAACAAAACTTGCTCGGCATGGTCTAGTGCATCATAGTGATCTTGTAAGTTTTTTGGGCGACCTGTTGCAGAGTCAGCGCGAATCAAGTGCATATTATTAAGCAATGCCGCATCAACAACATCAGTTGTTAATTTCGCCCTAGCTTGCAAAATAGCTCTTTCGTCGCCTTTATTGATAATATCAACCAATTGACGCAATGGACTATCTAGCGGCTCATCTATTGCGTTAAGCCTATCCTCAATAGAACGTGAATCCTTAAGCCTTTGGTTTATCCTTGATATATTCCCCTCGGCTGCTTTTGCCGTCTCATACGCGCTTAATTGAGTGCCTATAGCGTCAATTTGTGATTGTAATTTGTCTTTTTGAGACTGTACGGTTTTACGCGCAACGTCTCGCTCGTTTTGTTCTAATGCTTGCGCCTGTCTAATAGCTTCACGCGCTTTTAGTTTTGGATTTTCTCGTTGTAATAACTGGCGATACTCAAGCACGCGGCCAGCATTTACGGGAGCATCTTCGTCTACTATTCTTGCTAATTGGTACTCTAATTCGTGCAATTCGGTTTTTAATTGTTTTTGTTCGCCACGCCTAAAAGGCAATGTATTTTTAATTTCTTCTAATTGGGCGAGTTTTGAATTGATAGCATTTTCAATTTGCTGTGTTGCGCTTTGATATGGTATAGGGGCTTCAACTTGTGCAACGTCTGCACCTGTAATTTGTTCTTGTGGCTCAATTAGGCTTCTTGCTGCTGCGCGTGTATCGCGCCATCTTGCTAAACCACCAAAGGCTAAACCTAGTACAACGTCCGTACCGATTGCGCGAGGGTCTGCCCAATTAACATGGGCGGCCTCTTCATCATAACCATAGTTTTTTAGTATTTTAGATTCAGAATAACGCGCAACACCACCCAAAACTACATTAGAACCTACCGCATAACCTAATCGCTGCGCTGTTGCGGATAACGCACCGCTACCACGCAACAAAGGTATAGAGAACGGCAAGGATACACCAATAGCAGAAATACCACCCCTAACACCGCCAATCGCTAAAGCCGCATCTATTGGCTTTCCCTCTGCAACCATTTGTGCAGCATCAGGCATTGATATATTAATAGCAGTGGCTGCGGCTGCCCGACTAATACCACCCCCTGCTAAACCACCTAACGTAGAACCGACAACATCACCAAAACCATACAGTACTTGGTCAACATATCCTAAATCTTCGCTTCTTGATTTTGCCCAGTATTCTTGTTGGTTTTGTAATTGCTCAAAAACTAAATCCCCTGATTCTTCGCTAATTAAATTAGCAATACCACCCACGCCTAATGTTAATGCCTGCGCTGTTCTAACAGCCGCGCCATGATAAATACCTCTAAACCCTGCTGACCAAGAATCCGAAGTCACCAATGGTGTGCTAGTATCCTGCCCGTTCATTAACTCGACATTGGTTAAGCTATTAAATTGTTGTGGTGCTAATTCGTGTAATGTACTCATTTAATAAACACCTGATATGGCTGCCGTGTTTTTGGGTCTATTTGCAACTCACCGTTTAAACGCAAGTAATAACCACCATTTTTAAACGGCACAAGCCTTGCATTATCTGTAATAAATTCCTTTTTGTCGTCTGCTAATGCGCTATTTTTTAACACATCTCTAATAGCAACGTCTGCTTTATCACCAAACTTGCCCTCGTCCATACCGTAAGGCGGTATTGTTATTAATCCATTGTATTTAACCACGCCACCCGTTGCCACATTTACCGCCATATCAAATACATCATTATCTATGTCTTGTGCAGAGATTCCTTTTTGTGATGCCATGTACATATACACAGCCATGATGTTGTCATGGTACACCGCCTTTAATTCGGGGTTATCATAAAAAAACATACCGCCAAACTTTTCATCTAAATCTTTATTAAATGCCGTATAAAAATCCTTAGATGGGTTCATGGCTTTTAGTGTCTCTTTGTTTTGAATAATCTGAAAACCACGCGCCAACATAGAAGCAACGGGTTTGCCCGATTGTGTTTTGTTCCCCTCTACCGCGTGAAGCGCAATAGAGGCCAAACGCTTATCATTAACCCCTATTTGTCGAATTGTGGCCATCGCTGCATCTTTGCCGCCTACAGACACAATTGAGCCTAAAAACTCCGCTTGTTTGTCGGGGTTTAGAGTAGTAATAAATCTGTTTAAATCCTCTACCTGACTTTTACGAATAAGTGGGGCAGGGATACCAGTACGCGCATAAATAGCATCAGCGATTTTTTTATTCTCTGCCATTTGTGGGGCTATCGGCTTGTTAAAATCAATAATTGGGTGCGCTTTACCTGTTCTCATTTCATCATACGCCCAAACATCATCCATAATCGCCTTAGCGTTTCTTTCGTAAGCTCCTGCTAATACTTTGTATTTGTCTTGCAATATAGCCGATTTTTGCGGGTCTGATTCATTAGCAATAGCAGCCTTTGCGCCAATAACTAAATCTGCTTGCTTTTGAATTGTAGAATTAGACATTTTGCGAATATCGGTATAAGAAGATAACGCACCTTGCATTGCCTTAGCTATCGGGTCACTTCCTTTGCCAATAATATTTGCTTGTTTCAATATATCGGGTGCAACATCTTCGCCACCTAATAACGTATCAATAATAAAACGGGCTTGCTCGTTTCGTTGTTGCTCTGCCTCTCTGCGCCTTGCTTTTTCGTCCGCGTCCATCTTATTTAACTTTTGCTCTGTTGAGCTAATTAATGCGCGTCTTCCTTCGCGGGTTAAATCAGCAACATTATTAACGTCTCTTAAATTCTCGCGTAGTGCTTTTAATTGTCCGTATGAGTTTGTATTCTCAATAATAAATGCCTTGTTTTCAAACCAAGCTTTCTCTTTAAAATCCTGCACCATCTTAGCCTTAGTAACATCATTAACCCCTGCCTTAGGTGCGGCAAAGTTAATATAAGCCTCGTATTGTGTAATGGCATCATTAGGGTTTTTAACAGCCATACGAGAATATGACTCACCAATTTGATAAATACCTTTTGCAAAATCTTCGCTTACTAGCTTTGATTGTTGGTCTCTTACATCAGATAAAGCCTTTAAGCCAAAAATAGGTAAATTAGGTTCTATTTGTTTTTTAGTAATATCATCGTATTCTGTAAGCCTGCCTTTTACCCACTCATCAGAACGTTTTTTATATACGTCAGTTGCATCTTCAACATTAATTACACCACCGCGTACATCATTAAACACTTCAGTTTTTAGGGTGTCTTGATGGTCTCCGTACTCAGCATAAAACTGTGCGCTTCGGTTACGTGTCAGTGCGTCCCGTTCTTCTTGTGCCACTTGCAATAGATGGCCTGTAATTTGCTCAGTGACTTTTGCAACACTCTCTACACCCTGCGATATACCGACGGTATTTTGAGCTTGCAAAGGCTGCCCAATGAATCCGCTTTCGTTTGATGGTATTGTTAATCTCATGCAAATAACCCCTTCTTTTTAGCGGATGCCATATTAGACGCGCCACCTGCCACCGTACTAGCAATATTAAGTGCAGTGTTAATCAATGTTTGTTTTTTAGATGTTTTGGCAATATCTGCGTTATATTGATGTTGTATAGCTGCAACCCTACCTTCCAACATGGCAGACATAGCGGCAGTTTGGCTGTTCTGTACAATCTCGTTAAGAATAACCGCGCCTGTGCCTGAATTAAAATCAAATCCTTCTGTGGCCAGTTGCGTCCTAGCTGTCCCCTCAACCTTTCGGCCTCGTTCTAGCAAAACATCGCGGTTAAGTTCACCCTGTTTTTGTGCTTGGAATGCTGCAAACTCTTCTTGTGTTTTTTGTCTATCAAACGAGGCGTATTGCTCATATCCGCTAAGTATGCTTCCTGCAACATTTAAACCTGTTGAGGCCGCCATCATTGCCGCTAATGGAATCATAAACACCTCTTAATTATTAACATCTATCACACGAACAGCCGACAACAAACAAAAAGACCCAATTGAATTTTGAGTTATCGTAATATCCTTACCATCTACTTCGATAGTATAAGAATCTATTACTTTAACCCCTGTAAACATAGGTAATGGCTCATCTAAAACCGTAGTACCAAACTCTAAAAACTCTACAGGGGAATCATTAACAATTGCACTTTGAGTCTCTAAAAACTGCAAAGCAATACGGTTGATGTTTTGATTGTACCCTAGTATTGCGTTAGGGTTAGCAAATTGTACAGGGAGTAGCGTAATTTCTGGATAAAACGCATGGCCTGTTGAGATATACTCGTAACTATTGGGTAGCGTAATAAGACCACCTGCACTTGCTGTTAATTGTCCTAAATTAATACCATCTGCAATAACATCAAGCGTTTTGTAAGCATTTCGCGCATCAGCAATTGCGCTAGTAGGAGTGCCTGTATAATCAAAGTCTATTTGAAAATCCATGACATATTCAAAATCCAATAGCTCAATATATGGGTCGGAATATCTCATAGCAACCGCCCATACCTCATCTTTGCCATCATGTGGTATCACGCAAACATTTTTATACTCACCATTTGTCTCATGTCGTGCAAAAGCAATAATCTGTTCTTGTTGATAATAGGTACAGGTAATCATTGAGCCGTCTGATAAGACAAAATAAATAACAGAGTAAGGCTCTTGTGAAAAAGCCATATCAACAATCACGGTATTATTGTCTAAAAGATGATTACAAATAATAGTTATCTCGGTATCAAAATACCCATAACTTGACGCATCATATTTGATGTTGACTATTTTTTTATCGTTACGCTGCACAAATACTAACGAGTTATCCGCAAAAATAGGTGCAAGATTGTTACAACCCCTAGACGATTGTACGCGCTTCTGTACGTTTGTTGGCGTTAGCGGTTCGCCATTACCCCCATTTAACGAGATAACACTATCATAAGTAAACGCTAACAACGTTTTATCAGACACTAAACTAACAAGCTGCTCATTACGTCCCGATGATAAATCAAAACTAAACCCATCATTATCTGTTGTGCCTAATTTAAAATTCTTTTGTTCACCTGATTTAGAAGCCCAGATGGTAGATGGCAGATTAGTCAAACCTCCAAATACCAACCGCCCTTCAAAAAAGGTAACCGCTTTCGGGTACCCATAATCACCACTAAATACAAATGATTCTAATGTCCAAGCTCCTGCGGCTGGTGCATCGGTCGTGCTAATCTTTGTTTCCACAATACGAACACTGACAACGGTCGAACTTGTGTATGCTGTAATTTGATAAACCGCATCGGGTGTCACAATATAGCGGCCAACATCAAGCGCTCTAAATGTGGCCGCTGCCGCTGTACAAGTGGTACTCTTAGAGGTGGCAAATGGAATAGACAATGATGCTTGGGGACTGTCTAATAAACGCCATGTTTTTACGGGGTAAGTGGTAGTGATTGGGGTAATAATGTTTGATACATCCGCTACCGTAGTCGATACAATATTTGTGATTGTAACCAATGAGCCATCATCAAACCTAACTTGACGACCAACATCACTTGCAAGCCATCCGCCAAATACTGCGCTACCCAATGTTATTTGATTGGCACTATAAGCAAGCGTCTCATCGCAGAAACCAGATGTCTTAAATTCACCCTCAATCAAAGGCGGTACGACAAAATCAAAATCCTTAGTAACCCAATTAGTATCACTGATTCTTTTGATATATTTAACATTATAAATCCCTGTCACAATAATCAATGTGTCTGCTATTTGTATATATTTAAAATTCTCTAAAGCAGTCGGATTTATCGAAAAACCACTTAAATAATAAGGCGAGCCGCCACTCAACAAAACAGCTTTATTCTTATAAAAATAGACTCCTGCACCATCAAACATTAACACATAACTGGTATTGCTATCCAACACAAAGGGGACTAAACGATAATTACCATAACCCACCGAAAAATTATCACCAATCGCCATGCTGCCAGCTCGCTTTAACAAACCACCTTGAATTATTGGTAAACAATTTTTAACTGTTTTTGCTCCATTATTATATCGGGCATAATCAAAACGCCCGTACATTGAGGGGCTTAATTCGCCTGCTGTGAAGTTAGTCTGTATTGTATTTATTTTGGACATTATGAGAACCTCGCATTGCTAATTTCTCCGCCTGCAATCTGTCTAACCACGCCTTGTTGGCCATCTGACCATCTCGCACGCCTTAGACGTTTATCATATTCGCCCTGAAAATAGGCAGTAAGTGAAGCATTGCGCGTTAATGTGTAGCATATTTCTAAAGCCAAAGCATAGATAACAACATCTACCAACCCTGCATCCCATGTCTCAATAACATCATTAGCAAACAGATAGCGCAAATAAACGACTGACTGATTGCAGAGTATTGTTTGCCCCTCAATATGATGTTCTATTGGGTAATCATCGGCATCAATTCCAATAACTCGCAAGCAATCACTTGGTATCTGATATGCGTATGAATATCCAAAAGTAGGGGCTAACGACAAAGGACTAAGAACTACGCGCTTGGTGCAACTATCCCAAAAATGCGCCCTCATAACTGACTGATAAACGCGCTCAAAGTTACGGCTAACAAGCCTAGCCCGTGGTGTATTATCTGTTAAAGCATTAATCGGCTCAGCTCCGACTAACATCAATGCTTGGCTGCATATATCAACTGCGCTTGTCATAAATCACCTATAAAAAAGGGGCATTTCTGCCCCTTAGTTTAGCCTATCTTTTTTATGTTTGCACATAAGCAAGATGTAATGTTAGAACCTGACCTGCGGCCAATACCGCACCTGCAACAGTTGAAACAATATTAGTATCAGCCGTGTAGATATGTGTTGCACCCGAAGCATTTGCAGCCTCAGGAACAGCACTACCAGCACTAGCAACTGATGTTGCAGCTAAGAAACGTGCAGCCGCGCCACTATCACCTAAATTAATAGTTGAAGAAGCAGTGCCTGCGGCAAAGTAGATTTTACTCATATTACCAATAACACGTGCGCCTTTTGGCAGTTGACACCAAGTGATAGTGTCGGCAATTGCTAACGTGCCGACGGGTACAGTATATGTACTCATAATATACTGTACTTTGCCTTGTGCGCTTGATGCGTTAGATTTTGAACTAGCCGCGCCAAGTGCTGCGGCTCGAACAGAGGCGTTATAATTAGCCATGATTTATCCCCTATTAAGTTGAAACTGCAATCTGTACAACGCCTTCATCTTCGGCACGCGCACAACCATAAGAAGCTGTAGCACAAACTTGCCAAGATTGCTTAGTAGGCAACCAATCAATAGCACTAGACACGTCTTGACCAACGCCCCACTTAACAGACTTAGGCGCATAAGCATATACAAAGGTATCGGAGCTTGAGCCAGTCTCAAAATTAGTGGTTGGCAAGATAACAAACTTAAAGCCCATGTAAGTATTGATTGTGCCATTTACCAGTGCTTTGATTGCATTGTAATCGGAACTTGTGACAGTGGTATCACCCAACAAATTATCAATGTCTTTGGCGCGGCAAACTAAAATGTAAGCAGGTGGATTAATGTCCATACCTGCCATATTAGTACCCATCATACTAAAGAAGTCGGTATCGTCCATTTGTGCATCGTCTAACAACAACTTAGCTTGACGCAATTTGGCCAATGTTAAACCAGTGCCGCCCACTGCGATTTTTTGACCTGCACCTAATGCACTTGTACCCGAATCAGTACGAACCGAAGCGCCCAATGCTTGAACGATTAAAGAATCTTTATCGCGGTTTACTGCACTAATCAAGTTTTGTGTATAGCTGTTTGTTGGCTCAATTAAGAGTTTTAACTTGTCGAACTTGTCGATTAAGTCTGCGCTGTACACGTCTACCATGTCACCATAGCGACGGTCATTTTCTAGGTTTTGATAGTTTAAATCGGCATGCCGTGGCTTATTGCGTACACTGCCACCTTTCGCTAAACGGTCAATAACAAAAGATGCGCCAACAATTAAACCTGACTGACGGGTAACGAATCGCTCTAAGCGAGAAACTTTTTGCTGTGCAAGAATGTGAAACGTATCACTGTATTGCTGCACAAAAGCATTTGAAATATAAGTGGACATAAAGCCCTCCTAACAAAATAAAAAAGATGATTTCTCAGCTTCTCAAGTTGTCAGCAGAGCTGGCTTGATTCTACTGTCTAAAAGCGTTTTGGTAGTGTGATTGTATTCTAGCCATAACGCTTTTGTGGTTGACGTGGTGCGGATTTAAATAAGCCTCGGAAGTCATAAGCGTTCTCAGGTCTTCGCTTTGTATGATTGCCGATTGATTAGCTGGCCTATCTTCCCCTAGCTCTCCGCCTATTTTAGCCAATAGTTTGATTACTTCGGGGTTATTACCTAGCACGTCTGTATTAACATCATACGCCTTGGCTGCTTTCTGTGCAAGACTCAGATTCTTATTAAAATCCTGTTCATTATTCCATGTTTCGCGTAGTGCGGCCTCCGCTTTTGCAGATGTCATTTCTAATTCACCGCGCATCTCTTTAACAGAGCTGATAATGTTCTCAAGCACTCCTTGCGCCTGTGCATTATTAAGCCCCATCTTTAAGGCTTCGGCTTTAAAATCTGCAAAATCTTCGTCTTTTGTGCCTTCGGGCAAGGTTAGTTTGTACCCTGCCGCGTCTGTAGGCGGTGCATCACCGCTACCCATACGCTTTTCTAAATGCAAATAAGACTGCACCAAAGCATCATTATTTACATTGCCGTCTTTGATAAATTTTGACGGCACATTATCGCGCCAGTCATTAAACTTTTGCGGTGTATCCGTGGGTTGCGAACCCAATAAATTATCCGTATGTTGTGGTGCATCAGTTGTTTGAGCTTGTGAGTCTGTAGGTTGTGGAGCTTGTCCGCCTAATAAGTCACTCATTTATAGATTCCTCTTTGTTTGTAATTGCTACCGATTTAAAAATAAAACTAACAACTTCTCTACGACCTGCGTTAAATGCGGTCTGTCTGTCTCCGTCATTGCCGCCTTGTACAAATATCTGACCATCATAAAACCGCGCAGCCAAATATTCCAACACTTGAACACCATCGGGATTTAAAACAAAAACACGATGCGCCAATTCTCTAAATTCTTCAGGTTTTAACATTATTGCACCATCTTTTTAGCGACTTCGGGCATAGCTGCTGCTGTCATCTCTTGATTCTGTGCGTTCTGTTGCGCTTTTTGCTGTGCTTTCGCCCTGTCTTCCCGTGTTTTTTTCACTTGTTCAGGCTTAAACAACAAAGACTGACGCACACCCAAAAGCCAAGACTTCTCGCGCTTGGCTTGGTCAAAATCATATAAATCTAATAAATCAGGTTTTAACTGTGACTGATTAAGCAAATCCGCCTCAAATCTATCCATGCCTACCACTTCGCTCATGCGTTGAGTTCGTGCTAATGGGGATACATAACGAATATTAAGAGACTTACCTTTGATTTCTTCGGGCGCAGGCGGTAACTTGCCATTTCTTAACAACAAACCAAATACGCGATAAACGACGGGCTGCAAAAATTCAGACTGAAAACGCCCAAAAATCGGGGCTAATATCTGACGCGCCATCTCCATGCGTACGTTAATTTCGGTTGCCGTCATTTGTGGATTTTGGGGTATCTGTAAGTTATCAACTAACAATGTTTTGCGTACTTGTGCGCGTAAATCCTGTAATTCTTGATAACCTAAATTAAAATTAGAAGGTGTCTGTAATGGTTTTAGGCTGTCTGTACTTGCTGCGATAACCACTTTTCTTGACCCAATTGTTATTGACGACGTATTCAATACCCCGTCATCACTCGCTATCCACATACCTCCAATGTTTATATCAGCATTATCTAAAATCATTTTAGCAATAGCGTTTAATGTTTTGATGTCTTCTAGCGCAAAATGCACCGCGCCAACCGCATAGGCTGTACCCGCAATAGACGACCAACGCGGAATCGCGCAAGGGAACTCTTCGTACCCTGACTCACGCAATAGCTTATTGCCGTCAAGCAAAATATGGCATGATTCAAACTTCATATTTTTAGCAAATTTTTTTGTGTTTGTATCATCGTCTTTATATTGTGATAACTCACGCGGTCTAATTGAGTGTAATACTCTTATATGCTTACCCTCTAAACACATTTTTTTTGTATCGTGTGGCAACTCATCGCCAAATTCTAAAATTGCTTGGTCGCCTGTTAGCGAATACTCTCTAAAAATTGAATCAACTAATCCGCCATCTTTTGATGATGACAAATAACATTGAGATGCGCCCCATTCGTTAAAATAGACGCCCTCATCGTAATAAATGTAAGGCACACACCAACCGATTGTTACCAACGTTAAAAGCGCATCAAACATAACACTGTCAAAATTGCCTTTATGTATCTCACCCCATATCGCGTCCGCCACTTCGTCAAGCCACGGGTGTCTAAATTCGGGGTCGTCTGATAAGTCTAAATCTAACCAACGCTGCGAACTCGGTGCAATACCGCCTAAAATCGTGCTTACTAAATGCCGCATACTATCTATAGCAGTGTTATCGTAAATCTTGCTTTTTTTAGTTGTTGTACCGCTAATTAAATCACTAGCAGATTGCGGAACTTGATTACTATTAACAAAACCCATGCCCCGAATTGGGTCAGTGTATTCAAAGCATTCACGCCACCGACTCTCTAGCGTCTGCCTGTCTGCTTTTGCTTTGCTAAAAATAGACAATATGCGGTTGATGTCTGTCATATCATTGACCCAGTAATGTTTTTTGCGAGTCGCTGCTTGATTGATAGCCACCTAACAAGCTACCTGTTCGCATTGATTGCTTACGCGCTAAGATTGCTTGCCCACCTTTCTTTTTGGCCTCTTCTTTTGCGTCCGCTTCAGCTTGAATAATTGCCGCTTGTGCTTGTTCCTGTTTTTTTGCTGCTTTGTCTGCTTGATAATCGCCTTCGGTTGCAGCTAGTGATGCGCCACCAGTGAATGGGGCTGCTATAAAACCGAACGCACGTCTTAAACTAAACCCCATCTTGCACCTCTACTAAATCCCAACCGTTAATTGTTAATACCCATATTAATTTTACAGGCTTTTCAGCCGTTTGTGTTTTTACTCTAGCCATATCGTCACCAATTCACAAAAGCATATAACAACAAAAAAGGGAAGCTTAACATCGCAACAATAGTATAGATTACAAAATAGTTTGGCTTCATTTATTGCGCCACTCTTTAAAAGACTGTTTAAGTTTTGGCAATGCAATAATTATCTGTATGACTGTATAAAGCAGTGTAGCCATAATTAGCCAGTCTTGCAATTGTACCCCTGCCAATGTTACACCAGTAACAATGACGGGCGGTGAAGTCTTAATTGCTGCCATGCTTAACCCATGCTCTATGTGTTGAGATGCGGTATTTGTTGTCATTTTTGGCTTAGTCCTTCGGGTTTAAGAATCGCAACTAAGCCCGTGATAATTTGAGCCGCGCCTGTGCCGTAATCTTTAGCTAAAATTGACGCTATGCCCGTAGCAATCAAACCAATACCTCCCCAACTACTAGGCTCTTTTAATCTGTCCATCATTGCACCCCATTTTTTTGATACATTTGTCTAACAATATAGCACAAGATAAATTTTAGGCAATAAAAAAGCCTATCTAAAAAGACAGGCTTATTTATTAACGAAGCAGAGTTGCATCTGAACTCGCTAGGTGAGTTTTTACATTATACACTATTTAAAGAAATAAAAAAGCCGCGTGTGCGGCATAAAGGGGCTTCCTGCCCTAGCGATATTCTTTAAGAGTTATCTTTAATGATTTCATCAATCATTGTTTTTGCATGATTGCGCATAAAAACGCGATTTAATTCTTTTTTGCGTGTTTCAAAATCAAAATCTAATTCTAACATTGATTGATTTAGACGTTGTAAAGATTCTACTGCCTTTATTTGCTCAAATGACAAAACATCGCGTAAGTTGTATTTATCATCAATGCCGTTTTCAGCTTTGTACTTCTTTGCAGGCAATCCCAAAACAATACGATAAATCATATCATAGTCATTGCTAAAAACATGAGGCGGTGATTCTTTGCCTAGTCTTGCTCTTGAATCCTGCAATGCTTTAGTCATTAACGGTGCTTCTAATCGTGCTTGTTGGCGCGATGCTTTGCGCTCATTTTCTAATAACTCTTTGTGTTCTAATTCTTGCCAACGGTCAATAATAGATGCTCGCATTGATGCGCTGTAACCACTAACTAAAATCAAAGTCTCGCGTTTTGGCAGATTAAACACTTCGTACTCTTTACCGCGAACAATTCTCACACCTGAAAAGTTAGGAGCGACAATTTTTAAATCATCAAGCATTTTGCGAATATCCGCCATAACATTATCATGGCGTTTGCTTGTTAATTCTGCAATCTCAAGGCTGGACATACTTGTAATAACAACACTTAACTTGCTCATTTTCTTAATCTCTAAAAACAAAAAAGCCAACTTACTTAATCAGGTGGTAAAGGGCTAAACGTAAAACCCCTACTGATATGCAAATTAGCTTTTTTGTTACGTTTAAATAATTGCTTGGTTCGCTACCACACTAGCAAGCAAAGTTATTGTATCACAGAATACTCTTTAATTGAAAGTGCATACCATCAGGTACACTCCACAACCCCCCCCAATCAAAACCCGCATCTGTAAAACAATGTACAAACACAATACTTAATGTCGGCTTTTTGCCGTAGCCGTTAGTTGCAGCATTAACATCTATTGCAACGCCCCATGAATGCAACGAGTGCGACTCAGGATTGCCGCGCTTGCCGCGAATGTTAAAACACCCATCCCACGTTTTAAGCTCACTCACCGCGCCTGTATTGATTAGATTTTGAAAAGCTAACGTCAAAGGCTTGACCATGTCTTTGTTGCAGTAAATACGCTTGGGGATTGCACCAACTTCTAACTCTTTCGGCACGTCCCACAAAACCATGTTTTTCTCAGTTTTCGGGTCACCATATTTTTTAAAACATTTAGCTGCTGTTAGCATAATCAAAACCTATTATTGTTAACAAAATTTCTTAACTGCGATTCGTGCGCTGGCTCAAACCATTTGCGCTCAGACAATCCGCGAATCAACAAAACAAAATTATCATCATTAGCATTTGTAATATCCTTTAAATTTCGGCTTGTGATGACATGGCCAGTTAGATTACTTGTGAATATAGCCACACTTTGAATTATATCTAAGCTCACACCCTCGCTAACCATGATTTTTACTCGCGCGTTATTTTACATAAAATATATACC
>Ga0209599_10001030_pt1 | contig 14551 bp, 14 predicted proteins | sample Shrwel_input2_FT_FD_187534 | JGI IMG/M metagenome (GOLD analysis project Ga0209599, IMG submission 187534) | Subsurface microbial communities from deep shales in Ohio, USA - Utica-3 well 1 S input2 FT (SPAdes) (version 2) ... | reverse complement strand
TCTGGAATTTGCAATTTTGCTTCCGATAATTCGATAATATGAATCAATTTTTCAGGATGCAATCTATGATCATAATCATTCGCTTCCCAAAGTTGAAAACTCACAACTTCTTCTGTACGAACTACACCTCCACAATCGATGAAATGCTTTGTGATTTTACCCACTTCAGTTACATGAAAATGACTTGGAACCAAATCTCCATTTGGTAATTGAAAAGCGATTTGAGAAAGATTTTTTAACTGATTTTTTATTTCTGATAATTTCATTTTTTTAATTAATTAAAGATTAGTAATATGTGATAAGCTAACAACATTTATTTTTTAATTTATGACGAATCATACCAAAATGATTTTCTATTTTATCAATGGCATCAGGATTTATACAATAACAAATAGCCGTCCCTTCAATCGTTCCTTTTATAATCCCCGCATTTTTTAATTCTCTTAGATGCTGAGAAACTGTAGGTTGTGCCAAGGGTAATTTGTTCACAATATCACCACAAATACATGTATCAACGGTCAGTAAATATTCAATAATAGCTACTCTGGCAGGATGCGATAATGCTTTAAATAAGTTCGCTAACTCATTTTGTTCTTCAGTAAAAAAATCTGATTTAGATGCTCCCATTTTTAATTATTATTATATTGCAATATTACGATATATAAACAATATAAACTTTAAAAATTTGTTAAATTTTGAAACTTCCGAAACTGACAAAATTTAATTACTTTTGGAGTTCTTAAAAATTAAAAACAAATGGCAACCATCACACTTGGCGGAAACGCAGTAAATACTTCAGGAGAATTACCAAAAATAGGCACTCCTGCTCCCAATTTTAAATTGGTAAAAACCGATTTATCAACTACAACACTATCCGATTACAGAGGAACCAAACTGGTTTTAAATATTTTCCCAAGTATCGATACCGGAACTTGCGCCACATCGGTACGCAAGTTTAACGAAACCGCTAGCTCATTAGCAAACACCAAAGTATTATGTATATCTCGCGATTTGCCTTTTGCTCAAAAGCGTTTTTGTGGTGCGGAAGGTTTAGAAAATGTAGAAAACTTATCCGATTTTAAAGACGGTAACTTTGGAAAAGATTACGGATTGGAACTAACCGATTCCGTTTTAGCAGGATTACATTCTAGAGTTGTAATTGTTTTAGACGAAAACGGTGTAGTTACCCATACCGAGCAAGTACCCGAAATTGCAAACGAGCCTAACTACGAATCTGCTTTAGCTGTATTATAAATGGAATTCAAAAAAGACGAAACCCTGTTTATAGGAAGGCTAAAAAGTATTGGTTTTGCTGCAAAAGGAGCTTTTAAATTAATTACGACCGAACACAGTGTCATGGTACAATCCTCTTTGGTGGTTATCATGACCATAGCCGGATTTTATTTCAACATTTCCAGAGAAGAATGGATGTTTCAAGTATTGGCTTTTGGATTAGTATTAAGCATTGAAGGCCTTAACACCGCCGTTGAAAAAATTGCCGATTTTGTACACCCGGACTTTCACGAAAGAATAGGTTTTATTAAAGATATTGCTGCCGGTGCTGTATTTTTTGCAGCTTTAACCGCTATGGCTATTGGAGCGATAATTTACCTTCCTAGATTAGTTTAATTGATAAGAATACCTATTTTTGTTTAAAAGTAAAAGACAGTAATGGCCAAGTCAAAAAAGAAAGAAACTAATTCTTTAGAACCTGAAGAAGCAAGCGTTTTTAGTCGTTTTGCTCCCAATCGTCAACATAAAATCACCTTAGGAATATTATTGGTTTTGCTAGCAGTAGCATTGGCCGTCTCTTTTATTTCCTATTTTGTAAATGGCCGATTTGACCAAAGCGAACTGCACGATTTTGCCAACCGAAATGCCCACGTACAAAACTGGTTGGGTAAATTTGGTGCTTTTATTTCTGATTTTTTTATCTATCAGGGATTTGGAGTAGCTTCATTCTTATTTGTCCGATTACTTTTCTTAACCGGTGCGTATCTGGTTTTAGATTTAGCCGTTTCCAAACTAAAAAAAACTTGGTTTTGGGACATGTTTGTCATCATCATCCTATCGATACTTTTCGGGTTTTTTAGTAATTCGTTGCCCGAATTGGGCGGAGTCGTTGGTTATGAAATGAACCTGTTTTCTCAAGATTACATCGGAAAAGCAGGAACTTTATTAGCCTTGATTTTCGGAATTGTCATCTATCTTATTTTTAAAATCAAAGTCTCTCCCGAAAAAATAAAAGGCGCTTTTGAATCGGCCAAAAAAGAAATAAACGACGATTTAAAAGTCGCGCCCGTATCAAATTCTTCTGCTTATAACTTGGAAGAATTTGCCGTAAACGATAACGCTTCGACTGAAATTACTAACGACAGTTTACTGACTACACCCAATAAAAACGATTTTGAATCAAACGAAGAAGAATTGGGCGAAATGACCCTAAGAACTTCTCCATCGCAATTTGAAATCAACAAAGAAGCTTTAAAACCAACTATAGGAACGGCTTCAGAATTATCTCTAAGCGTTAGCAAAGCTGTTGAAACACCAACAGAAATCCATCATCCATCGGACGAATTGGTAATTGAAAAAGTAGAAGAAGAGGACATTATTGAAGAAAATCTGGCAGCCAAATTGGTTTCGCATTTTGGCGAATTTGATCCGACTTTAGAATTATCGAATTTCAAGTTTCCAACCATAGATTTATTAAAAGATTACGGAACTGGCGGAATTACTATCAACCAAGCGGAACTGGAAGAAAACAAAAACCGAATTGTAGAAACACTTCGCAACTACAAAATAGATATTGCCCAAATTAAAGCCACCGTTGGACCATCGGTCACTTTATACGAAATTGTTCCGGAAGCTGGAATTCGTATTTCTAAAATTAAAAGCTTGGAAGACGATATCGCTTTATCCCTTTCGGCCTTAGGAATTCGTATTATCGCGCCAATGCCTGGAAAAGGAACCATCGGGATTGAAGTACCAAACAAGAACCCAACTATGGTACCAATGAAAGGCGTTATTGCTTCGGCCAAATTCCAAGAAGCGGAAATGGAATTGCCAATTGCTTTAGGAAAAACCATTTCTAACGAAACCTTTGTGGTCGATTTGGCTAAAATGCCTCACTTGCTAATGGCGGGTGCTACCGGACAAGGAAAATCGGTAGGATTGAATGCTGTATTAACTTCTCTTTTGTACAAAAAACATCCTGCTGAAGTCAAATTTGTATTGGTTGATCCTAAAAAAGTAGAGCTTACCCTTTTCAATAAAATAGAAAGACATTATCTGGCCAAACTTCCTGACACGGAAGATGCCATCATTACCGATAATTCGAAAGTAATTACGACTTTAAATTCACTTTGTGTGGAAATGGACAATCGTTATTCTTTATTAAAAGATGCGATGGTGCGTAACATCAAAGAATACAACGATAAATTCAAACAACGCAAACTGAATCCGGAAAACGGACACCGCTTTTTGCCGTATATAGTTCTAGTAGTCGATGAGTTTGCCGATTTGATCATGACGGCCGGTAAAGAAGTAGAAACCCCTATTGCCCGTTTGGCGCAGTTGGCCCGTGCTATTGGAATTCACTTGATTATTGCTACACAACGTCCATCGGTAAACGTGATCACTGGTATGATTAAAGCCAATTTCCCGGCGCGTATTGCTTTTAGAGTAACCTCTAAAATAGATTCGAGAACCATTTTAGATTCGGGTGGTGCCGATCAGTTAATTGGTCGTGGAGATATGCTTTTCTCTAACGGGAATGATTTGGTACGTGTACAGTGTGCCTTTGTTGATACGCCAGAAGTTGAAAAAATCACCGATTTTATTGGTTCTCAAAAAGCATATGCTACCGCATATATGCTTCCGGAATTCATTGGAGAAGATAATGGCATAAGTCTTGATATAGATATTTCCGAAAGAGATACATTGTTTAGAGATGCTGCAGAAGTTATTGTTACCGCACAACAAGGTTCTGCTTCTTTAATACAACGTAAATTAAAATTGGGATACAACAGAGCCGGCCGATTAATTGACCAATTGGAAGCCGCAGGAATTGTAGGTCCGTTTGAAGGAAGCAAAGCCCGTTCGGTAAATATTCCAGACTTAGTCTCTTTGGAACAATTTTTTATGAATGAAAAAAACAACAGTTAAAATGAGAAAATTACTTGCAGTATTGGTACTATTATTTGGTTTACAAATACAAGCTCAAAATGCAGACAAAGCAAAAACGTTACTAGACAAAGTAACTGCCAAAGTAAAAAGCTATAAAAACATTCAGATTGATTTTAAATATGCATTGCAAAACACTAAAGAAAACATCAATCAAACCAACAAAGGAAATGTAACCCTTAGCGGTAATCAGTATATTTTAAATTTCCTGGGCGCCACTAAAATGTGTGACGGAGTAAAAGTCTATACCATTTCAAAAGAAGACGAAGAAATCTCTATTGCTAAAATTGGTGGTGAGGACGATGCTGATACGCCTGCTAAAATGCTGACTTTTTTCAACAAAGGATTTAAATATGCTTGGGATATTACTCAAAACGTTGGTGGCAAAAAAATACAGTATGTAAGACTTACTCCTATTAGTTCTAAAGACGACCGAAAACAAATTTTAGTAGGTATCAATACAGCTACTAACATGATTTACAATACCATTACCGTAAATAAAAACGGAACCCGAGTTACCTTGACTGTTAATTCTTTGAAAACAAATGTGGCATTACCAAAAAATCACTTTACTTTTGTCAAATCAAAATACCCTAATTACTATATAAACAACCTGGATTAACCAGCTAATGAAAATCCTCGATAGATATCTATTAAAAACGTACTTGATTACATTTACCTCGGTATTTGTAATCTTGTTTTTTATATTCATACTACAAACTGTTTGGTTATTTATTTCAGAATTGGCCGGAAAAGATTTGGATATTATTATGATTATCAAATTTTTAGCCTTTGCCTCGCCGAAATTAATTCCACTGGTACTTCCGCTTACGGTTTTACTTTCCTCCATTATGACCTTTGGGGATTTGGCTGAAAATTATGAGTTTGCTGCCATGAAATCGGCTGGCGTTTCGTTTCAAAGAACACTAAAAGTATTGATTATTTTTATTGCAGGACTTAGCCTGTGTGCCTTTCTCTTTGCTAATAATGTCATTCCATTTGCCGAATACAAGTTTATTAATTTCCGTAAAAACATAGCCCAGGTAAAACCCGCCATGGCCATAGCCGAAGGACAGTTTAGCGACATTGGAAATATTAACATCAAAGTCGATAAAAAAACGGGAGAAAAAGGAGAACACCTTACAGATGTTACCATTCATAAAAAATCGAATCTTGGCGAAGGAGCCAAAACAGTTATTAAGTCCAAAAAAGGAGAATTAATAAGTTCCGAAGGATCAAACTTATTGCAATTGGTATTAATAGACGGCTATTATTATGAAGAGGTTACTCCAAAAGATTATCGGGAACGCGATAAAGTTCCTTTCGTAAAAGTCTATTTCAAAAAATACAACATCAATATCGACCTATCTAAACTAAATACTGATGCCAGTTTAAATGACGAAATAAAAAACACCAACGGGATGTTAAAAATCAGCGATTTACGCTATTCCGTCGATTCGCTTACCACCAGTTTTAACAAAGAGGTTTCCTCCTTTGCCGACAATAATTACCAGCGTTTTGGATTGACCAGCAATTACAACGTGGATACTACCAAAATTTTAAAACCCAAAACACCAAACCTCAATAGCTTTTTATCCAAAGAAGATAAAGCCAAAGTGCTTGATGTGGCGTTGAGTGATTTAACCAGTTCAAAACAAAATCTTGAAATGAACGAACAGTCCTTTCAAGCCAGAAAAAAAGAAATTAACAATCATTGGCTATCCATCTACGAAAAATTCGTAATTGCCTATGCCTGCTTGTTGATGTTTTTTATTGGTGCGCCTCTTGGCGCAATTATCCGTAAGGGTGGTTTGGGATTACCTATTGTTTTTGCGATGCTCATCTTTATCATTTTTCACTTTGTGAATACTTTTGGAAAGAAGATTGCGCAAGAATCAGGGATTACTCCTTTTATGGGAGCCGTCCTCTCCTCTATTATACTCACCCCTTTGGCTATTTACTTAACCCGAAAAGCCATAAATGATAACGGGAATGTCAATTTTGATTTTGACTTCATTACAGTTCCCTTTAAAAGACTTTACGAATTTACACAACGCAACAAAATACAACAAAATGACAACTAACACCATTGTACTCAACACTATTGAAGAGGCCATTGAAGACATTCGACAAGGAAAAGTAATCATAGTAGTAGACGATGAAGACCGAGAAAATGAAGGCGATTTCCTTGCCGCTGCCGAAAAAATCACTCCGGAAATGGTCAATTTTATGGCGACTCACGGTCGTGGATTAATCTGTACTCCATTGACGGAAAGTCGCTGTAAAGAATTAGGTTTACGAGCGATGGTATCCAACAATACCGACCACATGGAAACCGCCTTTACCGTTTCGGTCGATTTAAAAGGACACGGGGTAACTACCGGTATTTCGGCTTCCGACAGAGCCAAAACCATACAAGCTTTAGTCAATCCTGACACCAAACCTTTCGATTTGGCACGTCCGGGACATATTTTCCCTTTAATTGCCAAACAAGGCGGTGTTTTACGACGAACAGGCCATACCGAAGCCGCAATCGATTTTGCCCGTCTGGCTGGATTTAAATCAGCCGGAGTGATTGTAGAAATCATGAACGAAGATGGAACTATGGCACGTTTACCGCAATTGGTGGAAGTCGCTAAAAAATTCGATTTGAAATTAGTGTCTATCGAAGCTTTGGTAGCCTACCGCATGCAACACGACAGTTTGATTGTCAAAAAAGAGGATTTCGATATCGAAACCCGTTTTGGCACTTTCAGAATGCGTGCCTACGAACAAACCACTAACAAACAAATTCATATTGCCCTAACCAAAGGAACTTGGAACTCAGGAGAGCCCGTATTAACTCGTATCAACTCCTCACAGGTAAACAATGACCTTTTGGGCACGTTAACTAATAATGCCGACAAGCAGTTGGACGATATGTTCAGCGTGATTAACGAGCAAGGACAAGGAGCTGTAATTTTTGTCAACCAAGACATGCAATCGGTTAGTTTGTTGAATCGTATCACCGAATTGAAAGAATTGCAACAACAAGGACAAATGAAAGCTCCTAAAATTGTAATTGACAGTAAAGATTACGGCATTGGCGCTCAAATTTTGCACGATTTGGACATTTCTAAAATCCGATTAGTGTCGAATACCGAAGTCGGAAAACGTGTGGGAATGATTGGCTATGGACTAGAGATTGTAGAATACGTAACCTATTAAAAATATTTTTATTTCTAAAGCAAACGAAATGAAACAGTTAAAAAATATTTCTATTTTTTCTTTTCAAAACATTTGCAGAAATAAAAAACAGTGCTATATTTGCACTCGCAATCAGAAACGATAGCATCACTCACTGGAGAAATGGCAGAGTGGTCGAATGCGGCAGTCTTGAAAACTGTTGACTGTAACAGGTCCGGGGGTTCGAATCCCTCTTTCTCCGCAAAAGAAACCCGAAACATATGTTTCGGGTTTTTTGTGGTCAAACCGCGTCAAAAGTTCACTTTTGTAAGCGAGATGAAAATAAAAAACAAGACTTTGAAAAAGCCGTAAGGTTTCTTTTGCAGGTTCCCCCTCTGGGATCAACAAAGTTAATCCCTTCTTAAAAATCCAAAAATAACAATCTTATTAAAAAGTCTAAAGACTTTTGTACCTGAAGCCCAATGGGCTTCCTCCTCTTAATATCAAATGCAAAAGAAACCCGAAACTTTCGTTTCGGGTTTTCTGTTTTTTGTTCAAAGTCAAAAGACTTTGTATGTTGCAATTTTGCTCCACAAGGAAAATCAAGTACACAAATCAACGCAAAACTCTTCGCAAAGATATTTAAGTATGATGGTGGTGATGTCCTTTGTGATGGTGACCATGATGATGGTCCACCAAGAAAATATAATAGACTATAGCAGCACCTCCCAGAAGTACCAAAAAGCCAATTAATGTTAAAACATTTTCGCTCATGACATTAGATTTAAATGAATCTTTCTAAAATCCCAATAGTAAAATTTTATTTTACGTTCTTACGACCCAGAAAAAACTTTCAATCTTAATTTACCACACCATCATCTTTACAATCGGGTGTACAGAATTTCAAATTCTTCTCTGGTTATTTCCATATCCAACGGAAGTCCATGCGGCATCTCACTACTACTCTCCTCAACATTTCGCACATCGACTTCAGTTTTTCCTACTCTTGAAAGCGAAGCTTTCAATTGGTGTTCCTTCGTATTTCCGTTTGCGAAAGAATCCTTAGGGTTTATTTTTGAATCTTCCATAGCAATCCCTTTAGAAATTACACTTACCAGCCTATTAAAGTTAGTAATAATTACTTGATTTTCAAAGAAATAAACCGTTAAACTATCATTAAAGTTCACCCGATTTTTACTAAGACTGACTGATGCAGGACAGGATAGTTAATAAAAAAAGGTTGTCTGTTAGGACAACCTTTTTCCTTTACTGCAAGGACGCTTTGTGAGCGGTGACCCCGTTGATAAAAACATCTACCTCATCAAGCTCCTTGTTAATACGCTCCAAATCCAATTCTTTTTCCAGTAAGGCGACCGAACCATAGCTTTCTTTTCGGTTTTCGAGCAAGAAACGTTTGTATTCCAAACGGGTTTTCTTTTTCTCCAGTTCCTCTTTGGTAGGTCCCTCAGGCAAGGCCGCCAAAACCGTTACCGTCGCGTCAATTTCAGCAATGACCCCTTGCAGTACCGCTTCAATTTCTACCGAAGTACTACTGTAGTTAATCGTGACACGCTCTACCGAAATTTGTTTGAACGTTAAATCCGATTTTTCTTTTTCAGCCCAAGCCAATAAAACATCGCAATCGGCCACACTGTTAATTTTGTTTAATGAATACATAATCTTAATTTTTTAAATTGTTATATGTAAGAAATATCAAACAAAATGCCGAAATATAGCCGTCGAAGTCAATTTAGCAGAACATTAACTATTTGTAAGAAAAAACATAAATTATCGTTAAAAATCATACGAAATCTTTGGGCGTCTCGTTAGTAAAGGATTTGATTTTTTGTGACAGCCACGCCTCTTGTTGCTGCAAGGTATGCTGTCGGTGTTGCAAGTGTGTTAGTATAGGTTCCGAATACTTTTTTAGCTGTCGCAGGGCGCGTTTTTCTATAGCGACCAACGCTTCCATTTTAAGAAGGCTATCCTCTTTTGTTTTTAGGTAGGCTACCGTTGCCAAAGCCGCCAGACTTTCGCTGCGTATCTTTTCGGTGACTTTAATTTTTTGCTCCAACAACATTTTTAGATACACCACTTCCTGCAATTCCTTTTCCAACTGCTGATGGGTTTGCTTTTTTTCCTTTTTTTGAAGCAATTGTAGAATTTTCGGAATCGCTTTGTTCGTTTGCTGATGGGCTAACATGCTAGCCAGTTCCTGCATGGCTTGTACGGGCAAGTCTCTTTTTCCCAGTTCAAACATTGACCATTGGCTACGGCTCAACCCTAGTAGTATTGCAATTTCTTCCTGTGTGAGGCCTAAAATAGCTTTTATAGTTTGTGTTTTTTTCATAATGAGGGCTGTGGCTTTTTTTCATTTGCAAAAAGTTTGCCACAGATTTTGTGGCAATTTGATTTTATAAAAGATTTTTGCCACAAGTTTTGGGTTAGTTGATGCTATTTAAAAAAATGAATATCATTAATTTTAGTGATTGTGGGTGTGGTTATTTATGGCTAAGTTTGGGGATTAAGAAATATTATGGCAGTAGACTTATCAGAAATATTGGTTGTTGGTGTTTCAACAAGAGCACTTTTCAATCTTGAAGTTGAAAATGAAATTTTTCAAAACCAAGGGATTGAAGAATTTAGAAAATATCAGTTAGAAAAAGAGGATGAATTATTGGATCCAGGAACTGCATTTTACTTAGTAAAAAGTTTATTGGAGTTGAATCAAATTGCAAATAAAAGAATAGTTGAAGTAGTTGTAATGTCGAGAAATAGTCCAGAAACAGGCTTTAGAGTATTGAATTCTATTGACAACCATAAGTTAGATATCTCAAGAGTAGCATTTACAGGAGGTGAGACATTATCGCCTTATATTGATGCTTATGATATTGATTTGTTTTTATCTAAAGACAGTTTAGAAGTACAACGAATTATTGATTCCAAAAAATGTGCGGCTGCTTATTTATATGCACCTCCAACTGATTTTGACCCAAAAGATGCAAGAGTAAAAATAGCATTTGATGCTGATGCAGTTTTATTTTCCGAAGAGTCAGAATATAGGTATAAAACTGAAGGGATGGAATCATTTCATCAATATGAAAAAGAACATGAAAATGATCCATTGAGTGAAGGTCCATTCGCTAACCTATTAATAAAATTATCCAAAATTCAAGAGCATTTGCCTATGCGAATTGAGTATTCGCCGCTTCGATTAGCTATTGTTACTGCTCGAAATGCACCATCGCACAAAAGAGTTATTAAAACCTTAAGAAAATGGAATGTTTATGTTGATGAAGTTTATTTTCTTGGTGGTTTAGCAAAAGACAAAGTATTAGAAGCATTTGGAGCTCATATTTTCTTTGATGACCAAGATACTCATTTACAAACTACTTCTTTAGTTGTACCTTCTGGAAAAGTTCCTTATGAAACAGATTCACCATTAGACAAATTACAAAAAAATAATGAGTAAGCAAATAAAATCTAAAGAAAGAGTTTCAGACCACGGTGAAGTATTTACAAACAAACGTGAAGTAAATGCTATGCTCGACCTCGTGAAACAAGAATCAGAAAGAATAGATTCTCGTTTTTTGGAACCAGCTTGTGGAACAGGTAACTTTTTAGTTGAAATTTTAGAACGAAAATTAAAAGTTGTTGAAGCTCGATATAAAAAAAGCCAATTGGAATATGAACGAAATGCTATAACTGCTATTTCAAGTATCTACGGTGTTGACATTCTTGAAGATAATGTAATTGCTTGTAGAGACAGATTATTAGGAATTTTTACAAAATATTATATCCACCATTATAAAAAAGATTTTAATGAAGCTTTTTTACTTTCGGCTGAGTTTATATTATCCAAAAATATTATTTGGGGCGATGCACTAACTATGAAAACCATCGAAGAAAAACCAATAACCTTTTCTGAATGGAGTGCCGTAAATGGAAGTATGCTGAAAAGAAGAGATTTTCAATTAGACAAACTTTTAGAAAATGTAGAATACGACGATAGCGAAATGAATTTATTTTCAGATCATCAAGAACCTGTTTTTATACCACAACCAGTAGCCGAATTTCCATTAACGCATTTCTTAAAAATAGCTGAAAATGATTGAAACAAATTATAATCCTGATGTACTTACTTGCCTAGCCAATTTAAGTAATGACGAGGTTTTTACTCCGCCAAGTTTAGCGAATCAAATGTTAGATACTTTACCTCAAGAATTATTTGGCAATTCTAAAACAACGTTTCTTGATCCAGTAAGTAAGTCAGGTGTGTTTTTGCGTGAAATTGCAAAGCGTTTAATGACAGGTTTAGAAACTGAAATTCCTAACCAACAAGAACGATTAAACCACATTTTTAGCAAACAATTATTTGGTATTGCCATTACAGAACTTACTTCGCTATTATCTCGTAGAAGTGTGTATTGTTCTAAAATTGCCAATGGTAAATATTCTATTTGTGAAAACTTTACCAATGAACAAGGAAATATCATTTTTGATAAAACCGAACACAATTGGAAAAACGGTAAATGTACTTTTTGTAATGCCAGCCAAGAAGTGTATGAGCGTGAAGACGCCTTAGAAACCTACGCTTACCAATTTATACATACCAACAACCCTGAAAAAATATTTAAGAATATGAAATTTGATGTAATTATAGGAAACCCTCCATATCAATTAAGTGATGGCGGAAATGGCAAAAGTGCTAAACCTATTTATCATAAATTTATTCAACAAGCCAAAAAATTAAATCCTAGATTTTTATCAATGATTATTCCTGCTCGTTGGTATGCTGGTGGTAAAGGATTAGATGATTTTAGAGAAGAAATGCTTTCTGATAGTAGAATACGTAAAATTGTAGATTTCGAAAATTCAAACGAAGTATTTCCGGGTGTTGATGTTGCTGGTGGAATTTGCTATTTCTTATGGGAAAAAGATAATCAAGGATTATGTGAAGTTATCAATTATAGTGATGGCTCAAAAGTAAATTCTGAAAGAGCATTAAATGAGTTTCCGATATTAATAAGACAAAGTCAAGCAATTCCAATTATTAGAAAAGTAACAGCAAACAATAAACAAGCATTAAATGTACGTGTGTCTTCAAGAAAACCTTTTGGATTACCTACTAATTATGCTCCTAAGAAAAAAGGAATACCTTGTTGGTTTACTCAAAAAATTGGCAAACAATTTGCAAATCCAGAAGATGTTTCAGACCCTTTCAAAATTTTAGACAAATGGAAGTTTTTAGCTCCAAAAGCTCCAATTGCAGGACAAACTGATTTTTCTAAACCTGTTGGTTTTTATTATGAAGGAAACACACTAATTGCAAAACCAGGCGAATGTTGTACTGAATCGTTTATTGTTTTAGGTGCTTTCAAAACCGAGAATGAGGTACTTGCTTATAAATCTTATATTTTCACAAAAACAGTTCGCTTTCTTTTATTACAAACTGTGGTTTCACAGGATGTTACAAAAAACAATTTTCAATTTGTTCCCGATTTAATAAAGTATGAAGGAATATATACGGATGAAATGTTGAGAAAAAAATGGGACATAAACGAGGAAGAATGGCAATACATTGATTCCAAAATTAAAGCAACTGAACTAATGGGTAATAGAAAAAACGAAGACAATGAGTAAAAACTATTTTCCAGAAAAAAGCATTCCAAAAGTGTATGCTTATGCCGATACAAGATTTCCAAATTGCATCAAAGTGGGTTATACCACCAAAACTGCAATAGAAAGAGTAAAAGAACAATATCCCGTAAAATTACCTAATATGAGTTATGAAATCATATTAGAAGATTTGGCAATGCGTAATGATGGTACATTATTTACAGATAAAGACATCCATAAATTACTAAATACCAAAAAAGTAAAGCATATCAATGGGGAATGGTTTGAATGTTCACTAAAAGAAATAAAAGCGTGTATTCTTGAAATAAAAACAGGTATTGTTAACGAAGACAAACGTACACTCGATTTCGGATTACGACCAGAACAAGCAGAAGCCATTAAAAAAACAGAAACTTATTTTATCAGCTCTAAAAAAGAAAACAAAAAGCAAATTCCTCATTTTCTTTGGAATGCAAAAATGCGTTTTGGTAAAACCTTTACAACCTATCAATTAGCTAAAAAAATGGGATGGACTAAAATTTTAGTCTTAACCTTTAAACCTGCTGTGCAAAGTGCTTGGAAAGAAGATTTAGAATCGCATATCGATTTTGCAGGTTGGCAATTTGTTTCTAATAAAGAAGATGATTTAAGTTATAATACAATTGACACTAAAAAACCGTTTGTATTCTTTGGTTCGTTTCAAGATTTATTAGGTACTAACTCTGCAGGGGGTATCAAATCTAAAAATGAATGGGTACATACCACTAATTGGGATTGTGTAGCTTTTGACGAATACCATTACGGTGCTTGGAGAGAAAATGCAAAAGAACTTTTTGAAGCCGAAAGTGCCAAAGAGCAACAATTTGGGGAAGGAGTTGGTATTGAGTACTTTGATGAAAGTATAATGCCAATAACAACAGTACATTATTTGTATTTGTCGGGAACACCTTTTAGAGCGATATCATCAGGCGAATTTATCGAAGAGCAAATTTTCAACTGGACTTATTCAGATGAACAACGAGCAAAAACAGAATGGAAAGGTGATAAAAATCCTTATTTATCATTACCTAGAATGGTGATGTTAACCTACCAAATGCCTGACACTATTGTAGAAGTAGCTATGAAAGGTGAATTTAATGAGTTTGATTTAAATGTATTCTTTTCAGCTGATGGCGATGGGAACAATGCGAAGTTCAAATACGAAGAATATGTTCAAAAGTGGTTAGATTTAATTAGAGGTAACTTAGCGGAAACAACCATTGACAATTTAAAAATGGGTGCAAAAAAACCACCAATGCCATTTTCAGATACTCGTTTATTAAATGTCTTGCAACATACTTTTTGGTTTTTACCAACGGTTGCATCTTGTCATGCAATGAAAAATTTAATAGATCAAAAACAAAATAAATTTTACCATGATTATGAAGTTGTGGTAAGTGCTGGTACTGGAGCAGGAATTGGTGTTGAGGCATTAAAACCAGTAGAAAAAGCTTTAGGAAATCCACTGCTTACTAAAACAATCACACTTTCTTGTGGTAAATTAACAACAGGTGTTTCTGTAAAACCTTGGACAGGTATATTTATG
>Ga0209599_10001029_pt1 | contig 14552 bp, 17 predicted proteins | sample Shrwel_input2_FT_FD_187534 | JGI IMG/M metagenome (GOLD analysis project Ga0209599, IMG submission 187534) | Subsurface microbial communities from deep shales in Ohio, USA - Utica-3 well 1 S input2 FT (SPAdes) (version 2) ... | reverse complement strand
TTTTTGCGAATGTTGACTGAGCCACAGCGAGTGCAGGTATGAGTAATGGTTTCAATAATCATCGTAAAAAATCAAAAGCCAAAAGTGGGTTCATTCTACAGAAAACACGTCAAGTTTGTACATTACCATCACTAGCGTTGCTAGACTGAGCACTACCTGTGTCGCCGCCACCACAGCCTGTCACCATCAGGGTGGTTAATAGACTAACCATTAATTTAGTATTGGGTTTGATGATTAGCATAAAAGTCCCTTTTGTTTGATATTTGACCATGTTGTTGGCGTTAGTAGGATGAAAAGTTTAAGTGGGAGGCTCAGAATGAAAGTCTTGCGCTCACACTAAATAAGGCTCACTTACGGGCAAGCTCACGAAACTATTGAGTTGGCTGATTATGTTTGTCAGCTCTTTGAGTTTACGTAGTATATGCGATTTCTTCCTTCTAAATAGTGCATGGGATCAACTTTCCCTAACACGAGCGTCATCGCGTATGGTGTGTCGGAATAAGCATATCTGCTATAAAACTAAGACAGTTTATTTTGCGTTATCCTTCCTGTGATGCTAGCGACAGGAATTTAACTCAAATCACCCTCCGCTGCATCCAACCCTTGTTGTTTATTCGCTGCGCGTTCATCACTTTCAAACAAATCCTCTAATTCCGCCATTGCTTGTTGGGTGCTGGCAATTAAACTGGCTTCATCCTGATAAAACGCTTGTTGCTTAACAATGAGCTTTTCATCATATTGACGAAAGGTGGCCACTCCTTGTGCTGCCCGTTCAGGACTTAATCCTGCTTCGACTAACGCTTTTTCGGCAATTTCTAAGGATGAAGGAAACATCTCACGGGCAATCACTTTTACCCCCAAATCCATCAACATATAAGCATGACGACGATCCCGCGCCCGCGCCAAAATAGGTAAATGAGGATAGTAATGCCGCACTTGTATGGCGGTGCGTATCGAATCATCGACATCATCAATGGCCAAAATAAACACTTTCGCTTTATCTAAATGTGCAGCGCGTAACATTTCAATATGGCTAGGATTACCATAATAAATGTTATTACCAAATCGCCGAACAAAGTCCACCTGACGAGCATCTCCTTCAATGGCTGTAAATCGAACTTTGTGCATTCTTAAAACCCGCGCAATAATTTGCCCAAAACGACCAAAGCCAGCAATAACGACAGGGTTGTAGTGGTCGTCTTCACCGATTTCATCATAAGCACGTTGTTCTTTTTTTGCCCAAAGCGGTTCGATTTTTTTCTCTAACAGCCAAAAGGTGAGTGGTGTTAAGGCCATTGATAAGGTCACCACTAAAATCAGACGGTCGCTCAATTCGCTAGGCAGTAAATGAAAACTCGACGCGGCACTAAATAACACAAAAGCAAATTCGCCGCCTTGCGCTAACGTTACGCCTAAACGAATACTAATTTGCCATGGATTGCCCACTATTCTGCCAATCAACACCAAAATACTAAATTTAGTGAGCATTAGCACGATTGCGCCGCCAATAATTAACAATGGCTCATGAGTTAAACGGTACATGTCTGTACTCATGCCAACTGCCATAAAAAACAAACCCAACAATAAGCCTTTAAACGGTTGAATATTGGCTTCTAATTCATGGCGAAATTCAGAGTCAGCTAATAATACGCCTGTTACAAACGCGCCTAAGGCCATCGATAAACCAAGCTTTTCCATCACCACAGCAATGCCAATAATAATAAATAACGCGGCGGCAGTGAGTAACTCATTAGCTTTACTAGCGGCAATTAAGCGAAAAGCAGGACGAATGACAATACGGCTGCCAATAATCAATAAAGCAAATAAGCCCAATACTTTGGCAAAGTACATTAAATTATAGTCTTGGGTGCTTTCACCCGACAAAATCGGCAATACAGCTAAAATAGGAATCACGGCCATATCTTGAAATAGCAAAATAGCAAAGGCTTCACGGCCATGACGCGTCGCAAGTTGCTTTTTTTCCGCCAGTAACTGCATGACAAAAGCGGTAGACGACATCGCCAAACCAAAGCCTGCAATAGCACTTGTCGTCACACTAAAGCCGCATAACAAACCTACGCCTGTAAACAACGAACCACTGACTAAAACTTGCAAGCCACCCAAAACAAAAATTGAACGTCGTAATACCCATAACCGCGAAGGCTCTAACTCTAAGCCAATTAAAAACAACAACATGACTACGCCAAACTCAGCAAAGTGCAGTACGGTCTCAGCGTTACCTGCTAAGTTTAATAAGTTAGGGCCAATAATAATGCCCGTAATTAAATAGCCTAAAACTGTCGCTAGACCAAAACGATGGCAAAGTGGCACGATGAATAAAGCCGCACCTAAAAACAGCGCGGTTTGCGTTAAAAGCGTCATGCTGTGATGTTCCTAATGAATCTATGGATAGAACGAATTGGCTGTTGCAAAATATTAATAAAATAGCCAAAGTACAAACAACTGAATAGTTTACGTGAAAAAGGATACAAAAAAATGGCAAGAATTTATCAAGATAATGCTTTATCGATTGGCAATACCCCATTAGTCAAATTAAACCGTGTTGTCGGTGGTCACCCCAAAGTGTATGCCAAAATTGAAGGCCGAAACCCTGCGTATTCCGTCAAGTGTCGCATTGGCGCGAGCTTAATTTGGGATGCCGAAAATCGCGGTGTGTTAACGGCAGGAATGGAGATTGTTGAGCCAACATCGGGTAATACAGGCATTGCATTGGCGTATGTTGCCGCCGCTAAAGGTTATCCGTTGACGCTGACTATGCCTGCATCCATGAGCATCGAGCGTCGAAAAGTATTAAAAGCTTTAGGTGCAACCTTAGTACTCACTGACCCAGCTAAAGGGATGAAAGGTGCGGTAGACAAAGCCGAAGAAATTCGCGCTAGCAATCCTGAAAAGTATTTTTTACCACAACAGTTTGAAAACCCTGCGAATCCCGCCATTCACGAGCAAACCACAGGGCCCGAAATCTGGAACGATACCGATGGCGAGGTTGATATTTTTGTTGCGGGTGTGGGGACGGGCGGCACAATAACGGGCGTGTCTCGTTATATTAAATTAACACAAGGTAAAGCGATTCAGTCGATTGCCGTTGAACCAGCAGTCTCTCCATTAATTACGCAGGCATTAAGTGGTCAAGAGTTAAAACCTGCTCCGCATAAAATTCAAGGTATTGGTGCTAACTTTGTCCCTAAAAATTTAGATTTAAGTTTAGTGGATGGTGTAGAAGTGGTGACGAATGACGAAGCAGTGGAATATGCCCGTCGTTTAATGAAAGAAGAAGGCATTTTAGCAGGCATTTCTTGTGGTGCTGCGGTGGCGGCAGCGGCTCGTGTGGCGGCTAGACCTGAAAACGCCAATAAAACCATTGTGGTGATTTTGCCCGATTCTGCCGAGCGTTATTTATCGACCGTGTTATTTGATGGCATTTTTAGTGAGCAAGAAATGGTGCAGTAATTTTTAACAAGCGTATAATGTCCCACGTTTTTCACTACAGAGAACATCATGAGCTACAATAACATTCCTCCGGGAAAAGATGCACCCCACGACATTTACGTTGTTATCGAAATTCCTGCTAATTCTGACCCAATCAAATACGAAATCGACAAAGAAACAGAATCTTTGTTTGTTGACCGTTTTATGGGTACAGCGATGTTCTATCCAGCGAACTACGGCTATATTCCTAATACGTTGTCTGAAGATGGCGATGCATTAGACGTATTAGTTGTGACTCCATACCCCGTTGCACCGGGTTCTGTGATTCGTTGCCGTCCTGTTGGCAAATTGAACATGGAAGACGAGTCGGGTATTGATGCAAAATTGATTGCTGTCCCACACGACAAGTTGACCCCAATTTACAAAAACGTTAAAGAATATACCGATTTACCCGAGTTGTTGATCAAACAAATCGAGCATTTCTTTACTCGTTACAAGGACTTAGAGCCTGGTAAGTGGGTTAAAATCACGGGTTGGGAAAACATGGAATCTGCAAAAGCAGAGATCCTAAAATCTATTGAAGCTGCTAAACAATAAGCTGTTTTGAAGATTAAAAATAAAGGCGCGTGATGCGCCTTTATTTTTTGTTAGCGGCTAAAACGACCTCACCTAAATGAATTTTCAGTGATAACGCTTGTTGATTGGCACACAAGTTTTGTAAAAAATCTAAGGTCGTGGCAATTGCCTCTAATCGCTCCCAAAAATGACTTTGAAAATCAAACATGAGATCAACCGCTATTTCGGTCGCTAATACGATTTGTCCATCATCACGACGTTGAAAAGAAAACACACCTGCATCAGCTTTAATATCTTCTTTAAATTGGCAAAGTATGAGCTTGCCATGCGTGGCGTGGTAGTTATCAATTGCTTGTCCTAATGTTTGTAAGACTTGCCATGTTGTTTGTAAAGCAATTTGATGATTGTCTTTCACAATCTCAAAAGACAAAGGAAAGCTAGCGGATTTACTCGCGGTGATCGCTAAAGCATCGGCAGCGAAAATGGGGGAGGACATAATTGTCTCATTGGGTAGATGTGTATCTTAGCTATAGCATGGATTTGAAAGAAGTGACGTAGCCAGTATGTAATATGGTAAAAAAGGCGAAAGATTTTTCGCCCTTACATTTTTCTGCCATTCTCAAGCATGACGCAATTCTTCACGCAGCACTTTACGCAAAATATCTTCTAATGAACCTTGTTGCAGTACTTCTTTTAAGACGGTGTTAATTTCAGTTTGATAGCCCACGCCATGCTCACTGGCACGCTGTTTAAAGCCTTCAATAATATCTTTATCAAGCATAATAGTAATACGTGATTTTTGCGATTGACTCGCACGTAATTTGTTTAAGTGTGGTACTTCGGTCGCGCGTTTGGCATTTGAAAAATCATATTCAGCTTCCATAGACTTTTTCCTCTTTGGTTGTGGCTAAGCGGGCAGAAATAAGATGGATAACTTCGGCTTTTTCGTCCCATATCGCATAAACAACAACGAGTAGGCGTAATTTTGACGACATACCCAATAAGATAAAACGCTGTTCGTCATCATCAATATCTTCGTGAACTAAAGCGCGCTCATCAAATAATGCCGTTTGAGCTTCATCAAAACTTACGCCATGTTTACGTTTGTTAGCGGTGGCTTTATTTGAGTTGTAGGTGATTTCCATGCTTTAATTATGCATATAAAATATGTATTGTAAATGCTGAATGTAGCGTGATAACCACCGACCAAAGCTGTCATCCCCGTGTTGTTACACAGGGCTATAAAACTACAAAATAATTAAGCAAACCTCGCCTTCAACGAAGCGACCAACTTGCCATGAATGCCGCCAAAGCCACCATTCGACATGACCACAATCGCATCACCCGATTGCGCATTCGCCGCTACATCGTCAATAATATTATCAATGGTTTGCGCCACGCGCGCAGGCACAGACGAAGCAGCAATGACAGGGCTTAAATCCCAATCTAAACCCGCAGGTTGATACCAAATCACTTGATCGGCATCGCTGGCGGATTGTGCTAGATTGTCTTTATGAGTTCCCATACGCATGGTATTGGAGCGGGGTTCAATAATCGCCCAAATTTTGCGCTTGCCGACTTTTTTGCGTAAACCTTCCAATGTGGTTTTAATGGCAGTAGGGTGATGGGCAAAATCATCATAAACACTGATGTTATTGACTTCACCAACCAATTCCATCCGTCGTTTCACTCCATCAAAAGCCGTTAAAGCATCGCACGCCGTTTTAATGTCCACGCCAACATGATGAGCCGCTGCAACTGCTGCTAAGCCGTTATAGACACTGTGTTGTCCCGTCATGCCCCATTGCACTTCGCCTTGAGCAACACCTTGAAACAGAACAGCAAAATGAGAGCCATCTTCACTTAATAATTGCGCTTGCCAATCACCCGTATTGGGGCTAATCCCCGTCGTTTCGATCGGCGTCCAACAGCCTTTGGCTAATGTTTCTGCCAGATTGCTATCGTTCGCAGGCAAAATAATTAAACCATTACTCGGAATCGTGCGTACTAAATGATGAAACTGTTTTTGAATCGCGGCTAAGTCATCAAAAATATCGGCATGATCAAACTCTAAATTGTTCAAAATCGCTGTTTTTGGCGCGTAATGAATAAATTTAGAGCGTTTGTCAAAAAATGCCGAATCATACTCATCGGCCTCAACCACAAAGTATTGACCACCACCTAAACGCGCGCTGGCTTCAAAGCCTTTCGGTACACCGCCAATCAAAAAACCGGGTGCTAAACCTGCTTGTTCTAAAATCCACGCCACCATCGTTGTTGTTGTCGTTTTACCGTGTGTACCCGCAACACCTAAAACGTGCTTGCCTTGTAAGACATATTGCGCCAACCATTGTGGGCCAGAGGTATAAGGAATACCTTCATTCAAGACATATTCCACCGCAGGAATGCCACGCTTCATAGCATTGCCAATAATCACTAAATCGGGACGTGGTTGTAAATGTTCAGGTGCGTAACCTTGCATTAAGGTAATTCCTTGCGCTTCTAATTGTGTGCTCATGGGCGGATAGACATTGGCATCACTACCCGTCACTTCATGGCCTAAGTTTTTGGCCAACACCGCCAATGAGCCCATAAACGTACCGCAGATACCTAATATATGAATATGCATAATCTGTTCCTAAGGAGACTTGGTGGCTTTAGCCGCAGCTGCGGTCGCTTCTGTTAATAATTCGGGGAATACTTTCACGGTAATGAGCGTCGTTAATAAAAAAATGGTCAAGGCAAACATATTGGCTTGCACTAAACCAATATTGAGCGCGCGATGATACACAAACGCCCGAAATCCCAAACTCCAACCCATAACAACGATTTCAAATAAGCCCAACAAGCCCAGTAGGGGAGAGCCTTTGGGTTGACTGAGTGCAATGGCTAATAATGGGATGGTCATACACGTCAGAATACTATCGCCACCCAAAATAGTGGTGGCCGTTTGGACAAAACGATTATAAAAGCCTTTAAAGTGTAAGAAAAATGACATGACGATCAATTCAATACTGACGGACAGTAAAGGAATGGTCACTGCCATTTCTGCATGGTCGGGTTTGCCAATTAACTGACCACCAATACTCAGCAGTAAGTTAGCGATAATGACAAATACCAGTAAAGCTATCGAATAGGGAATATCTTCAGGACTGCGCCGAAAGCGTAAGACTTGCCAAAACAGCGAAAATATCGCGTTCATAATGATTCTATACTGTGCAAAGGTCGGCTATTGTCGCAAAGTCCGTTAGCCTATGCAGTAGAAATTCCTAAAATTACATTTTTTTGTTGTCGGATAAAAAATATCATCATGCCTGTCACGTTACAAACAATACTATTATTACTCTGTTCTAATCTATTTATGACGTTTGCATGGTATGGACACCTTAAAAACCTGAGTGACAAGCCGTGGTATTTGGCGGCACTGTTGAGTTGGTCAATCGCTTTTTTTGAATATATGTTGATGGTGCCTGCCAATCGTATTGGCCATAGCACGATGAGTGTCGGCCAACTTAAAATCTTGCAAGAAGTCATTACCTTGAGTGTATTTGTCCCCTTTGCCGTTTTTTATCTCAAAGAGCCTTTTAAAATAGATTATCTTTATGCCGGTTTATGTATGTTGGGAGCCGTTTATTTTATGTTTCGTCATTAAAAACAGCCATCTCGTACAAAAAAAACATTTTAGCACTTGGCCAACCGTTATTATTTCGCCAAAATAGTCGGCTTTTTTAACCAATAATGAACTACGCATTTTTTGCGGCGTTTATTTCTTTTTTACAGAGAAGTTTTGTGATGACAGCAACAGTGGCATCGCCTTTAGTCGGTATTATCATGGGTTCACAGTCAGACTGGGCAACCATGCAACATGCCGCAGATACTTTGCGTGCATTGGGCGTACCTTTTGAGGCTGAAGTCATTTCCGCGCATCGCACGCCCGATAAATTATTTGCCTATGCCGATGCTGCACGTGGTCGTGGTATTCAGGTCATTATTGCAGGCGCAGGCGGGGCTGCTCATTTACCGGGTATGTGCGCGTCTAAAACCTCATTGCCTGTTTTAGGTGTGCCTGTTCAATCACAAGCCTTAAACGGCTTAGATTCGTTATTGTCGATTGTGCAAATGCCCGCAGGTGTCCCTGTTGCAACTTTAGCCATTGGCAAAGCTGGAGCAACAAACGCAGGCTTATTAGCGACGCAAATTTTAGCCGCACAATACCCAGAGTTTTTAAAAGCCATTGACGATTTTCGTCAACAGCAAACCGACAAAGTGCTAGCTCATCCTATTCCGGGAGTGATGGCATGAAAATTGGGGTTTTCGGTGGCGGTCAATTAGGACGCATGATGGCCTTAGCAGGCTATCCGTTTAATTTGCGTTTTAGCTTTTATGATGCAGCAGTTGATTGTCCGTCTGCACCATTAGGGCAGTTGTTTGGCGACAAACAGGCCAGTCCCGAAAGCTTAGACGCATTTATTGCCAGTGCCGATGTCTTTACCTACGAATTTGAAAATATTCCTGTGGCATGGGTTGAGCATATTGCCGCCAAAAAGCCTGTTTATCCGAGTGTTAAATCACTGGCAATTTCGCAAAATCGCCTCAATGAAAAAAAACTCTTTTCACAACTCCGTATTCCTGCGGCGGCTTATCACGAAATACATTGTGCCGATGACTTAGCACAAGCGGCCAGTCTGTTAGGTTTACCTTTAGTGATTAAAACGACAATGGGCGGCTACGATGGCAAAGGCCAATTCGTATTGCGTCATATGAATGACGTATCACAGGCATGGGCAGAGTTAGGCAAAGCGGCGCCGTTAATAGCAGAAGCCTTTGTTACCTTTCAACGTGAATTGTCGATTATTGCGGTACGTAGTCAAACAGGTGAGACACGCTGTTATCCTTTGGCGTGGAATACGCATCATGAAGGTATCTTGTCGCACTCTATCGTACCTGCTCCGCAAGTCAGTGCTGCGACTCAAGCTCAAGCAGAACAATACATCACCCAAATTTTGCATGAGTTAAATCATGTTGGCGTATTAACATTAGAATTGTTTGATACCCAGAGTGGTTTATATGCCAATGAAACCGCACCACGAGTCCATAACTCAGGTCACTGGAGTATTGAGGGCGCAGTCAGTTCGCAATTTGAAAATCACATGCGGGCAGTGGCAGGTTTACCGTTAGGCTCAACCGAAGCGATTCGGCCAAGCGCAATGATCAATATTATTGGCCAACATCCAGACACTTCCGCTATTTTGGCTATTCCCGAAACGCACTTACATTTATATGGTAAATCCGAGCGAGTAGGGCGAAAGTTAGGCCATATCACCATCACTGCCGAAACATACGAAGCGTTACAGATGCGCATTGCCGAAGTGGCGGCGTGTTTACCCAATAAAATGGCGTTGTAAACGCGCTTTCGGGACTTGTTTTCTCCGTCTGTCAGGATGTTGTCGGACATGGCGGGAAAATCCACTAATCCTGTCTGATTGTCTAACATTTAATGGCTTTTACGACGAATACGGTTTCTATAATGCGCTCATGAGTTGTTGCTAGATGGCAGCAATAGGATTCACGGGTGTGTTGATATTTTGGAGATCGTCATGGGCGAGTTAAAACAAGTTGCTGAAACTCAAGCAGAAATCAGCTTGGTTGATCGTGTTAAAGATTTGAGCAATCAAGTGACTTTAGCAGGCTTTGGTGTTGTTGCTAAAGTAGAAGAAGTCATTGCTAAGGTTGAAGAAGAAAGCCAAAAGCAATACGACAAATTCTTAGCAGCGGGTCAAGCAGCACGTGGCGAACAAGCAGCTACTGATAAGAAAGTAGTCTTGGTTGCGGTTGGTGTTGTTGAAACATTGAAAGTTGAAGCTGAGAAATTAAAAGGCGACGTTAAAAGCGAAGCTGAAAAATTGAAAGCAGATGCTGAAAAGTTAAAAGCAGACGCGCAAAAAATGTTTGATGATTTAGTTGTTGCTGGTGAAAAGCGTAAAGCAGCTTAATTAACGTTAAGTGCTAATGTTGTAAAGTAGCTTACTATTAAGCTACTCAAAAGAACCCTCTTTTGGGGTGACACACTGTCACCCTTTTTTTTGTCTATAAAGTAAGAAATTCTAATTTTTTAAGATTAAAAAACGCTACACTGTCGAAGTTAATACACGATTAACACATAAGAATAGAAAAGAGACAAAAGTTGCACCTAAAACAACCAAACAAGCCGACGAAAGACTATTTAATGGTTTCTTTTGTCGGTTAAAATGACGCTAGCCTGAATTGGGCTTTGCATTTGTATCCCCAAACGACGACAAGGATCAACCATGAAAAAAATTAACGTCTCTCGCATGAGCCGTCTTGTAGCCACAGCTATGCTGACTACGGGTGTTATGTTCAGCACCGCTGCAGAAGCAAAACAAAAAATGTGTGTATTCGATTTGCTGGGTACACAAGGCGATGTTTATGCATTGATGAAAGATTATGCACTAATGGCCAATAAATGGGGTGCAGACATCGAGTTAAAACCTTACACCGACGAGCGTATTGTTGCTGAAGATTTCAAAGCAGGCCAATGTGACGGTATTAGTTTAACAGGTTTACGCGGTCGTCAATTTAATACCTTTACAGGTAGTATCGACTCTATCGGTGCAATCACCACTTATGCTGAAATGCGTGACGTGTTGACCTTATTGAGTAACCCAAAAATTGCCGCCAACATGACTAGCGGTAACTATGAAGTGGTTGGCATCATGCCTTTAGGTGCGGGTTACTTATTAGTTAATGATCGTGCCATTAATAACTTGTCAAAAATCTCTGGCAAAAAAATTGCGGTACTTGACTACGATAAGTCCCAAGCCAAAATGGTACAAAAAATTGGTGCACAACCTGTTGCTTCCGATATTACCAACTTTGCGGGTAAGTTTAACAATGGTCAGGTTGACGTTGTTGCTGCTCCAGCCATCGCGATTAAGCCTTTAGAGTTGTACAAAGGTTTAGGTACAAAAGGTGCGATTATTCGTTTCCCAATCGTGCAAATCACGGGCAATATCATTATTGATCCGAAAAAATTCCCAGCGGGTTTTGGTCAAAAAAGTCGTGAATATGTAGCGACCCAAATTGATAAAGCGTTCAAAACGATTGAAAAAACCGAAAAAGACATTGCTCCTAAATACTGGATGGATGTTGCTGAAGCTGATAAGCCTGGCTATATCAAATTAATGCGTGAGTCCCGTATTTCGTTGGCTGCCGACGGCATCTACGACAAAAAAATGTTGGGTTTGTTGAAAAAAGTGCGTTGTAAACACAATCCAGCTAGCTTTGAGTGTGCATTAAAAGACGAGTAATCTTCGTTTTAATGTCTCATCAAAAAAAGCTCAGCTTCGGCTGGGCTTTTTTATGCGTGTTAAAAGTATATTTTTTGCTGATTGACGGCACTTCAAATTCTTTAGATAATACCCTAGTATTTTAGTCAACTAAATTGAGGCTATGTGATGTCTGAGCTTGCTCAAGCCATGATTTTAACGGATCGTGCGGCTGCCAAAGTGCGTAAACTCCGCGAAGGTGAAGCCAACCCAGAACTTAAACTCCGCGTGTATATTACGGGGGGAGGGTGTTCAGGTTTCTCCTATGGTTTTACTTTTGACGAAGTTGCCAATGAAACAGATACTGTTTTTACCAATGATGATGTGACAATGGTAGTGGACTCGTTGAGCTTTCAATATTTAGTAGGCTCTGAAGTCGATTATGTGGAAAGCCTACAAGGTTCACAGTTTCTTATCAAAAATCCTAATGCCACCACCACCTGCGGTTGCGGTTCTTCATTTTCAGTATAACGGTTGATTTGGACTAACACGATAACGGTTAGTCCTCTCTTTGCCAAGTTTAAGCCTGAAAAATACCCCCTAAAATACGTTGACCTATTGCACCCGTCACCGCAGGTAAATTACCGCTAAACCCTGCTAAGGTTTGTTTGGCTAACCATGCAAAGGCGCAAGCCTCTAGCCAAGTGGGTGCGATGCCCATTTCCTCTGTTGAATGCAACGTATAGTGAGGCAATTTTTTGGCGAGCAATTGCCATAATGCTTTGTTATAAGCACCACCACCGCATAGCCATAACTCCCCTTCACTAAAACCCGTTTGATTCACCGCATCCGCAACGGACTGGGCAGTTAACGCGAGCAATGTCGCTTGAATATCTTCCGCTAAGACATTGGGATAAGCACAATCAAAAAATTCAAGTAGCCAATCAATGTGAAAGTCCTCTCGCCCTGTACTTTTAGGGGGGCGTTTAGCAAAAAAAGGATGCGCTAACATATCGGTTAATAATGCGTTATCGATACGTCCAGTCGCTGCCCATGCCCCATTTTCATCAAATGGTTGCTTTAAAATAATTTGACACCACGCATCCATCAACACGTTAGCAGGCCCTGTATCATAACCATAAACAGAAAGTGATGAATCCGCAGGTAATACCGTAATGTTAGCCATGCCTCCTAAATTAAGAACAACACGATTAATCGCGTGATCTCTTAATATTGCCGCATGGAAAGCGGGCACAAGCGGCGCGCCTTGACCTCCTGCCGCAACATCACGACGACGAAAATCGGCAACAACGGTAATCCCTGTTTTTTCAGCAATGACATTAGGGTCGGTAATCTGTAAGGTAAATGGCGTGGCAAGATCGGGACGATGGCGAATCGTTTGCCCATGACTACCAATGGCTGTAATTTGAGATGGCGGTAAATTTAACTTGTCTAATAGTTGATTGGCGCAATCAGCAAATAATTGCCCGAGTAAAACATCAACACGCCCTAAACGTTCAATTTCATTATCGTACGGTTGAGTGAGAGCTAGCACGTCCTCACGGATGTCCGCAGGCAGTAATAGTGAGTGAGTTCCCCATAAACGCAGTGTTGGTTCAAAGCTAACTGCAACAACATCAATCGCATCTAAGCTTGTTCCTGACATTAAACCTAAATAAATTTCATCCATTGCCATTTTCTCATTAAAATAGAGCGAATTCTTAAGCCATTGTAGCGAAAATAGTCATGACACCAGAACAGCAACTTGAACTTATCAAACGCGGAACTGAAGAAATTATCTCGGAAGGTGAATTACTCGCGAAATTAAAAGAGGGTAGGCCATTACGCGTCAAAGCAGGTTTTGATCCAACAGCACCTGATTTACATCTAGGTCATACGGTATTAATTAATAAATTACGTACTTTTCAAGAGTTAGGCCATGAAGTTATTTTCTTGATTGGTGATTTTACGGGCATGATTGGTGATCCAACAGGCAAAAATGTCACCCGTAAACCATTGACACAAGAGCAAGTCAAAGAGAACGCCAAAAGCTATCAAGCACAAGTTTTTAAAATATTAGACCCCCAGAAAACGCGTGTGGTCTTTAATTCTGAGTGGATGGGGCAAAAATCCGCAGCAGACTTAATTCAGTTAGCGGCACAATATACTGTTACTCGTATGTTAGAGCGTGACGATTTTGCCAAACGTTATGCAAATCAACAACCGATTGCGATTCATGAGTTTTTGTATCCGTTACTTCAGGGTTATGACTCCGTTGCCTTAAATGCCGATGTCGAGCTGGGGGGGACAGACCAAAAGTTTAATTTACTGATGGGACGAACCTTGCAAGCCAAACACGGTCAACCCTCACAAGTCTGCCTCACCGTGCCTATTTTGGAAGGTTTAGATGGTGTCCAGAAAATGTCAAAATCGTTGGGAAATTACATTGGTGTCAATGATGCCCCTGGAGAGATGTACCAAAAGTTACTCTCTATGCCCGATACACTCATTCGTCGGTATTTTGAGTTGTTGAGTTTCCGCCCAATGGCAGAAGTAAATGACTTTTTACAGCAAATTGCCGATGGTCGTAATCCCCAAGAAATCAAAAAAATCTTTGCTGAAGAGATTATTACCCGTTTCCATAGTGCAGATGCGGCAGCGAATGCCCATAAAGGTGCAGGCAATAGTTTAAAACATGGCGAAATCCCCGAAGATGTCCCCGAAGTAGTAATTACGGTAGAAGAAGGCGTAACGGATTTACCGATTAGTGCGGTATTAAATCGGGCAGGGCTAGTAAAAAATGCCGCAGGAGCGAAAGACGTATTAAGTCGGGGAGTGGTTTTTGTTGATGGACAGGCCGTAGGTGTTGATTTTCGCTTAAAACTAGCTGAAAGCCGTGTTATTCAAGCAGGTAAAAAAGCAATTGCTCGAGTGATACTGCAAGATTGATGGATTATTAAGCGTTATTTCGATAAGTGCTTAAAAAGCGTTCATTCATTTCAGTTTAGTAAAATTAGGTTTGACAGGCTGGATTAAGGGTCTATAATGCGCCCACTGAAACGAGCAATTGATTGAAAAACTGTTGCAGAATCAGTGGGTTGCGCAGGATGGTAGGTTTTTAGTGTTGATATTTGCAGAGTAAACGAAAGTTGAAAACAAGTGTTGACATGTTTGAAAGAATCTATAGAATGCGCGGCCTGCCAACGACGAACGGAAACGAGAGTGGTTGGTGTTGTTGAG
>Ga0209599_10001026_pt1 | contig 14602 bp, 12 predicted proteins | sample Shrwel_input2_FT_FD_187534 | JGI IMG/M metagenome (GOLD analysis project Ga0209599, IMG submission 187534) | Subsurface microbial communities from deep shales in Ohio, USA - Utica-3 well 1 S input2 FT (SPAdes) (version 2) ... | reverse complement strand
CAATGGTACTGTGCATATCCACTCCAAGTTGGGTCAAGGCACGTTATTGGAAATCAAAGTGCCGTTGACGCTGGCAATTCTGCCAACCTTAATGGTGGTGGTTGGTAAACAGCCATTTGCATTGCCACTGGCAACCGTCAACGAAATTTTCCATCTGGATTTAGCCAAAACCAATATTGTTGATGGTCAGTTGACGATTGTGGTGAGAAATAAAGCCATCCCGCTGTTCTATCTTGAGCACTGGCTGGTGCGCGGTTCTGATCGCAAACTGCGGCGTGAACAAGGGCATGTGGTGATAGTGCAGATTGGTACCCAACAAGTTGGTTTTGTTGTGGATTCACTGGTGGGTCAGGAAGAGGTGGTGATTAAACCGCTGGATGCCTTGCTACAGGGCACGCCTGGTATGGCCGGTGCAACCATTACCTCTGACGGTGGTATTGCCTTGATCCTGGATGTCCCTAACTTGTTGAAACATTACGCCAAAAAATCGAAGATTAAATTTGATCGTTTTAACAATTTAACTTCATAAGCAGGTCTTCTATGTCGATCAGAGTGTTAATTGTTGACGATTCAAGTTTTTTTCGCCGTCGTCTGACGGAAATTATTGAATCAGATGCTGAGCTGACAGTCGCAGGCACGGCCAATAATGGCCGTGAAGCTGTGGAAAAAGCGCTGGAATTAAAACCAGATGTGATCACCATGGATGTTGAAATGCCGTTGATGGACGGCATTCAGGCTGTGCGTGAAATCCTGAAGCAACAGCGGGTGCCAATCCTGATGTTTTCTTCATTGACACATTCTGGCGCCAAAGCAACATTAGATGCCTTGGATGCGGGTGCTGTCGATTTTTTGCCGAAAAAATTTGAAGATATCGCCCGTGATAAAGGCGAAGCCATTGAATTGCTCCGTCAGCGGATCAAGGCAGTGGCCAGACGCCGGCTTTTTGTGCGGCCAGCGACTGCTGCTGGTAGCACGCCAGCGAGTACTGGTACGCCGGCTGCGGCTAAGCCTGCCACAATTGCCAGAACGCCATTGGCAAGAGCCGAATTGCTTAAAGCGCCGGAGCGGGACACGTCAGACTTTTCGCCGTCGCCAGCTGAGCGGCCGTTTAAAGCCTCTGGCAAACATTACAAACTGGTCGCCATTGGTACTTCTACCGGTGGTCCGGTGGCCTTGCAAACCATTATCACCGCGTTGCCGGCCAATTTCCCATTACCAATTTTGCTGGTGCAGCATATGCCTGCCGCCTTTACCGGTGCTTTTGCCAGCCGGCTGAACAGTCTGGCGAAAATTGAAGTACGGGAAGCCGTCGATGGTGATTTGCTCAAACCCGGCGTGGCTTATCTGGCGCCAGGCGGAAAGCAGATGCTGGTGGAAGGTTCTGAACAGCAAGCTAAACTGCGGATTAAAGAAGATGATTCGCCACGGATCACTTTTAAACCAAGCGTGGATGTCACCTTTGGCACTGCGGCGAAAGTTTACAGCGACAAAGTCCTGGCGATCGTGCTGACCGGCATGGGCTCAGATGGTCGCGATGGTTGTCGGTTATTGAAACAATTTGGTTCAAAAATCTGGGCACAAGATGAAGCCAGCTGTGTGGTGTATGGCATGCCGCAAGCCGTGACAGCTGCAGGTTTGACCGATGTTGAAGTCGGTCTGGCTGATGTAGCAAGCCGGCTGATTTCGGAAATCGGGCATGGATAAATTGTCGTTTGCAGGCTTGATCCTGGGGATCACCGCTATTATTGCCGGTTACACCTTGCATGGCGGTTCTGTAACGACATTGTTCGATTTGCCTGCGCTGGTGATTGTACTTGGTGGGACCTTAGGTGCCGTCATTTTCCAGACACCATTACCGCAGTTTACTGTGGGTTTGAAAATGTTGCCCTGGGTATTCACCTCACAGTATGTGCCGCTGAATACCACAGTCGAAAGACTGATTAACTGGGGCACTGCGGCCCGTAGTAACGGTTTTTTATCGCTGGAAGCTGAAGCTTTACACGAATCGGATCCATTTTTGCATAATGCACTGAATCTGCTGGTGGACGGTGTTGAGCCCGCAGTATTACAGGATGCGCTGGATGCAGAATTGACGCTGGAGCGCGAACGCTTACTGCGCTCAGCCCGGATTTATGAAGCCATGGGGGGTTATAGTCCGACCATTGGTATTATTGGCGCTGTGCTGGGCCTGATTCAGGCCATGCAGCATCTGGATAAACCAGAGTTACTGGGCAGTGGTATTGCCACTGCTTTTGTCGCGACTGTCTACGGGGTCGGCTTTGCCAACCTGGTCTTTATTCCAATCGCCAATAAACTGAAAAGTGTGGTACTCCAAAGAACCTTGTACCAGGAATTGATCGTCGAAGGGGTTGTGTCGATTGCCAACGGCGAAAATCCAAGGGTTATCGAGCGCAAGCTGGCCGCTTACCGGATAGGGTAACGTTATGTATCGCAGCCGTCGTCGTTATGAAGAACCTGAGGCCGCCTCGCTTGACCGCTGGCTGGTGTCTTATGCTGATTACGTCACGCTGATGTTTGCCTTATTTGTGGTGTTATATTCGCTGGCTATTGCCAAAGAAGAAAAATTCAAGACCATTTCCAGCTCCTTAGCCCAGGTCTTTGAAAAACCTGTCGCAGCCCAAACCGGCGTCAAAGGACCGGATTTGTTGACCGATAATCAGCCGAAAAGTGATTATCAGCAATTTGGTACCTCACTGGAAACTGCCACAGGCCCTGAATTGGTGGCAGATGCCAAAGAACAACCCACCTTACAAAAACCACAATTTGGCAACCCGCTGGTTTCATTACAAAATCAACTCACCCAGTCGCTTGCTAACTTGATTGAAAAAGGCGTCGCTAAAGTCGAAAATGATGAAGACTGGCTGACCATTCAACTCAATAGCGGTCTATTATTCCCAAGTGGTAGTGGCGTGCAAACAGCCAGCGCTTCGGTGTTATTAACCGAAATAGTCGCTATCCTTAATCAAAGCAGTAACATTATCCGCGTGCGCGGTTACACCGATAATCAAACCATGAGTAACGAAATTTACGCTTCAAATTGGGAATTATCGATGGCAAGAGCGACGGCAATTTTGCGCGAGTTACAACGGCTTGGCGTGCAACCTGAGCGCATGGCCGCTGAAGGTTATGGCGAATTTGCGCCTTTTGCTGATAATGCCACTGCCGAGGGCAGGGCGGAAAATCGCAAAGTGGTAATTGCTATTTCAAAACTCGCTGCCCGACCTGTCAGCAGCACGAATTCAGTATCTGAAGCGACCAGTCTGGAACAAGCCGGACAAATGTTGCAACAGCAGCAAACAACGGTGGCAGAGGATGGCACTATTAAAGTGATCAGACTGCCACACGGTGGTATTAAAATTACCTCAGATGCAACAGTGCAATCTGAGCAGAAAAAAAATAACAGGAATTAATAATTGGTCGTTTGGACAATCGCGAATCAAAAAGGTGGCGTAGGTAAAACTACGTCGACAGTGACGCTCGGTGCTTTATTGGCAGGCCGTGGCATGCGGGTATTGTTGATCGATACCGATCCGCATGCATCTTTGACCTATTATTTTGGGATTGACGCTGAAGAGTTGGAAAATAGCGTTTATGATATTTTCATCCGTGGCAAAAATATCACCAAAGAAGAGATTTTGCAGTCGTTATGCCCAAGCGGGATGGAAAATCTGGATATTCTGCCGTCGTCGATGGCGCTGGCGACGTTAGACCGTTCGCTGGGTGATAAAGGTGGCATGGGCCTGATCCTGAAAAAGGCGCTGGCCAAAGTCAGTGATGAATATGATTATGTGCTGATTGACTGTCCACCGGTGATTGGGGTTTTGATGGTTAATGCGATGGCAGCCTGTGATCGGATCTTGATCCCGGTACAAACTGAGTTCCTGGCATTAAAAGGTCTGGACCGGATGTTAGCAACTATGCAACTGATGCATAGTCAGTCGCAACCTGGTTATCAGTTCACGATAGTACCGACCATGTACGACAAAAGAACCAAAGCATCGTTGGAAGCTTATAAAGAGCTGAAAAACAAATATGGTGATTTAGTCTGGTCGGCCGTGATCCCGATCGATACCAAGATGCGCGATGCCAGTCTGGCACAAACGCCGCCGCCGGTGTACGCGCCTAAATCACGTGGTGTGTTTGCTTATAATACCTTGCTGACTTATTTATTACAGTTGACGCCGGAGTCATCGCATGAGTGATCTGCTTGCCAGCCACAAGGTGATGCGTCATTACCTGAATGCATTGTTGACCGAGGAGCAGGAACCTGAGGTTGTGGTCACTGCAGTTAAAAAACAGCAGCTCAATCAGCTGTTGTCGACTGTCAGTGCTGAACCGGTCAAAGTTGCCGCCAAAACTATGACGCAGGTGGTGAACAAAGTGGCGGCACCGGTACAACCAACAGTTGCGCCGGCTATCCCTGTAGCGAAGCCTACGGTGGTGCCTGCACAAGTGGTTAAAGCGGCTGTAGTTGCTGAAATAGCGAAGACACCGCCGCCACCGCCGCCCGCTGTGGTGATAGAAAAAGCCTATCGGCAAGGTAAGTTTCAGGCATTATTTTTTGAAGTGGCTGGGTTAAAAGTAGCGCTGCCGCTAAAAGAATTAGGTGGTATTCATAAAGTCGTCAACATTAATACTTTGCCTGGTAAACCAGACTGGTATAAAGGTGTGATGTTATACCGCGAGCAAAAAATTAATGTGGTAGATACCGCAAAATGGGTGATGCCAGAAAAATATGATCAACAGCTGTCAGAAAAGCTAGACTATCAATATGTTATCATGTTGGGCAAAAGTTCATGGGGTCTTGCCTGCGAAGCATTAATCAATACTGTCACCTTAGAACAGGATGATGTGAAGTGGCGTGCCGCTGAAGGGAAAAGACCCTGGTTGGCAGGTTTGATAAAACAGCATATGTGTGCTTTGTTAGATGTGGATGCCATGATTGCTTTATTAGCACAGGGTGCAGGCAGTTCTGATTAAGTACGGACCAAGATTGAGGTAGAGGAGCGATACATGAGCAATTTATTGGCGCAGGCAGTGAAAACCAAAGAACAAAATGATGTTGTTTTGCAGTGGGTTACTTTTAAATTACAAGAAGAAACCTATGGCATCAACGTGATGCAGGTGCAGGAAGTTTTACGTTATACCGATATTGCGCCGGTGCCTGGTGCGCCTATGTATGTGCTTGGCATCATCAACCTGCGCGGTAATGTGGTTACCGTCATTGATACCAGATGTCGTTTTGGTTTACCTCCGGCCGAAGTGACTGAAAACAGCCGTATTGTGATTATCGAAGCCGATAAGCAAGTGATTGGTATTTTAGTCGACAGCGTGGCTGAAGTAGTTTATCTGCGTGGTTCTGAAATTGATACGGCTCCGAATGTCGGTACTGATGAAAGCGCTAAATTTATCCAGGGTGTATCCAACCGTGATGGTGAGCTGTTAATCCTGGTTGATTTGAATAAACTGCTCTCTGATGAAGAGTGGGACGATATCGGTAACATTTAACAGGTTGTCTGAGTGCCCCTCTCTTTGCAATGGCTTATTCTTGGCATAGTCCCGGCAGTTTCAATACTGCTGGTGCTGTTTGTCTGGTGGCAACACAGGTTGCAGTTACAACAGCAGCAGAGCCTGACAGCACAAATAGAACAATTGCAGCAGCAACTGCAGAGCGGTTTCACTGAAATTGCCGAATTAAGATCTGGCGTGATGGGTGTTGGGCGTCGTACCGTGAAACTGGAGCAATTCCAGCAAACCTTACAACAGCAGCAACAAGCCATTGCCGCCGAAATCGAGCAAATCTCTGAACATCAACAGCAAATCCAGTTGTTCGATCCTGAATCTAAGCTCTACAGCCGGGCAATGAAAATGGTGCAACTTGGTGCCGGACTAGAAGAAGTGATCCGCGAGTGTGAATTGCCACGCGCTGAAGCGGAATTATTAATTAGTTTGCACCGGCAGCAACAAGGTTAATTGATAGCAATCCGTAGGTTGCTTTCAATAATGCGTAGGTTGGACTCGACCACAGTGCAACTGTGGCAGTCCAACGCGCCGGACTGCCCGGCAAGCCTGTCGCACTTCTTGGAAAGTCCAACCTGCAGATGATATTTGTTGTGTCGAGTTCGGCAGCTTACTTTTTCCTCCCCGCTAAAACAAATCCGTTTTATCCACGCCGACCAGGTCGCAAAACATGCGCTGCAACAGCAGTTACTGACGCTGGGTTATCAGGTGGTGATCGCAGACGAAGCCAGCAGATGAATAAGCTGTGACAGCACAAAATGGCGGGTTTTTTCCTTCGCTATCACCGGAAGATTTGATAAGCTTGGCATTAGTTATGTTCATGCGATGGGATTTGCTGATGTTAAAAGTGTTGAGTGTATTCGGAACCCGGCCAGAAGCGATTAAAATGGCGCCGCTGGTTAATTTATTAAAACAGGACAGCAGCATTGATAGCCGTGTGTGCGTTACAGGCCAACACCGTGAAATGCTGGATCAGGTGTTAAAGTTATTCCACATTGTTCCCGAATACGATCTGGCAATTATGAAAGCAGGTCAGGATCTGTATGATGTTTCTACCAGTATTTTATTAAATATCAAACCGGTATTACGTGACTTTCAACCAGACATCGTGCTGGTCCACGGCGATACCAGCACCACTTTTGCGGCTGCGCTGGCTTGTTATTATGAAAAAACCGCAGTAGGCCATGTTGAAGCGGGTTTACGCACCGGTAATATTTATAGTCCCTGGCCAGAAGAAGCCAATCGCCGGCTGACAGGTGCCATCACGACCTTGCATTTTGCCCCAACCAGTACGTCAGAGCAGAACTTATTGGTTGAGAATGTCAATCCAGCCCATGTGTTTGTCACCGGCAATACTGTGATTGATGCGCTGCATCAAGTGGTGGCAAAAATCAATGCGGATCAGCAACTGTCAGCTCAGTTTGCCGAAAAATTCCCTTGGGGCGAAGATGGCCGTCGTTTAATCCTGGTGACAGGTCACAGACGGGAGAGTTTTGGTTCAGGTTTTGAAAATATTTGTGCAGCATTGAAAACTATTGCTGAACGTTTCCCTGAAGCTGATGTGGTTTACCCGGTGCATTTAAACCCGAATGTGCGGGAACCAGTGTTCCGTTTACTGAGTAATTCGCCTAATGTGCATCTGATTGAACCGCAGGATTATCTGCCATTTGTCTATTTGATGAGCCGCAGCTACCTGGTACTGACCGATTCCGGTGGTATTCAGGAAGAAGCACCGTCACTGGGTAAGCCAGTCCTCGTGATGCGCGATACCACTGAGCGGCCGGAAGCTGTGGCTGCTGGCACTGTCAAACTGGTCGGTACCGATGAAGCTGTGATAGTGGCAGAAGTGTCTAAACTGATGACTGATCAGCAGTACTACCAAAGCATGAGCTTTGCCCATAATCCTTATGGCGATGGTCAGGCTTGTTTGCGGATTGTTGACGCTATTAAGCAGTATTTTAATAAATCATAATGGGTCAATGTAGTTTCAATCGGATAACACATCCACAAGCAGCTCCGTTTGTGGATGTGTTGTGCTGTCAGAAGCTGCCGGCTTTTCATTTACCTAGTGGCAAAAAAGGGAATATATGCTCGATCTGCAGACAACAAAAATTGGCATCATTGGTTTAGGTTATGTCGGTTTACCATTAGCGGTTGAATTCGGAAAAAAATACCCAACGCTGGGTTTTGATATCAATACTGGCCGTATTGCCGATTTGAGGCAGCATATTGACCATACCCTGGAAGTGGCAAGTGACGAATTAAAATCGGCACATTTGCTGTCGTTTAGTGCTGATAAAGCCGCTCTCAGCCAATGTAATGTGTATATTGTGACTGTGCCTACGCCGATAGATCAGCATCGCCAGCCAGATTTAACACCACTGATTAAAGCCTCGCAAACCTTAGGGGCGGTGATTAAAAAAGGCGATGTGGTGATTTATGAGTCGACTGTCTATCCTGGCGCGACCGAAGAAGACTGCATTCCGGTCATCGAGCAGGTCTCAGGCTTGAAATTTAACCAGGATTTTTTTGCCGGTTATAGCCCGGAGCGAATTAACCCAGGTGATAAATTACACCGGGTCACCACAATTAAAAAGGTCACCTCAGGTTCAACGCCAGCAGTAGCTCAATTTGTTAATGCGCTATACGGCAGCATTATTACCGCCGGTACCTATCAAGCCAGCAGTATTAAAGTGGCAGAAGCGGCCAAGGTGATTGAAAACACGCAACGTGATTTAAATATTGCTTTGATAAACGAACTGGCAGTGATTTTTAATAAATTAGGTATCGATACTGAAGAAGTATTGTTGGCCGCCGGCACCAAATGGAACTTCTTACCGTTCAGACCTGGTCTGGTTGGTGGTCACTGTATTGGTGTTGACCCTTATTATTTAACCCATAAAGCGCAGGCGGTTGGTTATCACCCCGAAGTCATTTTGGCTGGGCGTCGTATTAATGACAGCATGGGCCGTTATGTGGTGAGTCAGTTAGTTAAAACCATGATTAAACGCCAGATTGGCGTGGCGGGTGCCAAAGTATTGGTCCTGGGACTGACCTTTAAAGAAAATTGCCCTGATATCAGAAATACCAAAGTGGTCGATATTATTCAGGAATTAAAAGAATACGATATCGCCGCAGATGTATATGACCCATGGATTAATGCCGCAGAAGCTGAACATGAATATGGTATCAGCCCAGTCGCAGCACCAGCAGCCGAAAGCTATGATGCCGTGATCCTGGCCGTGGCCCATCAGCAATTTAAAGAACTGGGAGCGCAGGGCATTCGTGCCTTTGGCAAAGCCAATCATGTGCTGTATGACCTGAAATACGTGCTGAGTGCCGCTGACTCTGATGTCAGGTTATAAGGAAAGATTTTTATGCGATATGCTGAAATATGCCAGCAACTACAACAACAACCCAAAGTTTGGCTAGTCACGGGCGTGGCTGGTTTTATCGGTTCTAATTTGTTGGAAACTTTGCTCAAGCTAGACCAACAAGTGGTTGGATTAGATAATTTTGCCACCGGCCATCAGCACAATCTGGATGAAGTGCAACAATTAGTCAGCCCTGCTCAGTGGCAAAATTTCCGTTTTATTAACGGTGATATCCGCAACCTGGCTGATTGCCAACTGGCAGTGGCTGGTGTGGATTATGTATTGCATCAAGCTGCACTGGGTTCAGTACCTCGTTCATTAAATGACCCTATTACCAGCAATGACACTAATATCGGTGGTTTTTTAAATATGCTGGTTGCAGCGCGCGATGCAGGTATCAAAAGCTTTACCTATGCCGCCAGTAGCTCAACCTATGGCGACCACCCAGCTTTGCCAAAGGTGGAAGAAAATATTGGCCGGCCATTATCGCCATACGCAGTGACTAAATACGTCAATGAGTTATATGCCGATGTGTTTGCCCGAAGTTATGGTTTTCAGTGTATCGGCTTGCGCTATTTTAATGTGTTTGGTAAACGCCAGGACCCGGATGGTGCTTATGCCGCGGTGATCCCTAAGTGGACTGCGTCATTACTCAAAAATGAGACTGTGTTTATCAACGGTGACGGGGAAACCAGCCGTGATTTTTGCTATATCGCCAATACAGTGCAAATGAATATCCTGGCCGCCACTGCACCTGATAGTGCGAAGAATCAGGTATATAACGTGGCGGTCGGGGATAGAACGACGCTGAATCAATTATTTAGCGCTATTACCACTGCCTTGAATGCTTGTAGTCAAGTGGTGGCAACAGAGCCGCAATACCGCGATTTTCGCAGTGGCGATGTGCGTCATTCACAAGCTGATATTAGTAAAGCTGAACGGTTATTGGGCTATCAGCCGCAATACCGTATTGGCCAGGGCATCAGTGAAGCGATGCAATGGTATATCGCTTTTCTGCAGCGGAGTTAAGTCAGGATGGCAAACCTCAAACCAGGATGTTGTTTGGGGTTAGTTCACCAGCAGTTCAGCTTGAGCTGTTATTTTGTTAACTTCATGTTTGTAATCTGAAGTGTTACTTTAGACTTTAATTGATTTATAAATCGGCAATTTTGTTAACGAAGCCTTATTTGGCGTGGCTTGGCGTTAAGTTTTATTGACTCTGCTCCACAAGAGAATTATGCTTACGCCCCTTTCAGGCTTTAGAAAAGTTGTAAAAGCAGGTTATGGATAACTGGTATTTAGTGTACTGCAAGCCCAGAGAAGAGTTTCGGGCACAACAACATCTGGCAAATCTTGGGTTTGTCAGTTACTTACCGTTATTAACTAAAGGTAAGATCAAAGCCGGCCAAGCTATCGCTGTCCAAGAACCGCTGTTTCCGCGTTATCTGTTTTTGCAAGCAACCCCAGAAATGAACTTGGCCGTGGTGAGAAACACCCGCGGTGTGACAGATTTTGTCCGTTTTGGCGGCAAAATTGCCACCATTCCAGCCAGCTTAATTGCGCAGCTAACAGAGCAGCAAATTCTATTGCAGCAACAGGAGAGTGATAAACAGCATTATCAGCCGGGTGAAGCCATTCAAATTCTGCAAGGCCCTTATCAAGGCTTGGCGGCCGTTTATCAGATGGCAGATGGCGCGGGGCGGAGTCTGGTATTAATACAGCTGTTAAATAATACTGTGCCCTTATCATTACAAAATGATGAATTAGAAAAGTTGACTGCCAAAGACACTATCAGCATGCAAAGGCGGTATGACAATTAATAACAATTAACGACGGATTAGTTACCAGCTAAAGGCTTGGGATACCAGCATGGCTGGGGTATGATCCGACACTGTTTTAATGAAAAATAGAATTTCAGTCCTGGGACGCTTAACCCATGGGCGGTAGCGTGCCTGAAGCAGCTAAATTCAAATAATATCAAGATAAAACAACGACTGGAGTGTCAGAGTGATCAAACGAATAAAACAATGCGCTTATCTGGCAATATTTTCCTTTTGTAGTGCGCAGGCACTGGCAGTGACGCCGACACCAGCAATGATGGAGCAATTTAAACAATTGCCGCGGGCTGAGCAGGAAAAATTAGCCAAGCAATACGGTATTGATTTAAATCAGCTTAACTCAGCTTCTAGTCAGCAACCAAGCAGAACTCAGGTTAGCCCATTAACGCCAAATCCGCAGTTTGATGCACGCCAGAACGAAGCCATGTTAGTGGCGGAAGACCAGCAAGACGGTAAACCAAAACGTTTTGGCTTAAATTTGTTTAATGCGCAAATCAGTACTTTTGCGCCGGTGGATAATGCGCCGGTGCCGGATAACTATTTGTTAGGCCCTGATGATACTGTGCTGGTGCAGTTGTACGGTAAACAAAGCTCCTCTGAGCAACTCACCATTGGCCGTGACGGCCAGGTACAACTGGATAATGTAGGGCCAGTTACTATTGCCGGTTTAACTTTTACCGAAGCGGCGGCGTTAATTAAAGCCAGAGTAGAAGAGGCCAATATTGGTGTGCAAGCTTCAGTCAGCATGGGGCAACTGCGCAGTATCAATGTATTTATTGCTGGTGAAGCCAAATACCCAGGAATGTACGCAGTCTCTGCCATGACTACCGTCACGCAAGCCTTGTTTGTGGCTGGTGGTATTTCTGATATCGGTAGTTTGCGTGATATCCGCATTCAACGCAGTGGCAATCAGATTGGTCACTTTGACTTATATGACCTGCTATTAAAAGGCGACAATAGTGGCGATACACAATTGCGTCATGGCGACGTGGTGTTTGTGGCACCCTTACAAGCCGTGGTCGAAATTGGCGGTGAAGTGAATAGGCCTGCTATTTACGAAGTAAAAGCCGGTGAAACTGTGCAGGATTTACTGCGGATGGCTGGTGGTGCTAAACCAAGCGCCCATATCAAAGATGTGGTGATGGAGCGGGTGAATCGCCAAGGGGTGAAGCAGCTGAGTAATCTGGATTTAACTTCTGGTGCCAGTCTGACGAGTGCATTACAAAATGGCGATATGTTGCAACTGGCGGCTATTTCAAACCGCGTTGAAAACGAAGTTGTATTGGCCGGTGCAGTGGTGAGACCAGGTCGTTATGCCTATAAAACCGGTATGCAATTAAAAGACTTAATTCGCGGCGTCTGGACTGATTTATTACCAACCGTCGATTTAGATTATGCCTTAATCCTGCGCGAGAAAAACAGCCGCGGTGATATTGAGGTGATTCAGGTGAACCTGGTAGACGCTTTAGCACTAGATGGTGGTTTCTCTACCCAGCGCAGCATTCAGTTGCAGCCACGAGATGTGGTGATTGCATTTCATTCAGCTATTGAAAAAGATGATGTGAAGGATTTGCTAGAGCAACAAGCCAAAGAAAAACGGCAAAAGCAGTTAGACAATCTGCGTATGTCGGCTTTATATCAAACGAATCAGCAGCAAAGTCCGGTATTGAATCCTAATCAACCAGTTTTAGAAAATGAATCAGAGGTTCAAGGGCAACAGCAAAATTCTAAATACAATATCAATAGCCCTTTTGAATTTGATGCAAAGCAACTAAATGACGCGCAGCAAAAAGCGTTAAAAGATTATCTGGCAAAAAACTATAAAGCAGTTTTTACCGAAAAAGTGTTATTAGAGCAAACGCCTAAGCTAAACCGCGAGCAGATGTTGATCCCTGTGCTGGAAAAATTAAAGCAGCAGGCGACGAATAACACGCCATTAGCTATCGCTTCAGCTTACGGTGATGTGAAAGTTCCAGGTGATTATCCAATAGCAAAAAATGCAGGCGTCGCAGAACTAATTGCAGCTGCAGGTGGTTTAAAAGATTCTGCTTATCTGCAAAGAGCTGAGTTAAGCCGCTTTATTGGCCAATCCAGCACTGACAATCAGATTATGGTGAAAAACCACAATATTAATCTGGCAGAGCCTGGAAGTATTGATTCAGCTGTGAGTAAGCTACAAAGCCGCGACCGGTTGAATGTTTTTGCAATGCCTGATTGGTCAGTTGACAGAACGGTAGAGCTAACTGGTGAAGTACGTTTCCCTGGTACCTATCAGGTGACCAAAGGCGAAACCTTATCGCAATTGATCGAAAGAGCTGGTGGTTTTACTGATTCCGCTTTCCCGTTTGGCGCTATTTTTACCCGCGAAAAAATACAAAAACGAGAGCAAGAACAGTTCGAGCGCTTACTGATGCAATTAAAATCAGATGTGGCCTCAAAATCCTTAACCTCTCAAGGCCCAATTACCAGCTCGCCGGAGCAATCGGTGATGTTGATTAACCAATTATCTGAGCAAAAGATGCTCGGCCGGTTGGTGCTGAATATGACGCAAATTCAGGCTGGAAATCCAGAATATGACTTAGAAGTAGATGCCGGCGATAAATTGTTTATCCCAAGACGTAATTCTGCGATTTCAGTGGTTGGCGAAGTGCAAAACCCCGGTAGTCACTCTTTTAACCCGAACCTGACAGTCAAAGAATATCTGGCCTTATCAGGCAATAGCCGTAAGCGTGCTGATAATGAACGGGTTTATGTGTTACGCGCCGACGGTTCTGTAGTGGTTCCTTCAAATAGCTGGTTTGCAGGTACTCAGAACCTGATGCCAGGTGACACTATTGTGGTGCCACTTGACGTTGAATATAAAGACGGTCTGACATTATGGTCGCAAATCACACAGATTTTCTATCAGTCTGCTGTGGCGATAGCAGCATTAAACTCGTTTTAACCCGTAGCCTAATTTTAAGTTGAGTATCACTATGCAAGAAACACAGCACATAACTCACGCGAATGATGAAATTGATTTACGTGAGTTGTTTGGCGCAATTTGGGCCGCGAAATGGTTAATTCTGGTGATCACCTCAGTTTTTGCTGTCGCCTCTGTCTTCTATGCGTTGCAACTACCGGATATTTATGAAAGTGAAGTAACGCTGGCTCCGGCCGAAGATGGTAGTTTAAAAGTGCCAGGCCAATTGGGGGGATTAGCCGCTTTGGCTGGCGTAAACTTAGGCGGTATGGGCGGTGGAGATAAAACTAGCCTAGCGCTCGAAATTTTGAAATCACGAGATTTTATTGGCCGGTTTATTGAACAAAACGATTTATATATACCAATTATGGCGGCGAAAGGTTGGGATAGAACGAATAACCAACTTATTTTACATTCTGAAATATACGATATTAATACCCAGCAATGGGTTAGAAAAATGAAGCCACCTTTTCAATCTAAGCCTAGTAAATTAGAAGCAATTGAATCGTTTAATAAATTATTTTCTGTGAGTCAGGACAAAACATCTGGCATGGTAAAGCTAAATGTTGAATATTTGTCTCCATATTTAGCAAAAAATTGGGCTGAAAATATGGTTAAGGCAATTAATGAAGAGATGCGTAAGCGGGAACTAGCTGAAGCAGAAAAAAGCATTGCATACCTGAACAGCCAAATCGCTCAAACGAGTCTTGCAGACGTTCGCAGCATGTTATTTACCTTAATCGAAGAGCAAACTAAAACACTCATGCTCGCGAATGTTCGTGAAGAATTTGTTTTTAAAACTGTAGATCCGGCTGTTGTCGCTGAAAAAAAAGCTAAACCTGCTAGAGCGTTAATTTGCCTTTTAGCGGCCATGTTAGGTTTTATAG
>Ga0209599_10001024_pt1 | contig 14617 bp, 13 predicted proteins | sample Shrwel_input2_FT_FD_187534 | JGI IMG/M metagenome (GOLD analysis project Ga0209599, IMG submission 187534) | Subsurface microbial communities from deep shales in Ohio, USA - Utica-3 well 1 S input2 FT (SPAdes) (version 2) ... | reverse complement strand
TGTTAAAGATGGTGCGGATTTCCAACAAGTGGACAATGTGATGGCGAAATTTGGCTGGCCTATGGGTCCTGCATACTTGATCGATGTTGTTGGTATCGATACAGGTGTACATGGCGCAGAAGTGATGGCTGAAGGTTTCCCTGACCGTATGAAACCAGACTACAAAGGTTCTATCCAAGCGATGTACGAAGCAAAACGTCTTGGTCAAAAGAATGACGTTGGTTTCTACAAATATGTGTTAGACAAGAAAGGTAAGAAAGCGAAAACTGTTGACCCAACAGCTTACGAAATCATTGCGCCTTTCGTGACTGGCGAAAAACGTGAATTTGATCCACAAGAAATCATTGACCGTATGATGCTTGCTTTCTGTAACGAAACAGTTCGTTGCTTAGAAGACAACATCGTTGCAACTGCTTCTGAAGCAGATATGGCGATGATCATGGGTGTAGGTTTCCCTCCATTCCGTGGTGGTCCATGCCGTTACATCGACCAAACAGGTGTTGCTGAATACGTTGCGCTTTGCGACAAATATGCACACTTAGGTAAGGCTTATGAAGCGCCACAAATGTTGCGTGACATGGCTGCTAACAACAAAAAATTCTACGGTTAAGGAGCAACGTGAATGGCTACTTTAAATCCACGTGACGTTGTGATTGTTGATGGCGTTCGTTCTGCCATGGGCAAATCACGTAACGGTATGTTCCGCAATGTACGTGCCGACAGTTTATCTGCTGAATTAGTACGTGCACTTGTTGCTCGTAACCAGTTTGATACTAACGAAGTTGAAGACGTAATTTGGGGCTGTGTAAACCAAACTTTAGAGCAAGGTATGAACATTGCTCGTAACATTGGTTTATTGGCTGACATTCCAAAAACTGCTGGTGGTCAAACAGTAAACCGTCTTTGTGGTTCTTCTATGCAAGCAATCCATACGGCTGCTGCACAGATTGCAACTAACCAAGGTGATGTATTCATCATTGGTGGTGTAGAGCACATGGGCCACGTCGGTATGATGCACGGCATCGACCTTAACCCAGAAGCATCTAAACACTATGCGAAAGCATCGAACATGATGGGCTTAACAGCTGAAATGTTAGGTCGTATGAACCAAATTTCTCGTGAAGAACAAGATGCTTTCGGTGTTGAATCACACCGTCGTGCTTGGGCTGCAACACAAGAAGGTCGTTTCAAAAACGAAATCGTTGGTGTTGAAGGTCATGATGCTAATGGCTTCAAAATCCTTTGCGACATCGACGAAGTAATTCGTGCTGATGCTAACCTTGAAGCATTCAAAGCATTGAAACCAGTTTTCGATCCTAAAGGTGGTTCTGTAACTGCTGCAACATCTTCTGCGCTTTCTGACGGTGCTTCTGCAATGTTGTTGATGTCAGCTGAACGTGCTGCATCTTTAGGTTTGAAACCTCGTGCTGTGATTCGCTCTATGGCGATTGCAGGTTGTGATGCTGCGATCATGGGTTACGGTCCTGTTCCAGCAACTCAAAAAGCGCTTAAACGTGCTGGTTTAACGATGGCGGATATCCAAACTATCGAATTAAACGAAGCATTTGCTGCACAAGGCTTATCAGTCATGAAAGGCTTAGGCGTTTATGACAAACAAGACATCATCAACCACAATGGTGGTGCGATTGCATTGGGTCACCCATTAGGTTGTTCTGGTGCACGTATCACAACGACTTTGTTGAACGTAATGGAACAACAAGATACACAAATCGGTCTTGCAACCATGTGTATCGGTCTTGGTCAAGGTATCGCGACAATTATCGAACGTGTTTAATTGACACTGAGATAAACGAAAAATCCCCGCAAAGTGCGGGGATTTTTTTATGTGATAGAAATTCTTTTCTAGACTATATTGAATTTTTAAAATACAAATGTCCACTGTAGACAGAACAACACCCAGCAAATTATTATCCTAAGTTCCAAAAACTATAAGGTTCTAACAATGTTTAAAAATATGGCAGCCGATTTAATGGGAACCAGTGATATCGGGAAGATTATTGAACCTCAAGATTATGATAAGACTGATATTGATGACTACATTTTCCATGAAGACAATGAAAAGATTTTCTTTTTAATCAAAGCAAAAACTGATGAGTACTGCTTTACCAACACTTCATTTATCCACCTTGATGGTACCAGTGCTGTTAGTAAAAAACGTACACTTTATCGCTATCCTTATAAACATCACCAAATTAGCCAAGTTCTACTCGAAACAGCTGGAACTGTAGATCGTGATGTAGAGATAAAGTTTAAACTTGGCGCAACCAATTATTCAATAGATATTGAAAAATCTCAAATTGAGAAAGTACGCGATTTATATAAGGCATTGTTTAGCATTGGTGAAGCTTGTAAAGAAATCGAGCGTCAAATGAATTCGTTGGTGATTACTCAGCAAGCTGTGAACAATATGTTCTCATTACGTGAACTACCTGAACAAATTTTACTGAACCTACCTGATATAATTTCGCAGACAACGATTCAAGTTGAAACAAAGTTCACTGAACGTCGTAAGCAAATAGAAGATTATGATTTTTCAAGCATTTTTGAGCGTTATCTTAAACAGTAATAAAAATCCCCGCTTATCGCGGGGATTATTCATTTAATCTATATATTAAAAACTTAACGTGTGAAAAGATTATTTTGTGGATTATTTAAACCATCTCGAATTTGTTGCTGCAACTTTAAAATATCATCTAAACTGACTTTCATCGTTCCTTCACGGAAAGCATTAGCATTGCCTGGATTAATTTTTAGTGGTTCTAGCATTTTAAATAAACCATTGGTTGGATCAGATGATTGCAAACCAGCGGCAACAGCTAAAATATAATCTTCCAAGAATGGAGATACTTGAGATAAATCGGGCGGTGTTATTTTTGCTTGATATTCAACCGAACCAGTGCTTTCACTGGCTTTAGCATTCTGTATGTCTGTGTGAACTTTATATTGCTCATGCTCTAAAGCTTGTCTTACTTTTTTATCTTCTTGAAAAGGTACAAAACCAACTTCCTCACGTAACTCTGACTCAGCCATAATTCGAATGGTTGGTAGTGTTGTCACTTCATCTGCTTGAACTGTTGGCAAACCAATTACAGAAGCAAATATAATCATAAAAGCTGATTGTTTTAGAATGTTCACGTTTACTTACTCCAAAATCAGTCGCCAAAAAATGAAAAAATAAAAGCATCTATTGAATAGGCTACAACAAAGTGCATTTTGATTCAGTACAGGTCAGATAAACGGTACATTTCATTCGAATTTTGTACTTTATCTAGGCAAGTACAAATATACTCACCTGTTTAATCTTTGTAAAATTTGACACCTTTAGCGAAAAAAAACTCGCTTCTATGAACTTATTTTATTATTGTCCTATCAATATTTTATAAATACTAAATATTTTTTAATTTTTAAAATTCAAATTATTAGGAGAAAGGGATGTTTTTAAAACTGACTCAATCATCAATAAGTATTGCTATTCTTGGGGTACTTTTAACCACAACAGGCTGTGCAACCAAAACCCTAATTAGTAAGGACAATAAAACCTATACGCGTACAACAAAAGTGACATTAGTTGAAGATAACGTAATTGCTTTTGGACAACCTGCACAAGCTTCAGCAAATTTACCGCGAGATAGCATTGTTATCGCAGGTCAAAAAAATAGTTATATTTTGACGCAAGGTGGTGCGCAATTTGTAAGCTTGATCAATAAACTCGATCCTAAAAATATTCAGATTACTCGTGACCTAAATTTTTATTCAGAAAAGAATGATGGTTACTTTTCAGGTACTTTGCCACTTTCATATGTAAAGCTAAAAGAAGATTTGAGCAAAAAAGACTTAGAGTTTTTTATTGAAAATGGAGCGAAAGAGTGTTCATCATCGAGTGATGAGCGTATGAAAGCACAGCGCTTTTGTTTTGATATTAAATTAGCGGGGGTGGTTTACCCTGCTGCCAACAATCTCAGTTCGTTGAAAGCATTAAGTAAATCTTATCAAGTTACGATTTATACCAACCAACAGGAAAGCTATAAGTCGAAATCAGGCATGAACCCTTTTGAAAAGTTAGTTTTATTACCTTTCGCAGTCGCAATTGATGTCATTAGCTTACCTTTCCAAGCTGCTGAAAAGATTTTTGATTAAATAATAATAGGTCTTTGAATTTTCAGCTCTGACTATTTCAAAGACCTTAAATATTTGATGCATTTCATTATCTTGATTTGAATCAACTATGTGTCTCTTCTTCACCTTCATTATCAAAAGTCTTGGCAATCTTCTCAATATTTAAACTTTTCGCCATCGCATCAAAAATATCTTTATATACACCTTGCTGCTGATAGAGTTGATGATGTTCACCATGCTCAACAATTTCACCATCTTGCATCACATAGGTGTAGTCAGCATCAATAATCTGCGAAAGACTATGCGAAATAATAATGACGGTACGTCCTTGTTTAATTTCATCTAGACTCTGTTTGATCTGTTCAGTAGCAATTGCATCTAAACTTGCTGTTGGTTCATCTAAAAATATGATTGGTGGATTCTTGAGGAACATACGTGCAATCGCGATACGTTGCTGTTGCCCACCTGAAAGTAGCAAGGCATCCGATTGATAAGCTTTGGGCAATTTCAAAATTTGTTCATGAATCGATGCTTTTTTTGCTGCTTGGATAATTTCCTCTTCGGTAGCATCCATTTTTCCATAGCAAATATTGTCTTGAATGCTTCCTTGAAAAATATGATTTTTTTGTAATACTAAGCCGATATGATCTCGCAAATATTCTGTATCTATATCTTTAAGATCAATTCCATCCATCAAAATTTGCCCGGATTGAGGTAGATAAAACTTATCCAATAGACTAATTAATGTGGATTTACCTGCACCTGATAACCCAACCAATGCAGTAATTTTATTGGGTTGAATGATCATATTAATATTCTTGAGCGCATGATGACCATTTGGATAATGAAAATCGACCTGCTTTAATTCAAATTGTCCACGAAGTTGCAATGGTTTGTGTTGACCCGAAGTTTCGATCTCATGATCTGCCTCAAGAATCTGAAAGAAACTTTCTGCATATATCATGGCATCATTAACTTCATCATAAATACGATGCAATGAACGAATGGGGGCAGAAACATTATTAAATAATAAAATATGAAACATGATCATCCCAATACTCATGTCACCCACTAGGACAAAATAAGCGGTGAGAATAATAATAAATACAATGCCAACTTGTTCGGTAAAAGTCTTCACTCCATCAAAAATGAAGCTAATTTGACGAGTGTGCATCTGATTATCAGTCAGTTGTTTTTGTAAAATGAGCTGCTTCTCAGCCTCTACTTTTTCACGGTTAAAAGATTTAATCACCGTAATGGAATTGATAATACTCAAAATTCCCTGACTTTTACGCTCTCGCCCATCGCGTAAACTTCGTCTTACACCCCCTAATTTTTGTGCTTGTTTGAACGTCAGCCAAAAATAAATAGGAACAATCGATAACGCGACTAATCCAATCCAAAAGTTAGCATAGAACATCAATGCCAAAGCCAAAATGGCACTGCTAAAAAGAGGAAGAATATCAATAAAAAAGATTTGAATTAGACGTGTAATCGAACCAATCCCGCGATCAATACGCGTTTGTAACTTTCCAGCTTGATTATCATCTTGAGTAAAAAATGAAAGTCGATAACTTAGAAATTTTTCAATAATCGATTGCGCAACATCTTGCGATACCATGATCCTTAAACGTTCACCAAACAACTTTTGTCCAAATTGGATCAGAGTGCTTATGATTTCCTTAGAAAGTAGAATCACACTGATCGTCACCAAGATATGCCCCCCCTCACTCAGCCCTTGTCCTGCTTCAACTAGGCGGTTAATCTGATCAACAGCATATTGCAGCGTGAGTGCGTTTACTTGAGCAGTTAATGCGCCAATCAGCGTAAGAATCAGGGTAACGATGACCAATAATTTATAAGGTGCAACGAAAGGTCGAACTTTATTAAAAAGCTGCCATAAATTCATGGTTTTGACGTTTATTCTCCATTGTTTAATTTAAATAATGTTATCACTGAGCTATACCGATTACTTGTTGCTAGGCTTCATTTCCCCAAGTACCCATTCAGATAACGCTATAATTCATCTTCCAAAACCTCAACATTGTTTTTCTTAATTTTTTCCATCTTGGCATTCAGTTTGAGCACATCTTGATAAAGCGAATTGAATTTTTTCACTTGTGCTGATTCATGAAATAAGATGGTTTTATCTTTCGCCTGCCATTGATACTTTTTAAGCATGTCAAACATCACTTGGGCTTTTTCAATAATTTGTTGCTCAATCGGGAAAATGTCATGCGCTTTGTCTGATTTTAAATTATTTGCCAATTTCGTTTGTAAAGATGCTCTCATTTCCTTCTCGATTGCGATTTTTTGGGCTTGATCAATCGCATCAGCATGTATTTTTTGACGGCGATTTTCATATTCAGCAGAAATACGATGCACATCTACAAACATTTTTTCAGTTTCCTGATAGTTTTGTTTACGATCTCGATCCAAACGCCCAACATCTAAAAAAGTATCCCAGTGCGCAGCTTTTAACGCTCTAAGATACTCATTTCTGGCTTCGATATTTTGCATCCAATAAGTCAGTAGAAACTCTGACATTAATTTATAATCACCAGATAAGCGATCATCATGTATGTCCAATGTGACAGGTGTGGTCCAATCTTGAGCCTGACCATAGAGCATTTTCATTTTTTCAGCCATAACCACTTCAAACATATGCTGATTATTCACAGCATTATTTTTTTTAATCTGCTGGTATAGAAAAAAAGAACCGATACATACCACGATTACAGTTATCAATATTATAAAACGGCGCATGCTGCCTCCAAATTTAATTATATTTTTTATGTCCTTGATTTGATTCTAATCAATAATCTATTCGACTGAAGTATTTTTTATTTCATTTCTCGTAACGGAGCATTACATTTTCCTCGCTTTAAATTCATTAGCTTCGCCCTTATTATCTCTGTTATTGATAATTGTAGAGATTCACTATGCGCGTAGATATCTGGTCAGATGTGGTCTGCCCTTTTTGTTATATTGGCAAAAAACGTCTTGAACATGTGGCAGCTGAAGCTGGTATCGAACTTGATATTCATTGGCATAGTTATGAACTTGATCAAAATGCCCCTGCAAAGCATGACACATCGAACACTGAACGTTTAGCTAAGAAATATGGTCGTAGTTTTGCCGAAATGGAAGAAATGGAGCGTAATGTTGCAGCTATGGCGGCATCGGAAGGCATCGACTTCCAGTGGCAAAAAGCCAATTCTGGCAATAGTTTTAATGCACATCGCATCATTCACCTTGCACAAAGTAAGGGCTTAGGCAATGAAGCGAAAGAAGCCTTTTTTCATGCATACATGACTGAAGGTCTTGCGATTGGTGAACGTGAAGTTGTAGAGGAAATCGCCTCTCGTATCGGTTTAGATAATGCAGAAGTTGAATATGTATTGGATACTGATGAACTCGCTGATTTTGTGCGTCATGATGAAAAAATTGCGCACGAACAACTCAAAGTCACGGGTGTTCCTTTCTTTGTATTTGATCAAAAGCTTGCATTGTCGGGTGCCCAACCACGAGAAGTTTTTTTACAAGCATTACAACAAGCCCAATCTGCATCAACTGAACAAATTGAGCAAACCGATGCAGCTCAATGTAATGATGAACAGTGTGAAATTAAGCATTAATTTTTTCTAAGAGATGAATCTCAAATGATCATTTGAGATTCAAATTTTCTAACCCCTCTATATTTATGATGCTAATTCAACCAATTATCCTTAAATCAGCACCATTTATCCTTTGATAAAATTTCTGTAACAAAGTGAAGTAATTTATTGCTCAACTTTTGAGTCATGATTATGTGAAGAAAATCACAACCCACACATAAATTTATAGATACATATTCATAAAACCATCTATTTATCCGATTCAATTTTTTAAAATGTTTATATTTCAAAGCTAAAACATGATCAAAATCTCTATTTAGACTATTTAAATGAGATTTTCTACTAACTTACACCCTATAGATTTTGCATGGTTTTCTTCTATAATCGTCATAAAGTGACATTCTTTTGTTATTAAAATGCAAGAGTTACAAGCCTTAATAAATGGTCAGATTCAACCAGAACAAATATGCATACAACAGCTAGTAGCATTGGCAAAACAGCATACTTTAGTAAGCAAAACTGAATACAAACTGATAGAAGATGCTGTGAATATTGTACTCATTCATTATTTAAAACAGGCTCAAGCCTATCTCTAAGGAAACTATCAATGGACGTATTAGAGAAAGCATTATTGGTTGATGAGCTCAAGCATCTCGTTGTTGGGCTTAATAATGATAAAACATCACTGTTTGAAATCGCAAAATCGAAGCAGCGAATTAAGGATATTTGTGCATCTTGTGATGATCCTACCTTTCAAGATCAACTCACGCCTTTCAAAAAATTTATTCAACAAGAAGAGTTTTCTGCGGAAGAATTAGAAAAATTTGGTTTTAGTATGACCTATCGCGGCACATTTAATTTTATGGGTCGCGTTGAAAATACGTTATTTGCTTCTGGTGAAATGGGTTGGGCAGCATTACGTCAAGCTCAACATTGGCAAATATGGGTAATTCGTCCATCTTTATCTTTTCTGAAAAGCCCTTGGTTTACTTCAACTGAGCAAGCATTAAATTGGTTAAAAAATACTGGTCAAACTTATGTCAAAACGGATGAAGAGCTGAAAAGTCTTATTCCTGTACTTGAACCTATTCAAACACCAACCGCTGATGCAGCTGTGAATTCCAATCAAACACCAGCAAAAGATACAATCTCGATTATCAGAGAACAAAGTATCCATTTTGAATCGCAGCTTCAGGCCATCATCGAAGAAAAAATTCAACCCGTGACAACTGCAAAACCACTGGAATCACAAACCAATTTACGTACAAAATCAAGTTTTAGACAAAATCAATCTATTGCAAATTTAAATAATAAAGCCAAGCCTGTTGCACTGAAAGATTTTAATTTAGATGGCTTAGTTTGTCGCTTGGAACGCATCGATCCAAAAACCTTTCCATCCTTGTATCGTGTAGACTTACATGACGAAATTGATCAAAATATCAAAATTGATTGGCTCTATTTAAAAGCTGAAAATGATGTACAACCAGTTTGGTCAAAAGCACAAATTTTTGTGGCGGAACAGCTCTATGCCCAAGGACAATTTTCTCATTATGTCGTCTTGATTGGTACTCATAGTATTGAATATGCGACTACTGTTTTCCAAACGTACACCGATCAAAGACATACCAAAACCAGTTCAATTCATCAAACCGATTGGGTCACATTCAAACAACATTACCATCAACATGAGCTACTATTTAATGAATGCATCATGAACGGTAATCTAGTTTGGCTGCGTGATGAACGAGCATATCCTTATATTCCCGTGTCTTTCATTAACACCAAAAAATTTATTCCTTTTGATGAAACCACTGCAACTTTTTTGACCCCAGTCATTTTATTGAAAGAGCATCAGAAAATTCGTGTGATACATGGGGCTGAACGTATTAAACTTTCCAATGAGGATCAAGCTTATCCTTATTTATTACTTGATCGTGCGGATGGTTATACATGGCAACTGATTCGCCAAGTGATTAGTCGTCTACCACAACCCATTTCAGTACACGACTTATATCAAGCATTAGAAGCCGCTGACGTTACATAAATAATTAAATCTACGAATACCATAAGTCATCACTACTTGATGAGTAGTTGATGGCTTATTTAATTTCAGAACAACAATATCATTCTGTTTTGCAGCTTTTTGTGTCTATCTATTGATTTTATTAATGAAATAATCAAAAGTTAAATGAAGAACAACATAAAAGTTTGAATCATGAATATTTTGCAACCAACGGTATCAATTCGTATATTTTATAGCTTAATTGCACTTTCTTTAGGTACGGCGACACTGACACATGCTACTGAGCAGCAAACGCATGAGCCTAATAGCAAAAAGAGCGAGGATTTTTTAGACTATGTTCCAAAGTTGGTGGATGCAACGCCAACAATACTCCCTGAACAGGCTAACTACCCGATTGTTCCACCGACATCTGAAACTGAAGACAAAACTTGGCTTGATCGCAAACAACGTGATATTCGCAATTGGGCTGACAAAACTTCTGTCAAAATTGATGATTGGTTTGGTGATGTTGATCCTGAAAAACCTGCAAATGCTACGATTCGCTTTATGCTGGATAACTATTGGAATGAATATGATCAGTACGAAGTTAAACCTCGTATTCGCGGTAAAATTAAACTTCCAACATTAGAAAAAAAACTAAGTGTGGTGTTTGGTGATGACTCTTTGGATGATGAGTTTGATAACAATATTACTAATACCAATAACCAACCGAATCAAGATCCTGATAAACGATTTGATTCTAAACAAACACGTGACAGTAATGGTTCGATCGCGCTACGTTGGTCAAATTTTTCTAAAAAAATTCCCTTTGAAACAGATGCAGATATAGGTCTACGTTCAGGAGATGATGTTTATCTTCGTTTAAAAGGTGAAAAGCACTGGGAATTAGATAACGATTTTCATTTTAACGCTGAACAAATCTATCGTTATGGCAGTAAAAGTGAAAATTATCTCCGCACGAAATTAGAGTTGATTCATGCTCGACCAAATCAACCTTTTTTATCAAATCAATTCACTTTAACTTATGCAGATAAACAAGATGATGACTTATGGTGGGATAATCGAATATTCCGTCAGCATCAATTCTTTGCACATAACAACTTTAATTATGGGATTTACACAGGCGGTTATTATAACAACAATGATTTACGCTTAAATAGCTGGGGTCCATTTGTATCATGGCGTCAACCACTTTGGCGTGAATGGTTCTATGTACAAGGTGATGTGAGCTATCTCAACGACCACCGAGCTGATCGTAATCACTTTGTGAGTACTTTCGTTCGACTTGAAACCTTATTCTAATTATTGGTGATTACAATACATGCCCTATTGAGTACTCAGTTGGGCATTTAAAAAAAGTGACTTAGGATTAAATTAATCAGAATCTTATGTCTCTTGGAAATGATCAATTTTGCGTAACTCACTGTATATGCAAAATGATCTAAATTATTTAAATATTCCTGCGGATAAACAAGACAATCATTTCAGCTATCAGATGAGCTTTGAAGCGCACTTCTGATGAAAATAGCAGCACAACTGTGGATAAGTTGAAACTTATCCATACGCATAAAAAAACCTCCGCCGAAACAGAGGTTTTTTATCAAAGCACTTATTTCAATAATAAGCTATTGATACGTTTCACATAGGCCGCAGGATCTTCTGGTAATCCACCTTCAGCAATCACCGCCTGATCAAAAATCACATTGGCCAAATCATCGAACTGAGCTGAGTTCTCTAATTTTTTCACCAATGGATGTTCAGGATTAATTTCTAAAGTTGGTTTAATCTCAGGAACTGCTTGTCCTGCTTGTTTCAACATACGAATGAGTTGCGGAGAAAGCTCACCTTCACTGGTCACTAAACATGCTGGTGAATCAACCAAACGTGTAGTCACACGTACTTCTTTAGTTTTATCTTTTAATGAACTACTTAAACGATCAACAACGGGCTTAAATTGTTCTGCTGCTTGCTCTAAAGCTTTTTTCTCTTCAGCATCCTGTAAGTCGCCTAGATCAACCGCACCTTTTGAGACATTTTGTAATGGTGTGCCATCAAACTCAAATACAAAGTTCATTGCCCACTCATCGACACGATCTGCCATGAGTAAAACTTCAATGCCCTTTTTCTTAAACAGTTCTAGCTGTGGTGAATTTTTTGCAGCAGTTAAGCTATCCGCAGTTACGTAATAAATCGCTTTCTGCCCTTCTTTCATGCGTGCTTTATAGTCTGCAAAAGAAGTATTGATTTCATCGCTAGTTGAAGTCGCATAACGCAATAATTTGAGGATACGCTCACGATTACCCGTGTCTTCACCTAGACCTTCTTTCAACACTGAGCCAAACTCGGTATAGAAAGTCTTGAATTTCTCTTGGTCTTTTTCATCTTCCGATTTCGCTAAACCATCAATCAATGTCAACACGCGACGTGCATTACCTTCACGAATGGTTTTTACATCACGGCTTTCTTGCAATAATTCACGGCTGACGTTCAGTGGCAAATCAGCACTATCAACGACACCTTGTACAAAGCGTAAATAATTTGGAATTAAATTATCAGCTTCATCTAAGATAAATACACGTTTTACATACAACTTGATGCCAGCTTTCGCTTCGCGAGTGAAAAGATCCTGTTTGGCTTGACTCGGAATATACAACAATTGGGTATATTCAGTACTGCCTTCTACACGGTTATGCGCCCATGCCAAAGGTTCTGCAAAATCGTGACTCAGATTTTTATAAAACTCGATGTATTGTTCTTCACTAATTTCACTCTTACTACGCGTCCATAATGCACTTGCAGAGTTAATCGCTTCCCATTCATCCGTCTTGACCATTTGACCGCCTTTAGGCTCTTCACCCTCAGCGACCTCTTCCTCCTGCCATACTTCTTTTTGCATTTCAATTGGCAAACTGATGTGATCTGAATACTTATTAATGATCTGCTTAACTTTCCAAGACTCTAAATATTCGAGTGCATCATCACGTAAATGCAAAATGATATCCGTACCACGGCTTTCTTTCTCAATTGTTTGGACTTCAAACTCACCCGTGCCGCCACTAATCCAGCGCACACCTTCCGCGCGATCTAAACCTGCACGGCGTGATTCAACAGTAATTTTATCAGCAACAATGAAGCCTGAATAAAAACCAACACCAAACTGACCAATCAATTGCGCATCAGCTTTCTGATCACCGCTTAATTTTGACATAAAATCTTTGGTACCTGATTTTGCAATCGTACCTAGATTTTCAATCGCCTCTTGCTGGCTTAAACCAATACCATTGTCCGAAATCGTGAGTGTTTTATTTTCTTTATCTAAACTGACGCGCACACGTAAATTGGGATCATTTTCATAATAATCAGGATGATTAATCCCTTCGAAACGCAATTTATCACACGCATCAGATGCGTTAGAAACCAACTCACGCAAGAAAATTTCTGGGTTGGAATAAAGAGAATGCGTTACCAAATGCAATAACTGAGCAACTTCAGCTTGGAAACTATAATTTTGTGCAACTTGTTCACTCATAAATCACTCCTTATCTGTGAGGCTTAATCTTTGGAATGATTTATGAATGGTGCATATCTTGGATTTTTCAATCCTAAAAAACGATTATTTCAATTAAAAATCAAATTAGAATGGTCCATTACTTAAAACACGCTCTTGTAATAGTTGATCAAGCTGCTGTTGGCGCTGTAGATACGCGGTTTTAATACAACTGTTCTTTGCTCCACAGCTATTACGCTGTTTTAACCATGCAAACTGTCGATCTTTCTCCGCATCTCGGCCGCCCATTGGTAAAGCATGTAAAATAATTTGGTATGTTGTTGCAAGCTTGACATCAGCATCATTAAGTTCACGAATATTACAAATCTGTTGCTCTGTTTTTAATTTAACGGCTTTACAGGAAAAACTAGCAGCGTGCGTTTGAGAAAACATCAATAAAGACATAAGCAATAATATTGGTGCTATAACAATTTTCACTTTTTGCTTCCTAAAACAATGACCTTATTTTGAGAATACAAAATCCGATGCTTACAACTTGTAGCTTTTTATATTGAAATTGAAAATCTGAGAAATAAAAAAACCTCACATTAAGTGAGGTTTTTACTAGGATATAATTTAGAACTTATAGCTATAACCCAAGGTATAAACTACTGGGTTAAGATCTAAATCAAATTTAGTCCCATCAATTAACTTCACTTCAGGGCTGATGTCTGCATAACGGACGTCCATGTATACACCCCAGTTTTTCGCATCTGCTGGTTGGAAGTTAAAACCCAATTGGCCTGCAAATCCATAGGCATTTTTTACGTCATCAGCAACGCCCTTTTCGTGCCATGCAATAAAAGCTGTACCACCAACGCCAATATATGGTGTAAAACGACTTGCGTTTTTAAAGTTATATTTTGCTGTAATGGTTGGTGGCAACTGGCGAACACTCGCCACTTTTTCACCATTCAATAACACATCATGATTAATTGGATTTGCTAGTAAAATTTCAGCTGAAAATGGAGTATCTCCAAAGAAATATTCAACCGAAGGTGTAAATGCAAATTCATAATCACCTTTAACTACCGCATCTGCTTTTAGAGTTGTATCTGCCGTTGGATCAATTAAGCTCGCACCGACCTTGACTTGAAATCCGCCTGCAAAAGCCGTTGAAGATAACCCCAATAATGCAACAACTAATATTTTTTTTAACATTCAAACAACCTCTTTAACAAATTATCTATCTTGTACATAATAATAGACATTATTTTTTACATTATGCAATACAGATTAAATCCGACTATTTTATTTATATTTATAAAACACTGAATAATATAAAATTATATT
>Ga0209599_10001023_pt1 | contig 14619 bp, 10 predicted proteins | sample Shrwel_input2_FT_FD_187534 | JGI IMG/M metagenome (GOLD analysis project Ga0209599, IMG submission 187534) | Subsurface microbial communities from deep shales in Ohio, USA - Utica-3 well 1 S input2 FT (SPAdes) (version 2) ... | reverse complement strand
AAAGACCAAAAAATCGCCTTTATTGCCAAAAATGGTTCGGGTAAAACCTGTATCATGAAAATCATTAATGGCGAAGACGAACCGGATACAGGACAAGTAGTTGTGCGTAAAGACATCAAAATGGCGTTTTTATCACAAGATCATAATTTGCAGGACGAACTGACCATTGAAGAAAGCATTTTTGCTTCCGACAATGAAGTTTTGAAAGTCATTGAACGCTACGAAAAAGCACTGGAGAATCCAGAAGATGAAGAAGCCTACCAAAAAGCTTTTGACGATATGGACCGACACAATGCGTGGGATTTTGAAACACAATTCAAGCAAATTTTATTCAAATTAAAGTTAGAAGACTTTAAGTTAAAAGTCAAAAACCTTTCTGGTGGACAAAAAAAGCGTTTGTCATTAGCCATCATCCTAATTAATCGTCCGGATTTATTGATTTTAGATGAGCCCACCAATCACTTGGATCTAGAAATGATTGAATGGCTGGAAAGTTATTTTGCTAAAGAAAACATCACCTTATTCATGGTGACACACGACCGTTTCTTTTTAGAACGTGTTTGTAACGAAATTATTGAATTAGACAACGGAAAATTATACCAATACAAAGGCAATTACTCCTATTATTTAGAGAAAAAAGAAGAGCGTATTGCTTCGGAAAACGCGAGTGTTGACAAGGCGCAAAACCTTTTTGTAAAGGAATTGGCATGGATGCGCCGCCAACCCAAAGCCCGTACGACCAAATCGAAATCGCGTCAGGATGATTTTTACGTAATCAAAGAAAAAGCACAAAGTCGTCGTAAAGAAAATGTGGTGGAACTGGAAATTAACATGGAGCGTATGGGAACCAAGATTATTGAGCTTCATAAAATTTCCAAAAAATTCAAAGACAAAGTCATCTTACAAGATTTCAGTTTCGATTTTCAACGTGGTGCCAGAATTGGTATTATTGGTAAAAACGGAACTGGAAAATCAACTTTTTTAAATATGCTTACCGGTACCATCCCCCTTGATGGCGGGAAGGTAGTTGTGGGTGACACGATTAAAATAGGATACTATACACAAAGTGGGATTAATCCGAAACCGGGACAACGTGTGATTGACATCATCAAAGAATACGGCGAATATATCCCGCTGGCAAAAGGACGCATCATTTCAGCATCGCAACTATTGGAACGATTTTTATTTGATTCGAAAAAACAATACGATTACGTTGAAAAACTAAGCGGTGGTGAGCTAAAACGTTTATATTTATGTACAGTATTGATTCAGAATCCAAACTTTTTGATTCTTGATGAACCAACCAACGATTTAGACATCATCACATTGAATGTCTTGGAAAGTTTTTTATTAGATTATCCAGGATGTTTATTAGTTGTGTCGCACGATCGTTATTTTATGGACAAAATCGTGGATGATTTATTTGTCTTCCGCGGAGAAGGTATTGTAGAAAATTTCCCGGGAAATTATTCTGATTTCAGAGCTTACGAAGACAGTACTGAGCCTGTATCTAAAGAAGACACCAAAGAAAAAACGAACTGGAAGCAAACCAAAACGATTTCTGCGGGATTATCATTTAACGAGCAAAAAGAATTTCAAAAAATCGAAAAAGAAATCAAAGATTTAGAACTCAAGAAAAAAGAAATTGAAGCTTTATTTTCCGATGGAAAAGTAGCCGATACCGATATCGAAAAGAAAGCCAACGAAATGCAAAACATCATCAAAAAGATAGAAGAAAAAGAAGAGCGTTGGTTTGAACTTTCTGCAAAGACCGACTCATAGTTTGTCATTTCGACGAAGGAGAAATCACATAATCTGAATAGCTTAATAAAAATTTTCCTTCGTCGAAATGACAAAATTATCTACATATATGTTGCACATTATAAAATCATACCTAAAATTCCTTTGGAACTCCACTAACCAACACGGAGTTCACTCGCCTTTTGTATTTAATTTAACCACCAAATGTTTTTATAACAAATCTAATTATCCGGAATACAAAACTTTAAAAGAATATCGTAAATCGCTTTTAGAAAATAAAAACACGATTGAAGTCACCGACTTTGGTGCGGGTTCAAGAGTTTTTAAATCGAATACCCGAAAAATTTCAGCCATTGCTAAAAATGCCGGAATTTCTCCAAAAAGAGACGAATTACTTTTTAGAATTGTGCGTTATTTCCAACCTGAAAACATCTTAGAAATTGGCACTTCCTTAGGATTGGCGACTTCAGCTTTGGCTTTAGGAAATAAAAATTCATATTTGCTTAGCCTTGAAGGCTGCCCTAACACGCTTTCTGTTGCAGAAAACTTATTTAATAACAAATTCACTGATTGCAATTTTGAATTTTTAAATACAGAATTCTCAAGCTATTTAAAAAACATCATCCATCACCCATCACCCATCAATTTAATTTACTTCGATGGTAATCATTCCAAGCAAGCCACTTTAGAATATTTTGAATTGTTATTACCAACTGTAAACAATGAAACGCTGTGGATTTTTGACGACATTCATTGGTCGGCCAACATGGAAGAAGCGTGGGAAATAATTAAAAACCATCCGAAAGTTACCGTTACCATTGACACATTTCAATGGGGATTGGTGTTTTTTCGATACGAACAAGAAAAGGAACATTTTACAATCAGAATTTAACCACAAAGGCTTTGCAAAGAACACAATAAATGTTTCTCCTCCTGTTTACAACATTTTTCAGAGTTAATCACATTATCTACATTGAAACTTTGCGTAGCCTGTAAAAACCTTGCGTTCGTTACGGTTCAAAAACATTTCGTATCAAAATTGTAACATTTTACTGCATTTGACAACTAACAATGTTAAACAACAAAAATGAGCCATTCATTAATTGACATAAAAGACATTAAACGTGATTTCCAATTGGGAAGTGAAACCATTAATGTTTTAAAAGGAATCGATTTGCAAATTAACAAAGGTGAATATGTGGCCTTAATGGGACCTTCAGGCTCAGGAAAATCAACATTAATGAATCTTTTAGGTTGTTTAGACACCCCTACTTCAGGAACCTACATTTTGAATAACAAAGATGTTTCTCAAATGATAGATGACGAATTGGCCGAGATTCGCAACAAGGAAATTGGTTTTGTTTTTCAAACCTTCAATTTATTACCTAGAACTACCGCTTTAGACAATGTAGCCTTACCGATGATTTATGCGGGATACTCTAAAAGCGATCGAAAAAAGAGAGCCACAGAAGTTTTAACACAAGTTGGTTTGGATGACCGAATGGACCACCAACCTAATCAACTCTCGGGAGGACAACGACAACGTGTGGCGGTTGCCAGAGCCTTGGTTAACCATCCTTCTATTATTTTGGCCGATGAACCTACCGGAAACCTAGACAGTAAAACTTCGGAAGAAATCATGAAACTCTTTGGAGAGATTCATGCCAACGGTAATACAGTAATTTTGGTAACACATGAAGAAGATATTGCATCGCATGCCCACCGAATTATCCGTTTGCGTGATGGGTTAATTGAAAGCGATACTTCCAATAGATAATCACAATTTTACGTTAAAAACACCATCCTTGTTTTCCTCAAAATAGGGATTTCTATATTTTTGATTTCAATAAACTAAAAAAATTAATTAAACAAATGCTAAAAAAACTCACATTGACTATAGCCACTGTTCTGGTTTCGGTAGTAGGAATTGCTCAAAATCAATTTGAATGGAAACAAGCTTCTGGAAACGGTTACAATTACAAATATGTAAGTAACGACCCTACCAAAGCAAGATTTTACACTTTAAAAAACGGCTTGACAGTAATTTTAAGTCCAACCAAAAAAGACCCAAGAATTCAAGCGTATATTGCCGTAAAAGCAGGAAGTAAAACCGATCCTTCTACCAATACTGGTTTAGCGCATTATTTAGAGCACATGTTGTTTAAAGGAACTGACAAATATGGTTCTTTAGACTGGGCCAAAGAAAAAGTAGAATTGGATAAGATTGATGCGTTGTATGAAAAATACAACCAATCAAAAGACAGTATCGAAAGAAAAAACATCTACCAAGAAATCGATAAAGTTTCCGGAGAAGCCAGTAAGTATGCTATTGCCAACGAATACGACAAATTAATGACTGCCATGGGAGCACAAGGCACTAACGCCTTCACTTCTTTCGAGCAAACGGTATATACCGACGATGTGCCTAGCAGTTCTTTAGACAAATATTTAGCAGTACAAGCAGAACGTTTCAGAAACCCAGTACTACGCATCTTCCATACTGAATTGGAAGCCGTTTACGAAGAAAAAAACAGAGCTCTGGATAACGACGGACGCAAAGTGTTCGAAACTTTATTTGCCAGTTTGTTTAAAAACCATAACTACGGTTTACAAACGACTATTGGAACGGTGGAACATTTAAAAAACCCTTCATTAGTAGAAATCAGAAAATATTTTAACAAATACTATGTCCCTAATAACATGGGAGTAATTTTGTCGGGCGATTTTAATCCGGACGAAGTAATTGCTAAAATTGACAAGGCTTTTGCTTATATGCAAGCCAAACCAATCGATAAATACACTTTTCAGCCAGAAGTCCCAATTACTGCTCCTATCGTAAAAGAAATTACGGGTCCAGACGCCGAAAGTTTAACTATTGGATACCGTCTTCCTGGAAACAAAGATAAAGATGCACTTTTAGCTGATTTAGTTGGACAAGTTTTAACCAACGGAAAAGCAGGTTTATTAGACTTAAACTTGGTTAAAAAGCAAAAAATGTTACGTGCAAATGCTTTTACTTATACCCTTATTGATCATGGTATTTTATATTTATCAGCAGCTCCTACAACGGGACAAACACTTGAAGAAGCTAAATCATTAGTTTTAGCTGAAATTGAAAATTTAAAAAAAGGGAATTTTGATGACAACTTGATTACTTCTATCATTAACAACATCAAAAAATCTAAAATTTACGAAACCGAAAAATACGGAGACCGCGCTAGTACTTTAATGGATGCGTTCACTTCTGAATTGGATTGGAAAGATCAAGTTGCTTATGTAAACGATTTGTCGAAAATTAAAAAAGAAGACATCGTTGCTTTCGCAAATAAATATTTAGGAGACAACTATGTGGCAATTTTAAAACGCAAAGGGGAAAATCAAAACAAAGTAAAAATTGAAAAGCCACAAATTACTCCGGTAGAAACTAATGCCGACAAGCAATCTGATTTCTTAAAACAAATCAATGCCATGCCTAGCAATGCTTCTACTCCAGTGTTTTTAGATTACAACAAAGACATTCAAAAATCTAAATTAGGGAAAGCCGAAGTATTGTATGTTGCCAATAAAGACAATGATATTTTTCGTTTAAAATACCGTTATAAAATTGGTTCATTAAACGACTTAAAACAATCATTGGCTTCCCAGTACATTCAGTTTTTAGGAACAGATAAGATGACTGCCGAAGAAATTTCGAAAGCCTTTTACAAAATCGCATGTAGTTTCAGCATTACAACCACAGAAGAATATACTACGGTAAATATTGAAGGACTACAAGAAAACTTCGAAAAAGCAGCAAAATTATACGAAGAGGTTATTAGCAATGTAAAAGCAGACGAAGCGGCGCTAAAAGCCTTAAAAGCGAGAATTGCTAAATCTAGAAAAGACAACAAAGCAAACAAAGGAGCTATTTTACAAGGTTTAACTAGTTATGCTATGTATGGTGCTAAAAATAAATTTAACAACAGTTTATCTAATGAAGATTTAGACGCCTTAACTTCTCAAGAGTTGATGGATAGAATTAAAAACTTGAACAACTACGAGCAAACAGTAATCTACTACGGTCCAACGCCATTAGTTGCATTAGTTGGCAAGTTAAACGCGTTTCATAAAGTACCTGCTACTTTTACGGCGACACCAGCGACTAAAGAATTCAAGCAAGTAGCGCAAACTACCAATCAAGTATTGTTTACTGATTATGACATGGTTCAGGCAGAAACCCGCTGGATTAGAAATACCGAAACTTTTGACCCTAACAAAAGTACATTGGTAAACGTTTTCAATAACTACTTTGGAGGCGGAATGGGATCTTTAGTGTTTCAAACCATTCGTGAAAGTAAAGCGCTCGCTTACAGCACCTTTGGTTTTTATGTGGCACCACAAAAGAAAGAAGACCAATACTACATGATGAGTTATGTGGGAAGCCAGGCTGATAAATTCAAAGAAGCTACAGTAGCCATGAACGAATTATTAACCACACTTCCAGAGGTTCCAGCCAATCTTGATTTAGCTAAAGTTCAAGTAAAAAAAGACATTCAAACCGAAAGAATCACACAGGATAATATCATTTTCAATTATTTAAATGCCAAACAATTGGGATTAAAAGAAGATGCCAGAAAAAAACTATATACTTCTGTTGATGCAGTAGCGATGAACGATCTGAAAGATTTCCACAAAAACTATTTCTCTGGAAAACCATATACATATGCAATCGTTGCTTCCGAGAAAAAAGTTTCAACGGAGGATATGAAAAAATTAGGAGATGTGAAGAAAATCTCTTTAGAAGAAATTTTCGGATACTAATCAAATTGGATTTAATAATTAAAAGACTGCTCTCGGGCAGTCTTTTTTTGACTTTAAAAATAATGTTTTGTTATCTTTGGAAAGTGTTTATTGAAACTTAATTATAGCACAAGAACAACGCTATAACTATTTATCTATTGCACAATCAAATCCACAAATGAACGCAAATGAAAGTCTATACCAAAACCGGAGACAAAGGAACTACAGCACTATTTGGAGGCACTAGAGTCCCCAAACACCACATCCGTATTGAAAGCTACGGCACCGTTGATGAACTAAATTCCTATATCGGACTCATTCGCGACCAACAAATCAATCCGTTGTACCAAAATGTTTTAATTGAAGTCCAAGACCGATTATTTACCCTTGGTGCTATTTTGGCCACCCCACCCGAAAAAGAAATTTTGAAAAATGGTCAAAAACGCTTGCAAAATCTTGGTATTACCGAATCGGATATCGAATATCTGGAAAAAGAAATAGACATGATGGAAACCGAATTACCCCCCATGACGCACTTCGTTTTGCCAGGAGGCCATACCACAGTGTCATATTGTCATATTGCACGCTGCGTTTGCCGTCGTGCCGAGCGATTAGCCACTCATCTTAATGACATAGAACCCACAGACGAACTTGTTTTAAAGTACTTAAACCGACTTTCTGACTATCTTTTCGTCTTGGCACGAAAGTTGTCTCACGATTTGAACGCTAACGAAGTACAATGGATACCAAGGAAATAGTATTTTATTAGCAGTCGCAGTAAGCCGTTTTGATAATTTCTGAACACTGAAAACAGCGGCTGAACATTAAAAAAACACGTTCTTAAAAAAAATTGAAAATAAATCAAAAAAAACTTGATTTTTTACGTAGAAAAATTATTTTTGCATAAATTAAAAATTTACAGCAATGTATTGGACATTAGAATTGGCATCTTATTTAAGTGATGCTCCATGGCCTGCTACCAAAGACGAATTAATCGACTATGCCATTAGAACTGGTGCTCCACTTGAGGTGGTAGAAAACCTGCAATCTATTGAAGATGAAGGAGAAATTTATGAGTCAATGGAAGAAATTTGGCCGGATTATCCAACAGACGAAGATTATCTTTGGAACGAGGATGAATATTAATCATACAACCTACTAAAAAAGTCTCATCAGAGACTTTTTTTTTGGTTATTTTAGCACACATTATAAACAAACTATCATGAGCTTCATAAACAGTATATTAAAAGCATTTGTTGGCGACAAATCAGAAAAAGACGTCAAAGCCATTCAGCCTATTATTACCAAAATAAAATCTTTTGAAAACGCGCTTCAAGCCCTTTCAAACGACCAATTAAGAGCTAAAACTGCCGAATTTAAAGAAAAAATAAAGCAAGCTCGCGCTGACAAAGACGCCAAAATTGAAAAATTAAAAAGCGAGGTGGAAGCCATTGCCGATATTGACGCTCGTGAAGAAGTGTATTTGCAAATTGACGCTTTAGAAAAAGAAGCGTATGAAATATCTGAAAAAACATTAAACGACATTCTTGCCGAAGCTTTTGCAGTGGTTAAAGAAACTGCCCGTCGTTTTAAAGAAAACACCGAAGTAACGGTTACTGCTTCTGCCAAAGACAGAGAATTATCGGCTACAAAACCTTATGTTTCTATTCAAGGAGATAATGCCGTTTGGGCAAATTCTTGGGATGCTGCAGGAAAAGCCATCACTTGGGATATGATTCACTATGACGTGCAAATGATTGGTGGAGTGGTGTTGCACCAAGGTAAAATTGCCGAAATGCAAACGGGAGAAGGAAAAACTTTGGTAGCAACGCTTCCATTATACTTAAATGCCTTAACCGGAAACGGAGTACACTTGGTAACTGTGAATGACTACTTAGCTCGTCGTGATAGTACTTGGAAAGCACCTTTATTCGAATTCCACGGAATGACAGTTGATTGTATCGACAATCACCAACCCAACTCTGATGCTCGTAAAAAAGCCTATAATGCCGATATCACTTACGGAACAAATAACGAATTTGGTTTCGACTACTTACGTGATAACATGGCACATTCGCCAAATGATCTAGTACAACGCAAACACAATTATGCTATTGTCGACGAGGTCGATTCAGTATTGATTGACGATGCCCGTACACCCTTAATCATTTCGGGTCAAGTAATTGATGGAGATCGTCACGAATTCAACGAGTTAAAACCAAAAATTGAAGACTTAGTAAACATCCAACGTCAATTGGCTAACGGCTTTTTAACAGAAGCTAAAAAATTAATTGCTGCTGGAAATACCAAAGATGGGGGCTTCCAATTATTAAGAGCGCACCGTGCTTTACCAAAAAACAAAGCCTTAATCAAATTCTTATCGGAAGAAGGGGTAAAACAATTGCTTCAAAAAACCGAAAACGAATACATGGCCGACAACAACCGTAAAATGCCGGCTGTTGACGAAGCCTTATACTTTGTTATCGAAGAAAAAAACAATCAAGTTGAATTAACCGAAAGCGGAATTCAAGAATTGTCAAAAAATACCGATCCAACTTTCTTCGTTTTACCAGATATCGGAACAGAAATTGCCCGTATCGAAAAAGAAAACCTTTCAAAAGAAGAAGAAGCGGAAGAAAAAGAACATTTATTTGCTGATTTCTCCGTAAAAAGCGAGCGTATTCACACGTTAACGCAATTGCTTAAAGCGTACACGTTGTTTGAAAAAGACACCGAGTATGTCATCATGGAAAACAAAGTCATGATTGTAGACGAGCAAACCGGTCGTATTATGGACGGTCGTCGTTATTCAGATGGATTACACCAAGCGATTGAAGCGAAAGAAAATGTAAAAATTGAAGACGCTACCCAAACGTACGCAACAATCACCTTACAGAATTACTTCCGTATGTACAACAAACTGGGAGGTATGACAGGTACGGCTGTAACTGAAGCGGGTGAGTTTTGGGAAATATACAAATTAGATGTAGTAGAAATTCCAACCAACAGAGGTATTTCTCGTATCGATAAAGAAGATTTAATTTACCGTTCGGTTCGTGAAAAATTCAACGCTGTAGCGGAAGATGTACAACAACTTTCGGCAGCAGGAAGACCCGTATTAATTGGTACTACTTCCGTTGAAATTTCAGAATTGTTAAGCCGAATGCTTAAAATGAAAGGTGTAGAACACAACGTATTGAATGCGAAACTACACAAGCAAGAAGCGCAAATCGTTGCCGAAGCAGGTAAACCTGGCGTGGTAACCATTGCCACCAATATGGCTGGTCGTGGTACCGATATTAAATTGACTGACGAAGTAAAGAAAGCCGGTGGTTTAGCGATCATTGGTACGGAGCGTCACGATTCTCGTCGTGTCGACCGTCAGTTACGTGGTCGTGCGGGTCGTCAAGGAGATCCAGGAAGTTCTCAATTCTATGTTTCTTTAGAAGATAACTTAATGCGTTTGTTTGGTTCTGATCGTGTGGCTAAAATCATGGACAGAATGGGCTTGAAAGAAGGTGAAGTGATTCAGCATTCGATGATGACCAAGTCTATCGAAAGAGCACAGAAAAAAGTAGAAGAAAACAACTTCGGAGTACGTAAGCGTTTGTTAGAATATGATGACGTGATGAACTCACAACGTGAAGTAGTTTACAAACGTCGTCGTCATGCTTTACACGGAGAGCGTTTAAAACTGGACATTGCCAACATGATTTATGATGTATGTGATGCCATTGTAGAGAAAAATAAATTATCGAAAGATTTCAAAAACTTCGAATTCGAATTGATTCGTTTCTTATCGATTACTTCACCTGTTTCTGAAGCTGATTTCGCAAGATTGACCGACATGGAAATTACTTCAAAAGTATACCATGCTGCGAACGAATATTACATTGCTAAAAATGAAAGAGATGCCAAAGAGGCCTTCCCTATTATTAAAAATGTTTTTGAAAATCCGAACAATCAATTTGAGCGTATTATTGTTCCTTTTAGCGACGGAATTAAAACCTTAAATGTTGTTACCGATTTACCAAAAGCATACGAAAGCCAAGGAAAACAATTGGTTGGTGATTTCGAAAAGAATATCACTTTAGCGATTGTTGACGAAGCTTGGAAAAAGCATTTACGTAAAATGGACGAATTGAAACAATCGGTTCAATTGGCTGTTCACGAACAAAAAGATCCGTTGTTGATTTATAAATTCGAAGCCTTCAATTTGTTTAAAAAGATGTTAGACGGTATTAATAAAGAAGTAATTTCTTTCTTGTTCAAAGCCGATTTACCATTGCAAAACAACATTCAGGAAGCACACGAAGAGGTACGTCGCGAGAAGTACAATGAAATCAAAGACGAAGTGTTGAATATGGAAGAACAAGCTGAGCGTAATCGCGAAGCGGGAAACACACAACCACAACACCATCAAGTAACGGAAACGATTGTACGTGATCAACCGAAAATTAACCGTAATGATAATGTTACCATCAAACACATTATGAGCGGTAAAACGGAAACGATGAAATTCAAAAAAGCAGAAACCATGTTAGCTTCAGGCGAATGGGTTTTGGTTCAAGAATAAATTATAATCAACACTAATAAAATAATCCCTAATTACCATTTGTAGTTAGGGATTTTTTATATTTGAAAATGAAAAAAATTACCGCTCTACTCCTATTATTCAGTCTCGCTATTTCAGCGCAAATAGAAAAAGATATCACGCTGTTAGACAAAAGCAGAAATCGTGAAATTCCAATGGCAGTATACCTTCCAAAGAAAATTCAAAATACCCCTTTAGTAATTATTGGTCATGGCTATAGTCAAAATCAATTAGGTGCCAACAAAGGGTATTCCTTTATAGCCAAAGCATTAGCACAAAAAGGATATTTGGTTGCCAGTATTCAACACGAATTACCAACCGATCCAATAATGCCAACTACCGGAGACATCCAGGTGGTACGAAAACCATTTTGGGAAAGCGGCGCTGCCAATATTTTATATGTGATAAAGGATTTTAAAAAGCGTTATCCAAAATTAAATTTCAATAAAATAATATTAATTGGACATTCTATGGGTGGCGATATTTCAACAACTTTTACCCAAAAATATCCCAAATTGGTATACAAACTGATAACTTTAGACCAACGAAGAGTAGCTTTCCCTAGAACGGACAACCCTAAAATTTATTCGTTGCGTTCGAGTGATCAAGTGGCCGATGCAGGTGTACTACCATCAGATGAAGAACAAAAAAAATTCAATATTACGATTCAAAAACTACCCAATACCATTCACAATGACATGAATGACCATGCAAATGCCATTCAGAAAAAGGAAATGTTGGATTGGATTTTAAAATTCACCCTAAACTAACATGAATCCATCTTGCCCCCTTTGTCATCATACTAGTGCACTATTTTGTGATTACAAATCTAGAATCTATTTCGAATGCGTTACTTGCAAAGGCATTTTTTTGAATCCTAACCAATACATGGATTTTGAAAACGAAGAAAAACATTACCGCTTTCACAATAATGATGTAGAAGACAAAGGTTACCGAAATTTTGTATCTCCTATTACCAAAGGAATTTTAACCGATTTTACACTACAACATTCAGGATTGGATTTTGGAGCAGGAACCGGCTCGGCGATTACAAAAGTGCTTCGGGACCATAATTATCAAATCGTTGAATACGATCCTTATTTTCATCCGTTCCCCGATGTATTAAATAAACAATACAATTACATTGCCTGTTGTGAAGTCATCGAACATTTTCATCATCCTGACAAAGAATTCCGATTACTACAAAAACTTTTGCGACCTAATGGAAAATTGTATTGTATGACGCATTTATATAGTCCGGAAATCGATTTTTCAACTTGGTATTATAAAAATGACCATACGCATGTTTTTATGTATCAGAAAGAAACTATGCAATGGATTGCCAAAACCTTTGGCTTTTCGGATGTAAAAATTGAAAACCGATTGATTGTTTTTTCAAATTAATTCGTTGGATTGCTCTACAAAAAGTAACTTTGTCCAAATAATCGAAATCATGCCGAATACAGAAACTTATATACAATTTTTTAATGTTGTAAAAGAAAGCATCGCCAATAAAACCTTTGCAAAATTGACTTTGGCTAAAACCATTGGGCAACCCGAATTGCAAAATATTTATTTTAGAACTGCGGTGGAAGATGGTATTTTAAAATTATCGGTGACCCATAAAATCTACAAAGAAGGTTTACAGGAAATTGAAAAGATTGTTGGTTTGGACCAATTGGAAGAGGAAGCCATTCCGTATATCAACAATCCGTTTATGTCGGTTTTACTCTTCACTACTGAAGCCGATATCACCATGAAACTCAATAAAAAAAGAGTGGCATCCATTACAGAACAACCACCCACTTTTAAGAATGCTGATGCCGGATTATTAGACTTTTACAATTCTAAATAATTATAAATTCTCAGGCAAAATTTTTCCTGGATTCATGATGTTATTAGGATCAAAAATGTATTTAATTTGTCCCATAAGTTCCAGATGCGATTTCGAAAAACGAATATTCATGTAATCTTTTTGAACCAGTCCGATACCGTGCTCTCCCGAAAGTGTCCCTTTTAACGACACCGTCAATTCAAAAATTTCTCGAATTCCTTTTGGTACTTCTGACTTCCAATTGTCATCCGTCATGGTTCCTTTAATGATGTTTACATGCAGATTTCCATCGCCGGCATGACCATAACACACCGATTGGAATCCGTATTTAGTTCCAATAGTTTTGATTCCTTTCAATAATGTTGGCAATTCATATCGAGGTACTACAGTATCTTCCTCTTTATACACCGAATTCGCTTTAACAGCTTCGGCTACCGAACGACGCATTTTCCATAAAGCATTTTTTTGTTCTTCGGTATCGGCAAATAAAACCTCATCGATTTCAAATTGCTCGACCACTTCCATAATTTTTTCGGCTTCAAGCATCAAAATTTCTGGATAATTACCATCGACTTCAATTAGCAAATGAGCCTGATGTTCGGGTTTAGTAGTCACACTAATTCCATCCACAAACTTCAATGTCCAATCAATCGCATCCCGTTCCATAAATTCTAAGGCACTCGGCACGATTCCAGCTCTAAAAATGGCCGAAACCGCCTCACAGGCTTGTTCTGCTTTAAAAAACGGAACCAACATCAAGACATTGTGCGAATTTTTAGGCCATAATTTTAAAACTGCTTTGGTTACAATTCCTAAAGTTCCTTCACTTCCCACCATCAATTGAGTTAAGTTATATCCGGTAGAATTTTTTAGGGTGTTGGCTCCTGTCAAAATAATTTCTCCATTAGGCAAAACCACTTCAAGGTTTAACACATAATCTTTGGTCACACCATATTTTACAGCTCTGGCACCACCAGAGTTTTCGGCAATATTTCCACCTATAAAACAACTCCCCATACTACTGGGATCAACAGGATAAAACAAGCCTTTTTCAGCCACGGCATCACGAAGTACTTGTGTAATTACACCTGGTTCGGTGATTACTTGTCCGTTTTTTTCATCAATTTCGATGATTTTATTTAATCTTTCCGTCGATAAACCAATACCTTTTAAGATACACAAAGCTCCTCCGCTTAAACCTGTTTGTCCACCAATAGGAACAACAGCCGTATAATATTCATTGGCCAATTTCATAATCGCTGAGATTTCTAGAGCAGTAGCTGGCTTTACCACTACATTAGGTGGAAAGCTTAAATCTTCAGTTTCATCATGACCATAATTTTTTCGTGTTTGCTCGTCGGTAAAGACATAGTTCTCGCCAACAATTTGTTGGAGTTTGTATAAAAGTTCCGTTGAAATTGACATAGTATCTAAATTGTGAAGTAAAAGTAAAAATTATTTTAAAGAGAACGGCTAATTCTACAAAAGTGTTTGATTCATTTAGCAACATCCCCCATAGAAGACCAATATTTTATCCTGCTCATTAACCATAAAAAAAGCTTGTTTTTAATTTTTAGCTAATTATCGCTATTTTTTTAACATTTTGTTTGGATTATTTAACTTTTTATCGTAAGTTTAGTCATCCCTAAAT
>Ga0209599_10001022_pt1 | contig 14625 bp, 17 predicted proteins | sample Shrwel_input2_FT_FD_187534 | JGI IMG/M metagenome (GOLD analysis project Ga0209599, IMG submission 187534) | Subsurface microbial communities from deep shales in Ohio, USA - Utica-3 well 1 S input2 FT (SPAdes) (version 2) ... | reverse complement strand
GAGCGGCGGGGAGGGTGGTGGGTACCCGGGGGGCATCTGCCCGACGGACCCGCCGATGGAGTGGCGCCGCACGCCGAGCCCGCGCCCCCGCGCGCCGAGCCCGGAGTACCACGCGACCGCGCCGACCTACTCGCCGATCGTCAAGGACGAGAAGCCTTAGTTGCGCCTCGCGGGCTGTTCTCGCCTTGCGGGCTTTGTTCGCCTCGCGCCGGGTGCTTTGTTTGGGCCTGATTGTGTGTGTGCCCGGCGGGGCGAGTAAAGACGCGTCGAGCGCGCGGCGCCGGCTTCACTTGCAGCGGCCCGGCTTCACTTGCAGCGGCCCGGAGCCGGCATGGCGGGCCCGAGGCGAGCAAACCGGAGCCGGCATGGCGGGCCCGAGTAGACCAAACCGGGCCCGGCATGGCGGGCCCGAGGCGAGCAAACCGGGCCCGAGACGGGCTCGAACTCGGGACAACCGGTTTTAAAATTCTACAGCTCGAGTAGTTTTAAATTTTCGCCAGAAATAGACCCGGTCATAATAAAAGCCAAACGCACGAGCAGCGCAAGCAGAAGAAGCACGCGTGGCATGCAGCAGCAGCAGACCGAAGTCGATCGTGAGGGCGTGAGGCGCATCGCCCAGCGCTTCATTGAGATGGACCTGACGGAGCAGGCAGTCCTCGCCATGAGCTGCAAAGACGTCATCGACAAGATCCGTGTGGTGGCAAACATCCAGACGGCCGAGGAGCTCACGACGCTCCTGCAGGATCGCACCGGGTTCACGCCGGCGCAGTGGTCGCACCACCCCCAGTTCTCCATGGCCCGCGCGTTCCTCGCGTCGTTCCTGTTCGCTTACCACGGCGAGGAGTGCTTGGGCGGGACGGACCCGGTCAAGCTCGCGCTCCGGGCCAGCTCCCGCGCGCTCGTGGACTTCATCTGGGAGATCATGGGCCGCCTGGCGTTTGGCGAGGAGGAGGACCTCGCTGCGATCCCGCTCGACCAGTACAAGACGCTGATGGAGAGTTACATCCCCGACTACTACGCCTGGAAGATTCCCGACGAGCAGCAGTACATCGAGAAGACCACGCTCGACCTCGTCACCCGCTACAGGATGTACGACCTCCACCGCCACCTCGAGCCCGCCGAGTCGGCCCGCTGGAACAACATCGAGGCCGACGTTCGCCTGCTGAGGGGCCGCCTCTCGAGGACCAGGGGCCTGGAGTTCATGCGTCTGTTCGACCTCGGGCTCGACGCGCGCGGCTACTCGTGCCACCGCACGTTTGGCGTTTAGGTTTTTGTGACTTTGGCTCTCTGTGCTTTCCGCTGCTCCTCTCGCGAGGGCAGTTTGAGCATGCCTCGCAGTAAATCGTCCATGGCGTTCACGTGATCTTTTTTTAGAGTTTTCGCGTCTTTTTCGAGTACTCACGTGTAATCGTGTGGGCTTGTTAATATGATGTTTTTTATTGAATCCTGCTCTTCTCGGCGAGGCGATCACGATGGTGTGCTCAGATAGTTGATCCGAGCACTGGAACCATGTCCGGGCTCGGGCCCTGCTAGTACCCCGTGGGCTGCTGAGTCGGTAATTTTTTTTCAGGAAATAACGGTTTATCGATTGATTCCTGCTCTCCTCGGCGAGGCGATCACGATGGTGTGCTCAGATAGTTGATCTGAGCACTGGAACCATGTCCAGTGCTGGCTGTTTCAGTGAGTGATCAAGTGGGCGAACCGGGATTCGAACGCCCGTCGCCCGGTTTTAATTTTCTACAGCTCGAGTCTCGAGCCATTTTTAAATTTTCGCCGGAAATAAACTTTCTACAGCTCGAGCCAATTTTAAAAAATTTCGCCGGAAATAACCACGCCGCACCATAAAAACAAAAGGACGCGAAAACCACAAAGAAAAGACACGCATGTCCACGCCGACGATTGTGACCGCCGCCCGTAACTTCATGTCGCAAGGGATGAAGACCGACGACCTCTCCCCGCTGAGCCTGAATGACCTGAAGGACAAGCTTCGTGACGAGCGTCTGACGGAGGCGACCCGCCAGTACACCAAGGAGCTGCACCAGCACTCCCTGCGTCTCCAGGACAAGCCGATGGTGTGCACCCGGATCAAGCAGGGCACCTTCCTCGCTGCTTTCAACATGTACTACAAGGCGGGGGAGTTCCTCGTGGGCACGGGGCCGCTCGTGTTCCCGGCGTACGCTGCGGCCTGCGATCTGGTGAAGTACATGAACAAGATCACGCCGCAGCTGGCCAACGACACACCCCTCGCCGACGTCCCACTAAAGGAGTTTGTGCCGCTCGTGAACCGCTTCCGCGCCTGCTTCTCGCCGTGGTTCGCGGAGAACCTGCGTGACTTCATGGTGCAGGTCAAGAAGGGGCTCACCGGGCTGTACCTGGGCTACCCCACCATTCCCGACTCGGAGCCCGCCGAGTCGCGTCTCCGCACGGAGTTCGACAGGGAGGTCCGCCGTCTGCGCGGGATGATCGTGAAGACCGACGGGCAGGACGAGCTCGCTCGCTTCGACGAGGAGCTCTCCGCCGCCGGCATCACCCTGCACCTCACCCTCGGGGTTTGAGATGTGCTCGTTGGTTTCTGGCGTGGCACTTGTTTCCGTGCTTGGGTTGTGAGCATGAGATTAAAGCAATTTACTTTTCGCATGGCGCGCGTTTGCCAGAAAGTTTAGGAGTAGACTAAGCCAACCGGGCATCGCCGCGGTTGATCGCGGCGGTGATGCGCTGCCGGAGCAGCTCGTGGAAGTCGAGGCGGGTGATGCGGTTCCCATGGACATCGTCCACGACCACATACGTGCCCTGGGTGTCGAAGGTCACGTACACGTCAAACTCGGTCTCAATGCGGAAGCGCTGGTTGGACACCGAGTGCACGTGGACCGAGATCAACGAAGGAGCTATCTTCTTCACCCAGACACGGCCGTGGAAGTTGTCGCCAGTCTTGACAAAAAACCGCAGGACGGGCATGGAACGGATCTCGATGTAGTCGCTGCTCACGTTGGGTGCGACCTGCTTGATCGCCTGGCGCATCCCCTCGATAACACGCTGCCTGTACTCCTTCATCCGAGTGATATCAGACAACACAACCAGAGGGTGGTGGGGCCTGCCAGTGTAGAAACGCGAGGTAAGGCGCGTCCGCATGAACTTGTTGAGCCTCTTGCAGACCAGAGCAAACATGGCGAGGGTCTGGTTACCGACCGCCTCTGCTTCCCCACCATCACCCTGGGCAAGGTCACGAATTATCTTGCGCACAATGGCGTGAAACAAGTCAGGATGGACGATCACGGGGGCAGGCTGGAAGAACATGGCGAAGCAAGTTGTATGCCTAGAGCCAAAGAATTGGCTTTAATACTCCACACCAGCGCACGTTTTACACCCAATGAAACCTGTATTTATGCCGACTTGTGGGAGCGGGCGCGCAGGAGATGGACGGCGTCGCGATTACGGGCTTGGTGTTTGCTATACTGGGAGGGATGCTGTTTGCCGGCCGGCTGTACCACCGGTACGGACTGGGCGAGTTTTGGAATAACATGCCCGTCCTGCTGAGCTGGGGGATCACGGTGGCCGTCGCGGGATTCACGATCATCGTGGCCGCGTTTGCCATCGACGTGATGAAGTGCGATGACGGGTGCAGCCGGACGGGGATCGACGACGTAGGGTCTCTGATAGCGGTGGGCGGGATCACGGTGATCATCGGTGGGGTCATGTGGAAATGCTGCTGCTGCTCTCAGGGAAAACCCGAAGAATTAGAAGACAGGTATGATTGGGGCGACGAGGACGAGGGCATCGAGGCCTTCGACGAGCGGCCCAGCAAGTCAGGCATCGACATCCTGTTTATCACGATGGGCCTGGCGATCCTCGTGACGAGCGCGCGGATGGGCGACTGTCCCGCGTCGTGCGGCGTGGCGGTGGTTGCGAACCCGTTCGGGACGCCTGCTCCTGGTTGATCTTTTTTTTTGTTCGCGCTGTCATATCCCTACCGACCTGAAAAGACGTGCCGAAACGTGTATTTAAGCTGGCAGACTCGCGTTTTGCCATAAAAAACGCGCGAATGGGGCGTCTCATCAACTTCTTTCCCACGTCGATCAGGAAGGCTAAGAGGCATCTCGAAGTCTCCCAGCGCAAGATGATCTGTGCTAAGCAAGCTTCCAGGGACAAGCTCGCTGCTTACGTCGCTGCTCTACACGAAAGCGAGGACGCTGAAGAGCAGGTGAACGAGGCGACCGACGCCGACGCCGAGAGTCTGCCCGGGTGGAAGGCGGATCACGAGGCCAAGGAGGCTCGCATGCTTGCGCTTCGCGCCGAGCATGCCGAGCTCAAGTCTGCGGAGGACAAGGCCGACAAGGTCGAGGACGAGGCCTACGAGCGTCTGGGGATGCTTGAGGACGATTACGAGGCTTACAAGAAGCTCCGCAAGATCTCCCCTGCCTAGGCAGGAGAAAGCTTGAGGGCGTCTCTTTCTAGAGACGACGAAAGCTCACCCGAATTGCGTGATTAAACAAAGTAAAAAAACTCGAATTAATACAGGGCTATCTGTACGTCCAGTTCAGTTTAGTAAATCTGACGATGAGTTCCCTCATGTTGAAGCTTGTCGAAACTGCTGAGAGTTCTTCAGTTAGGGGTATGATTGGACCTGCTGGCTTGCAGGTCTTTTCTGTGTATGACTTTATGACTGTAGCGTGTGGCTACAAGGATGCTGGAGCTGGAGCTAGGAAAGAGTTCAAAAGACTGACCAATGATGACTCAACACACAGAGGAGAAATTGTGGCATCATGCCACAGTTTACATTTTCCAGGACAGCGAGGGCCAGGCACTCCCTGCATGACTATTCGTGGTCTCCAGCGCCTTTTGATGATCCTTGGAGGCAAGGTCGCTGCTGAATTCCGTAAGCTAGTGGAGGGGACCTTCACACGCATTATGGCGGGTGACCAAAGCCTGATCGAGGTGATCAACGCAAACGCTGCCTCACGTGATCCAGTTCAGCAGGAGTACCGTGCTGCACTGGCACAGGAACCGGTTGATCCTGTATTGGACGACTTCTGCCTGAGGAGGAAACGGGAACGCGAGGATCTTTTGTTTGATATGGAGATGGCTGAGCGCAAGCTCCGCCTGGAGGAATCCCAGCTGGCGCTGGATGAACGCAAGCTCAACCACAAAACCAAAATGATCGAGCACGTCAACGCATCCATGGGATCCATCAACGCGCTCAAGGATTGGGCCAACGTGGACGAGCGCACCAAACTGCAGGCTGAGGACCACATCAAGAACCTCCTGTTCAATAAGCTGGCTGCAGTTCCTGCAGACACTACGTCACCCTCTGCTTCAAGCACAGACAGTCCCACCTCAGCTTTGAATGTGAGCATCCTGGCCAAGGAGCTGGGCTTTAAATGCTCTGAAGGCGAGCTCCAGCGCATCGGACGGGAGATGGCCAAGAAGTACCGGGAGACCTACAAGTGCAACCCGTCTAAGCACAAGCAGTTTGTGGGTGGCAACTTCATCCCAGTCAACTCGTACATGGAGCGCGACAAGCCCCTGATGGAGCTAGTCATCCGCGCCGTCATGTCTCAACCGGCTGTTTAAGATGGCCACACAGAATTGTTAAAGTGCCCGAAAACGGCAGGTGTTTATTGCGCCCCTCGTGGGGTTATGATACCGAACGAGGAAACGACGCAGGGATTAGGGTATGTGGGTGGGTGACGGACTAGTCTAGTCGTCATCGGCGGTGAGGTCGATGGCCATGGGCTCGCCCCGAGGAGGGGCGGGCTGAGGCTTGGGCTGCTCGGACTTGACGAGAGCCGGAGCCGGAGCCGGAGCCGGAGCCGGAGCCGGAGCGGGAGCCGGAGCCGGGATCTGAGCGGGGGGGATCGACATGAACCCCCCACCGACGGGCACGACGACGGCCGGGGCCTGCGCCGAGCCAGTCGACTTCAGGAGGGCATCGTTCGACTCCTGAAGGAGCTTCTCGGCGAGCTTGTCGGCGTTGTCGTACTTGAGCCGAGCGTCGGAAGTCTTCTCTCGGGCCACGCGGAGCTTCCTGATCAACTCCGTGCTGACTGAGTCGAGCGGACGGAGCTCCACCAGTTTTTTGTCGGCGTCGGCTTGGGCCTTCCGGGCCTCTTCCGCGGCAGCATCGTGGCTGGCCTGAGCGTCCTTGAGGGTCTTGGCAGCGTCTGCGGCGACTTTCTGGGCGGCCTGCAACTTCGCCTGGGCAGTGGCAACGCTCTTCTCGGCAGCCTTGACTTGGTCCCCGGTCTTCTGGAAAAGACCAACGGTCTGATTTGCCTTGGCTGCGGCTTCATGATGGCGACCAAAGGCGATCCTGGCGTCGTGAGTAGCCAGAGCCTCCTTCTTCTCCAACTCCGCCTCGATTTTCATGGCCTCTTCCAGCTCCTTCTGGGCAGAGGTCTTGGCCTTCACCGCTTCCTCCGATTTGTCGAGAGCCCGCTGCACCTTGGCAAACTTCTCGTCGGTCGGGTTCTCGAGGGCCCGCTTGTCCTTAACGACAGCCCCGTCGTCCTTGGAACCAGTCCCGTCGTCCATGGCACCAGTCTCGTCGTCCTCGGTCTCCAAATCGTCTTCGCGCGGGGCACCTCCTGCGCCTCCCGCGGCAAAGTCCTCCTTCTTCGAACTCCTCGCGCCCTTGACACGAGAGGAGAGTTCGATGGGTCCGTTGTAAGAGAGAATCTCCTCGATGACCAGCTTGAGGTTGAGACCAGAGACATGGCCATCGAAGAGCACCAGCTTGTGAAGCACCAACTGAGTGCCATACGAAAACTGTGCAAACCCGCTGCCCAGCGCATTGTTGCTGAGACGGACATCATTATATGGGCCATCATCACCCAACTCAAACCCCGGAACTTTCACGCCGATAACAGCCTCGACGGTGATCGAATGGTCATATTCCTGGATAATGTCGAGACGAGGAGTGTTGGTGGTGGTCCTGCTCTCGTTCTCCGGTTTCTTTCCAAGAGGAACGTGGATTTTCGAGGTGCCTGCAGCAGCGTTGTAGCTGGTAGCCACCTTGAGCCCCGAAGTCTTCCTGGCAAATTCGTTCAAGAAAACCAATGCATGGTTAAAGACAGCAGTACACTCCTCACGCGAGACCATAGCGGAAAATCCGGTAGTTGCCTGGATCCCGCCTTGACGGTTTAAATAGCGTGCGCAAGACCCGGAAACCCAACGGGATGAAGCTGGATTTCAGCGTGAGAGCTCGAGTATTAAAGCCGGCAAGAGTAGTGCAAAACATACACAACCAGATATTTCTATGTCTTCTGTCAACACCCTCGTTCTCTACATCGAACCCGAGACGATCCAGGCCACCGCTGTCGATGTCGTCAAGAGCTTTGAAAAGTCTCTGGACAACCCCGCCACTCTGACCTGGTTCCTCAGCTGCCTGCGCAAAGATGGTGCCTACCAGCCTGAGCTCCTGAGGGCGATCGTGGTCGAGCTTGCCAAGAGCAAGACGGTCGACGATCACTCGAAGGTGGCCAAGCGCATCCAGAAATACATCTCCAAGACGAGCCTAAAGGATTTCGATGTCACTGGCCTGATGAACGAGGTTTGGGACCAGCAGCAGGCTGCCTACGAAGCCCTCACCCCCGAGGAGCTGGCTGCCTACAACGCGCTCTCCCCCGAGGAGCTGTTGAAGCACTCTTTCTAAGAGTGCTCCCCAACTGCGCCCCTTGAATTTATTAAAAACTCTCAAAAAAAAAACGAGCGCCACGTGCGTTTTTTTTAATTCCAGAAATAGCGAAAAAATCTATAAAACGCGAACGAGACGACCAAAATCTCGCAAAGCCACGCACATGCCATCCATCAAACTTACCAGGCGAGTGCAGACAAAATGCGCCCAATTCAAGGGCAAAGGCGAGATCGCGTTTAAGATTGTGCCCCGTGAGAGGATCTGCAACGGGTTAATACGCGCGTTTGGCGAGGACGGAGTGCAGGATTGGGGGGTCCTGCTCCCCTTCTCGGGCGGGAAGCTGGGCGCGACGGTGGTGCCCGTGCTCGCGACGCTTGCGACATTGGACAGCGTCTCGTCGGTCGCCTGGGAGATGCCCGGATGGAAGGGTTTGAGGGCGTTTCCGCTGACTTCGATCATCGTCAAGTCCTACGGGGAAGCGGAGAGCTACGGGGTGGACGCGCTGCTGGAGATGCATGCGCCAGAGCTCGCGGAGAGAAGCAGGCAGGCGCACGTCTTTCACTTCCACCGGAAGGAGGACGCGGTCTTGTTTGAGACGCTGCTCTCGATCTCGATCGCGGAGTACCTGCTTTCATGCAATTAGCGGGTGTTGTTGTTGTTATTCATTAAATATTTTTTTGAGGGGAAATGCGTGTGTGTCTCGCGTATTAAAGGCGGATGTGGGTGCGTCGTGTACCACCTGTCTTACACAAAGCAGAACAATGGAAGCTTACTACACCGAGTTCCTCGCCAACCTCAAGAAACCTGAGGGCAAGAAGTCCTTGCACGAGACCCTCGTGAAGATTCAGGAGGTTTTCAAGAAGGACGGCTTGACGACCCCTGAGGGGTTTTGGGTCTTCGACGTCGCGAACGCCATCGGGAAGCAGTCGTTCGATCCCATTGCGGACCTGAAGTTCGCCTTCAAGGATTCTGACAAGTACGTGTTCACCGACATCAAGCTCCGCATCCTGGCCGCGTGCCTGCACAACAAGTACAACCGCGACAACATGTCGAAGACCCTCAAGGAGGCCCAGTCCGAGGTGGAGGCCAAGACTCGTCGCATGAGCCAAGCGCTCAAGGCCGTGAAAGCGGCACGCGCCAAGCTCGAGGGCACCCTGGAGGAGCTCGAAGAATCCATCCTGGGCAAACGCAAGGCAGAGAGCAACCAGTTTCTGCTCCAAAACACCATTGCGATGCTCGACGACGACGCCTCGACCATCACCGTCCAGGAGAACTGCGATGACCAGATCCTCCAGGCCATCGAATCCGGCAAGCGCCACAAGACCGACCAGGCCATCGAATCCGGCAAGCGCCACAAGACCGACCAGGCCTAAGCAGCCTCCCCCCTCTGCCCGCCTCTGTTTTCCAGCACCCATGTGCGAATAAACCATTTCGGGCGTTTTAACTCGAGTGTGTGCGTGGGTATTTAAGTGCCGCCGCGATCGCTTGCGCACACACGCCCCCTGAGCGAGGAATGTTCACTAACCACGACCTCCAGCACATTGCATCCGCCGTCACGGGCGGGATGCCTCTCGAGCAGGTCGTGCACTGCATGCAGCACGCCCAGGTTTCCTTCAAAGTCCGCCCCGGCCTGCGTCTCAATACTCCGAATCCGAGCATTCAGGAGATGGAGACTGCCATCGGGAACTCCACCAAAGAAATCCTGGGAGAACTCAAGAGCATCTTCGAGGGAGGCAGGAGCTCCCGGCTCAACCGTGAGCAGGTGGAGGTCCTGGCCAAGGCTCTGATCCGCAAGTACCGCAAGCCCGAGCCCCCTCAGGACGCCGGCCTCGGCGGGATGGGCGGTCCTCAGGCTGCGGATCCCGTCGTGGACGAGACGCTGGCAAGGTACGAGGGGGATCTCGTCGAGACGGAAACAAAGCTCGTCGAGAAGAAGAAGAAGCACAACACCGCCGCCGAGAAGGAGGCCAGGCTCGACCGGGTGCACAAGCACCAGCAGGACAAGGTGGAGGCCCTGAAGAAGACTCTCCAGGACGCCGAGGCCGAAGCCGGCGAAGCTCGCACGGAGTTCCTGCTCGCCCAGCAAGCCACCATCGAGGCCCTTCTGGAGGTCAACATGGCTGAGAAGGAGCACAACGACACCACCGAGCTCCTTCGTGACTACAAGAGGCGGAGGCTCGATCAGTGAACGGGCGGTTCTCGCGTATCTCGCCGTGAACCCTAAGGATCACGAATTTGTGGGAGTAAATCGCAAGAACCTTTTTATTCATTTTTTCCTCGGTCAGAGATGCGAGAGAGAGAACCCGGTGCCAGGGCGCATGACAGGACACACCGCCTCCATAACTTCAGGAAAGGGCAGCACGGGCACAGCGAGCACGCGAGGGCCTCCGCGCGCCGAGTCGTAGCGACGGACGATCTCCTCGGGGAGAGACGCGCGGAAGTGCTTGACGGCGTCGCGGCACTCGAGCTTCGTGGATCGCGCCAAGTCGAAATCCCTGTAGAGGCAATCGAGGCGCTGAGACGCCAAGCGGTACAGGTGGGGCGCCTCGACGAGATCGAAGGCGACGCACGACGCGTTGACCTCGTTGATGAGGTAACGAACCCGATCGAACAAGGAATCAGGGACGTTTTCAAAGTCCGAATCGTCGGAAACCCTCGTCGCCTCGAGGAGCTCGAGCAAGACAGCCTTGAACGCGGCGGAGGCACGGACGAGCCTGCCCTCGACCTCCGGCGACGGAATGTGGTCGAGGTACTCGCGGGCGCCAAACTCGGGGATGATGCAGGCTCGCTTGAGGTTGAAAATTATTAGCTTGCAGGGTCCCACCGGAATGTTGCGGTCGAGGAGGAGCAGGGACTTGTCCTGCCCCGAGATAAGGCCGCATCGCATCGCCAGCTCGACGAAGAACTTGTGGGTCGTGTCGCGCATGTACATCGAGTCTCTCATGCGACTGCAGGCCACGGCGTACGACAGGATGTACTGTGCCTTGAGGTTGAACACGTTGAGGTGGCGAAACTCGGCGATGGACATCCCACGAGGGCGGTCGGGGTTTCGGGGGATCGGGGGACGGCGTGCGCTATTTATGGAGGTATTTTCTATTTTTGTTTTTGGCCGGAAATAGCATTTTTAAATTTTCGCTAAATCCGGAAGGGTCACGCCTTTTCGTGAAAAAAAAAGAGCATAATAAATAAAGCACGGGCGTCTTTACCGAAACGAAAAGCCACGCCAGCCACGCACCAATGTCGACTACCATCATCCCGATCGAGCAGCTCACCAACCAAGGACTCGCTGAAAAAGTTCGGATGCTGTTCCACAACATCCACTCCCGCCCCACCGCGGAGTCCCTTCAGCTGTGTCGCGAGGGGGAGACGGTCAGTCTGGTGGCGCACTTCCTGGACCGCCTCTACGACAACCACTGGATTGCCGCGGGCACTCCAAGGATCGACCCGGTGCACTTCATCGCTGCGTTTGTGGCCCGGGGCCATCCTGAGGTGGTCGAGGGCGCGTCGATCGAGGAGAGCCTGCTCAAGGCCGTGGACGACATGACCGACACGGTCTACGATATCCTGGCCGACCTCGTCGACGGGAAGATCCAGGAGCTGACGTTCGTGACGCCGGAGAGATCCGAGCTGCTGTCGAGGGACGTCGAGACGTACCGCACCGCGTTCGTCGAGTTCAGGCGGATGGACGACATCAACAGCTCGATCCTGATCCTGCTCTCGATGCTCAGTGTGCACACGCCCATGGAACCCACGGATATGTCGGATAGGACGATCGAGACCATCGCCGGCCTGATGAGGAACCTCACGATGATCGTGGTCGAGACGCCGGTCACCGACCTGTCGGTGGGCGTGTGTGTGCACCTCGCCAACTTCACCAGGTCCTCCCTCAGTGTGTTTGAGGGGGTCCAGCTCGGCTCCGAGGAACACGACGAGGACATCGACCTCGTCAGCGAGGCCCTCCGCTCCAGGCTCGCGCTTCTGGACGCGCGCATTGCCGCGTTCAACCTCGATCGCGCTGGCTGAGGCGCGCCGCCCAGTTATGGGAGTTTTTATTGTTATTGAATTTCTCCTCTGCCTAGCCCCAACGCCGGAAGCCTGCCTTGTTGTTACTCATGATAATAAAGCTAGAATGTGTGTATGTGAATTTCTCCTCCAGTTTCCACTAGGCTTACACAGTTCACACAGAAGAGGTTATGACCCACCGAATTTAATTTTCGAGTTGAGCGAGTCAAGGCACGTGGTTATGGCGCAAGTGCACGTCGCGCACAGGCAAGGCAAGCTCCGCCTCGAGCTTGCTGTAGTAGGCGTCGATCCTGGCCTTTTTCTTGGCGTCGGCGTTGACCTTGGCGGCGACGCGCTTCTGCCGGATGATCTCGTAGATCTTGATGGCGGTCGAGGCGCGCTCCGCCTCGATGTGCTCGACCGGAACGACGGTGAAGAGGAGGTTCCCGCGCTTGTTGCCTCTGTAGGTCTTGAACGGGATCATGGCGTCCACGTCGACGCGCGCGAAGCCCTCTGCGTCTTGGCATGTGTCGATGGGCTTGGGCTCGAGGGGGGTAGACATTCGTGGCACGCTTTTTTTCGGGGCGAGAGGATCGTTTTTATGGGATGAATGTATCTATTTCGGGCAAACCCACGGACAGCTGTCTCGAGAGCCCGGGCTCGTCCGGTTCCGGGTCTGATTCGGCCGGTTCGACCGAGTCGTGGCACACGAGCCCGCCCGCGGATTCCGCGAGGAAGTGGAGGATGAACCGGAAGGGGGTGGTCTTCGCCCAGACGACGGGGGCCTCCCTGGTGAGGTGTACGCCCTCCCAGCTCAGGTCCGCAGGGTCCTCTGCCCGCACCACGGCGTAAAAGTTGTGCAGGTTCCCGTATCCACGAAAAGAAGGCATGAGCACGATGGCGTCGGGGAGGATGAAGCCCTCGAGCTTTATGGTGTTTGGCAGGGAGAAGAGCCCCCTGAAGATGTTCTTGACCTACATGCAAGGACCACCTGGTTCAGACTGGAGGCGGAGCACGCAGCGGAGGTGCTGCTGCTTGTTCAACGCCGTCTCAATGAGCCAACGCTGAAACGCCGGCTTCACCTGCTCGACCTTGTCGTCATCAAAGACGGTGACGTCATTCCAGTGGAGGAGCGCCGCGTGCAGGAGATCGTGGGCCTCCTGGCTGAGCGTGCAGGTCTCGCGCGGGAGCATGGTGAGCTCGCTGGCCATGTGTTTCCGGAGGCTGTGTTTTTGGTGGTTGTGCTTGAATACTCTGGCACCCCGCCGAGGTTCGAGGTTTTTTTTGGGTGGGGAGCGTGTGTATTTCAGCGCCTGGAGCTCCTAGGATGTCCCGAGATGAGCGATAACAACCTGGGCTTGGTGATTGGTCTGTCCATCGTCGCGGGAGCCAGCTGCCTCCTCCTGTGCGCCCGGGAGTGCCTAAAGGGCAGGGCGAAAGCCGCGCGGAATCAGGTGCCTCAGTACTATGCCCGCCGAAGAAGTCCAGGCCCGGGGTACGAGGCGTTCCAACCGACGCGGGTCATTGCTGTGGACATGCCAGGACGCGAGGGTTCTGCGAGCTTTGCTTGAATATATTAGAAGTGTGGTTTGGTCCTGGTGCGAGGATGGGAAACAACCCAAGCAGCGAGTCGGTAGGGTTTGTAGTGGGATTATCCATGATTCCAGCGATTGTCTGCAGCGTGGGGACGTACTGCTGCATATTACGATGCTATTTTGTGATAAAACACGGAACACACGGCCAGTACACGGCATGCACCATCATACCCGAGAGATCACGAGTTATAGAGGTAGACATGGCACCAGTGTGATGGATCCTTTGCTGGTATTTAGCCGGCCGTTTGTGAATAAAACGACTGTCCATGCGCCGCTCGTTTCTGCTGCTAGCGGCGCTCGTCAGTCGCGCAAACAGCCAGCAGACCCTGGCGAGATACTTGGTCTACAACGCGTCGACGGGCTTGACACAGGTCAGCGTCGCGTCTGCGGGGGACCTGCCGAGCTACAGCACGCTCCAGTGGAACGAGGGGGTCACGACCGTGACGGCGAGCGCCTGCACCGCGGGGTACTACTCGCCGGACGACGCGCAGACGTGCACCGCTTGCCCGGCCGGAAAGTACTCCACGACGGTGACCGCCACGAGCGCGCAGACGTGCATTTCGTGCGAGTCGGGCAAGTACTCGGTGGCGGTCGGGGCGGGGTCGAGCGCTACTTGCATCAACTGTCCAAACGGGACCTACTTTGACGGGACGGGCGGGGCCAGCGTCGCGGTGTGTCTGGCCTGCCCTGGGAACGCGAGCAGCTACGAGGGGTCCAAGCTGCTTCAGGCGTGCGTGTGCAACGGGGGGTTTTCGGGTGCGAACGGGGGGACCTGCACGGCCTGCAACGTTTCCGTGTGGTGCTTGTACGGCCAGGCGAATCCCTGCCCAACCCACTCCAGGTCGCTGGCCATGTCGTCATCGCTGGGAGACTGCCGGTGCCAGGCGGGCTATTACGGGGATACCACGATGGGGGGACCAGAGCTCACGATATGCCAGGTACACACACGCACGCACGCGTTGATAGGGGTAGTTTTTAATCTCACTCAAAGGAGGAGGGCAGCGCGCACTTTAGGCACCAAACTACTCGCGGCCACGCGTCCTGCGGGCACGAGCCTGGCGAGTTAATTTCGCCCAGGCCTCGATCTTGCCGAAAGCGTACCAGACGATCAGATCGACCAAACTCAGACATACTTGCTCGCCATCGTACGCCACGAGGGTCAAATACGGGATCTCGAAGCCGTTCTCTACTTGGACACCGTCGTCAAGCTCAGGTCTCAAACAAAGGGTCCGGAAATCTGGGAGATCGTCCAGGGACTCAAAGGCCTCAAAGAAAAATTCCCTCATTTCCACGATATTATCCAGATATTTCGGGTCTTGGCGGATTTCGTAGGTATCGGGACACACATTTCCAACGTTACACACGTTCGATATTTCGTCCAGGTAGCTCAGGATAGTT
>Ga0209599_10001021_pt1 | contig 14627 bp, 14 predicted proteins | sample Shrwel_input2_FT_FD_187534 | JGI IMG/M metagenome (GOLD analysis project Ga0209599, IMG submission 187534) | Subsurface microbial communities from deep shales in Ohio, USA - Utica-3 well 1 S input2 FT (SPAdes) (version 2) ... | reverse complement strand
CAACCACGGGCCTTAAAACAGTCCGCGCTGGCAGTCGGTTTGATTGGGCAGGCTACTAATGGCTTGGGTGTTTGTCGGGATTAGCGGCGATGCCATTGATGGCCTCAAAGCCCTCGCGGAGCGCATCGGAAGCGCCCGCGCTGTGCTGGATGACATCGGGGCGTTTTTGGACAGTGATGTCCAGCTGCGGTTTTTGCAGGAGCGTGCGCCGGATGGCACGCGCTGGCAGCAATCTGAAGCCGCCAAAGAGCGCGGCGGCCTAACGCTCACCGACACCCGGCAACTGGCGGGCAGCGTAACGCACAGTGCCACGGATGACGAACTTATCCATGGTCTGGGCGAGAAATACGCTGCCATCCACCACTTTGGCGGCAAGGCTGGGCGCAATAAGTCGGTGACGCTCCCTGCCCGCCCCATGATAGGCATTGCGCTGATGCAGCGGGAAGAAATCGACAACATTGTGAAGGATTGGCTGGTATGAATGGTCAACACGCAAGTTTTAACCTCGATTTAAACACCATTGAAAGCCGGTTAAAACAAGATTTAAACGGCCAGGCACATGTCGGCTTTGCTTCGGACTTTAACGCTGTTCGAGCCCAGGGCGTGCAAATGCCGACGCTGTTTGTCCTGGCGCTGGATGAAGACTACAAGGCTGCGGATGAAGTGACCGGCGAAACCACGCTACGCCTCAACGAGCTGTTTGCCGTGATGATTGTGTTACCGGTGATGGTCGGTAATGCCAATTCTGATTTGCAAATCAAAACCCTGCGCGGCCTGGTTCGCCAAAGTCTGACCGGCTTAGTGCCTGCAGGCTGGTCGCCTATTTTGCCGCACCGGGGCCGCCTGGTGGAGCTAAACCGCGACACCAACAACCTGATTTACCAGGCGCAGTTTATGACCGAGCGCCTGATTGACGTGACCACGAGGCCGCTATGAGCAAACCCAAAGTGCAAGACGCGCCAATTTTGGAGCACTCAGGAACACTGAGCGCTGATGAAGTGATCGCCCTGGCGCAGCAAAAAGGCGAGATTTTACAGGGCGTCATTGATGCGCCTAGCTACCAATCAAAAACAGGAGACTTAGAGCATGTGGCGATTTAAAGACAAAACGCTATTGATGGGAAGCCAGGGCGTTGCGCTGGCTGTGGCCCATGCCATCTATGCGCTGGATGTTGAATTCAGTATCGAACATGAGTCCGAAAACGAACGCCCGGCCAGCAACTATTCAGGCGCTGAGCTGCAGACGTTTTATGGCCATCATGTCAGCCTGAACTTTAAAACCCCGCTGGCGATTAGCGGCGTGGCAGGTACAGCGCCGGTGACGTCGCCGCTTTGGCTGGCCTGTGGCTTTGCCCAGGTGTCAGACGCCACCAAGGTGGTCTATAGCCGGGGCGCGGCCACTCCGGCAGTGGCGAGCTTTATCTTTGGCAAGCACACCCATGCTATTACGGGGCTTAAAGGCAACTTTAGCATCGCGCTGGAAAAAGGCCGCCCCATGGTGCAGTGGCAGTTTAAAGGCGTGTTTGCGCCGCCGACAGCCAGCGGCGCAGCCCTGCAACCGAACTGGGATAACTGGAAAAAACCAGATGTGCTGGGACCAGAATATGGCAGCAGCTTTAAGCTCAATAACATCGCGATGACGCTGCATAAATTGAGCGTGGATGCGGGCAACAAGGTCATTTATGACCGGACGATCACAAGCTCCGCGATTGAAATCACCGGCCACGAAAGCAAGGGCCAGTTGACCGTGACTGCCACAGAACTGGCTACGTTCAACCCCTTTACCCTCGCTGGTGAAGTGGTGCCCTTTGAGTTTAAACATGGCGCTGCAGCGGGTAAAAAAATTACCTTGAGCGGCCGCCTGCAGCTGCCGGTGCCCAAATACGCCAACCTCAGCAGCGAGCTGACCGGCTACGAGCTGGAAGGGAATTTAATCCCACTGGTTGGCAACGATGAACTGAAAATCACTTTTGAGTAATGCGATATGAAACTGAAGTTTTTAGAAAAGCTGGAAAACTACCAGATTAAGAAGCCGATTGAATTTACCTATCACGGCACTGTGATCAAATTCACCGGCCATATTCGCTTAGTAAAGCTGGATGAACTACAAAAGCTGACCAGCACCGGTGCCAGCGATGCGCAGACTGTGCGAGAGCTGTTATTGGGCTGGGAAGGTTTTCAAGATGATGGCCAGGAAGTCACGTTTGATGCCGACACCTTAAACGAGCTTTTAGAATACGGTGGCATCGCCGGACGCCTGGCGATGGAAGTCGTCAACGCCCAGTACGAGGTGCGCGAAAAAAACTAGCCGAGGTGGCCGCCTGGTATGTCGGTGAAGCCCCAAGCGAAGCCGACAGCGACCTTGCCGAGTTTATGCAGCAAGCCGGGTTGCCACCCCCGCCACCGGTTGAAAAAGTAGCCCTGTTACTGCCGGAACTAGAGACCACTGTAAAGTCATTTACTGCCGTCACCACGCAGTTTTTGCGAGATAAAGACAACATCGAAATCGCCCTGAATTATCAGGCGGCCGATGTTGCTTGGAGATACCTCGGGCTGACATTGCTGCCCCGCGATTTTGACAACATCCAGCGTATTGAGCGCTATGTATTAAGTCTGATCCGGGACAGCAATGAGCAACCTGAATTTACTGCTGAAATTACGCTACGACGGTAAAGAAGTCAGCTCTGGTGCCAACCAGAGCGTGGCTGATTTGCGGCGCATTGAGCAGCAAACCCGCACACAAATTGCCACGAATCAGCAAGCGGCCAGCTCAGTCAACACCATCACAAGCGGTTATCACGCTATGGCCGCTGCTATGGGCACTATCGTTGGTATTGGCACTGCCCAGAAGATTGTGACCGATACAGCGAACGCCCAGCTGCTTGAACAGCGGATGAAAAGCCTCTCCGGCTCAGCGGCCGAGTATGCAGCTAACCAGGAATATCTGTTCGCCACCGCCGATCGGCTCAATACCAGTTACACCTCGCTGGCCGAGTCTTTTACCAGCATGCTCAACCTTCAGCGTGCCGGAACCGTCACCATGGCCGAAGGTAAGGCCATCACTGAAGGCTTAACCAACGCCTCAAAAGCCCTTGGTGCATCAGATAACCAGCTGGCGCTGAGCTTGTATGGTTTAAACCAGGCGTTATCGAGCGGCGTGCTGCAAACGGATGAATTAAACCAGGTGATGGATCCACTGCCAGGTCTCTTGGGCGAGCTGGATAAGCAAGTCGCCAAAACCGGCATGACCTTTAGGCAGCTGACCGGCACCGGCATGGTGACTTCGGCCATGTTTAAACAGTATTTGGTGGGCGCTTTAAAAGAATATGAAGGCGCGGCTGAACGCACCGAGGGCACCATTTCCGCGTCCTTTGCGGAGATGGGCAACGCCTATGACAAACTTATTCGTGAATACGAAAAAGAAGTGAACTTTGGTGTTGTGGCAGTAGCCAACGTGCTTCGCGATAGCATGGATATGCTGCGCGAAAATGCAACTCTGGTTAAATCGCTGGAAGTCGCTGTGATTGGCTTGGCACTTGGCGTGTCCGGCCGTTTGGTTGGAGCACTGGTAAGCTCCACCACCGCAAAAATTGCAGACATCCAGGCCACCAAAGCACAGGGATTAGCAGAAAAAGAGCGTCTTGCAGGCGTCATGAAAACAGCGGCAGTCGAGCATGCCCGCGCTGTTCAGATGAAAGAACACTATACGTACACCCTCAGTGCGGCGCAGTCGGACCATTTTCGGGGCGTGGCGATCACCAATCTGGCCGCCGCCAACGGTCGCGCTATTGTCACAGAGCGCGCACTAACCGTTGCCACCGCCAATTATGCAGCTGCAGCCACACAAGCAACACTGGCAAGCCGGATGCTGGCCGGCTCTTTAGCCTTCGTCGGTGGTGTCCCCGGCCTTATTACCATTTTAGGTTTTGCGGCAATGGCTATGCTGTCATTTGACAGCAGCAGCGCTGAGGCAAAGAAAAGTGTCAGCGAGTTTGATGGCGAAGTAAAAACCCTGACTGAATCGCTGGAAGGCTTATCAAAAGCCCAACTGGCAGCCCGTAAAGTCAATATCGACAGCATGCTTGATGAAGCAAGAAAATCTGCCGGTACGCTCAAAGCTGAGCTAGCAACCATCAACAGTGAATTGAATAAAGGCAGGATGATCACTGTTGCGCCGGTGTTTAATAAGTATGGTGCGATCATCCAGCAGGGCAAAACCGTGGCTGTGGCGCTCACCGACATTGAGCGCAACGAACACAACAAGCGCCAGACCCTGCTAATCGCAGAAATAGAATCTAGACAAGCCAATATCACGGCACTTGAAAGCAGCATTAAACGCATTGATTCGCTTGGTAAAGGCGAGCAACAACAAACCGCCCGTCCACTGCCAGCCAATATCCAACAACTACAGGTTGAGCTATTGGGCGAAGAAGCAAAACTTAAAGACAGCTATCAGCGCCGCCGCGATATGGTCACCATGTCGATGGCAAGCGATGCGGTCAACAAGCAAAAATATACCCAAATCCTCAAAGACATCGATGCGGCTGAGCACAAAGCCCTTGCAGAGCAAGGACAAAAGGCACGCGATGAAAAAACACGGGCTGAAAACGAAGCCCGGCGCAAAGTCGAGCAAGACAAAAAAGACGCTCTAGAAAAATCACTCGCCCAGGCGCGCGGTTTTGCGACGCGCGAAGCGGCAGAAGCCTATGCCAACACCTATGCGGTCGAAAAAGCCAAAATCGACGCGCGCGTTGATGCAGCACGGCGGGCAGAAAAAGGCTTGGCAGCCAATGACGAAATTGGCGAGCTGAAGTATGACGCTCGGCAGAATGAAGCGCAGCAGGCCCATGAGAAAAAACTACTGCAAATTCGTGGCTTTGCAACCCGTGAAGCAGCAGAGACTTATGCCAATACTATGGCTATTAAGCAAGCTGAACATCAGGCCACGATGGACGCGATGCGGCTTCAAAGTAAAGGCATTGATCCGACCGATTTACCTAAAGGGCTGGAGATTGAAAAACAGGATGATAACGCCCTAGAAAAGCGTCGCGCCCAGCTTGAAGCCGAGTTCCAGTTAGAAGAAGAGAAAACAACCAAGCGCTTAACACGGATGGAAGAACTCCAAAATGAGTTCGACAACCGAAAACTTGCCTTGCATGCAAGTCGAACCGGTGAGATGCGCGGCACTATTTTACAGTTCACGGACTGGCAAAAGAAAAATGAAGCCAACAAAGCCAGTGCCATTTTGGAGTTGGGCGAGCAAGGCTTTAAGGCGATGGCGAGCCAAAGCAAGACCGCCTTTAAAGCTTACAAAGCATTTTCAATCGGCCAGGCACTGATTAAAACCTATGAATCTGCCACTGGCGCTTTTGCGGCTTTGGCCCCTATTCCGGTGGTTGGTCCTGCCCTTGGTGCAGCTGCTGCCGCTGCAGCGGTGGCGATGGGTCTTGGCCAAGTGCGGATGATCCAGCAGCAACAGCCAGCTGGTATCGCCCACGGTGGTCTCGATTATGTGCCCTCAGAATCCACTTACGTGCTGCAACGCGGTGAGCGCGTGTTATCACCACGCCAGAACGTCGAAATCAGCGAGCAAGTGCGCCGTATTGATGAACGGTCACAAGCAAATAACGCAGGCGGCAACGTCAATCTGACGGTGGTGGTCCACAGCCAGGGCGGCGTTAAAGCCAATGCGCAGATGGAGCAAAAAGGCGATCGGGATTACATCGTGAACCTGTTCCTGTCCGATGTGCAAAACGGCGGTGAGATGGCCCGCACGATGGAACAAACTTATCAGCTGAAGAGGGCTGGCTAATGTGGCCCAGTGAACTACCGACCCCACAACGCGACGAATTTGCCCTGCAGCAGCGGCCGAATTTGGCTGTGACGTCGATGGACAGCGGCTATACCCGCACCCGCGCCAAGTTTCGCTCAGTGCCGACCCATGTGCCGGTGATTTATCGCTGTGAAGCCAGCCGCGCTGCTTTATTTGAGGGATTTATCACGCACAACCTGCAAGGCGCGACGCTGACGTTCACCACGCCGCTGCTGTTTCCAAGCGGCATGCAGCGTGTTAATGCCAGGTTCCTCAGTAACCCATTAGAGCAAGCCAAATTACTGGCCGGTGGCCAGTGGTGGGAATACCGCGCCACGTTAGAGATTGACAGACCGGTATTAAGCCCGGAAGACACCAACTTTTTACTCGAAAACGATATCGCGTCCTTAAACGGCGTGATTGATAAAATCAAAGAGGCCATCACAACATGAGTTTAGCCGCAGCCGCCACCAGGTTTAATGCCATCACGGATGCCATCCGGTCGATGATGACGGCCTCCAGTAGCGCCGATGTCACCATTGAAGGCATTTTGGTGCCATCCCTTCGCAAGCAAATCGCGACCGAGACCGGCACCTTTTTGTTTGCCAAAACGGCAGAAGTAAGTGCATCAGCGCGCTTGGCTGCCACTTATGCCCAAAGCGCCAGCGCGTCCCTTGCCCAAGTCAAACTGGATAAAACGGCGCTCGATACACTGGCCTTGGACGTCCAAAACAAAAGCCGCCAAACCGCGACCCACGCCGCAACGGTGGCCGGTTTATCGGCGCTGACCACTGCCGCTGCCGCAGATATTGATGTGAAGCACGATGAGGTCACAGTCAAAACTGCGCAGGTGCTGTTTGCTGAGCGTAACGTCAATGCCAAAGCCGCCACAGCGGTGGCTGCTGAAGCCGCTGCTGCGAATGCCCTGACACGAGTCATGGCAGATAAAACCATCACCACGGACGCGGCAGTTCAAGCCAAAGCCGAAGCCAAGCAGGCGCAAGTGCATGCGGCGACGGTAGCGAGCTTATCAGCACTGACCACAGCGGCAGCGGTCGGTATTGGCGCGAAACATGATGATGTCACCACCAAAGCGGCACAGGTGCTGTTTGCTGAGCGTAATGTCAATGCCAAAGCCGCCACAGCGGTTGCGGCTGAAGCTGCTGCCTCAAATGCACTGACACGGGTCATGGCAGATAAAACCGTGACCACGGACGCGGCAGCGCAAGCCAAGCGGGATGCACAGCAAAGCACAGCAAATGCGGCCACGGTTAAAGCTAATGCGGCGCTTAGCACCTTAATTTTAAATGAAGCCGCCGACATTGCCGAAGGTGCGCGCGAGGCCGCACGCAACGTGTTGGCCACTGGGGCGCAGGTCCGCATTAATCAGGTTCAGGTTGCCGTCGCGCATCAGAGCGTTATTGAGCTGAATAAATCCATGCAGCAACGCGATGCCGCTGCAGACACCTCGGCGCGCCTTCTGAACCTAAAAGCGAAGGCAGTTGAAACGTTATCGGTGCTTAATGCGCTCTTACATAACGAAATCAAAGATACCGCCACCGATGCGCAAAACGCCGTCGGTGTGGCCGCGCATCATGCAAATATTGCCGACCAGTACCGCCAATCTATCTTGCACCACCGCGATGCGGTCAATGCCATTGCTGATGAAATGGCCCTCATTCAACAAAGTTTAAACGCTCTTTCAAGTGAGTTTACAGCGCAAGCGCAGCACGATATGACGGCGATGTCTGATTTGTTGTTGCAGGCCCAACAGGCAGCCGCACAAGCGGTGCGGGTGGCGTTTGATACGTCGCCACTGCAAGAATTGCCCGCCCCAGGCAAAGCACCGCTGGCCGGTGGCGATAGTCAAATCGCGGAGCAGTGGCTGAACTGTGAAACGGCTTATAGTGCATTTGTGGTGGGTTTTGCGAATCTGATGAGTGAGCAGCTGCAGCTTAAAACCAAAGATGAAGCCCAGAGCCAAGCACTTGCGGATTTTGTGTACCGTACTGACCGCGCTATCGCGCAAATGGACCGGCATTTGCAAAAAGTCCGTACCAGCAACAGCCTGCCCGAGGAATTCTTTCAGGGCTATCACGACGCTGGTAAAACGCACCGGCTGCCGGTCTTTAACATGATGGAGCGGGACTTTTTAGCAGAGGCCGCCCAGGAAGAAGGCTACGCCGAGTTTTTACGCTCACAAGGGGCCAGCGGTATCGTCAATACCCGCCAATATCAAGCTGATCGCACGTTTGAGCTTGGGTATCGCGTACATGATGTTAGTTACGCGGCACTGAACATCCACAACCACCCGAACTATAAAAGCCAGCCCGGCATGGCAGAGCTGGCCGCTTGTATCAATGGCTATTACTTTCGCACCCGTCATATGGATTACGCGATGGCGTATCCCATTCAAGGGCGTTATTTAGAGCGTGTAGCACTCAATGCCCCCGAACTGCCAAGCGCCATTGCTGCACTGCCAACCGGCATGAACCCGGACGGCAGCATCAATTTTACCAATACCCAAGCTGGTTATATGCGCGATGTGAAAACCGCCAATCCACAGGACTGCCAGTGGCACTTGGCGTATTTGGAATGCTGGTTAGAGCAATCTGAAGATGATGCCTTAGCAGATCCGGCCGAATCGTTTCGCCATTCCAACGATGCCGTGGGCTATCGCGATATGTTTGAAAAAGGCCGTTATTTAAATGCCAGCGGCCATAAAAATCGCTTAGAAAACCTCAGCTATCAGCCGTTTACGGTGCGTTATGTTGACGCCCAGGGCGTGCCGCGTTTTGGCACCCTGCAGTACCGCATCAACAGCTATCCGGTCGGTGATTTACGCGCCCTGGGTGGCGCTGAGCAATCGCCACGTTTTGTGGTCGGTAATAGCAACAGCCATTACCACAGTCTTGAAGTGGTCCTGACCAGCGCTCAAATGACCTCCATTAAATCCGGCGTCCCGCTGGAGCTGACCACGAGTTTGGACTTTGGCCATACCCATCCAGTTCGCGTGACGTGGGATGGTACACAGTACCAAGCGCTTGACCTGCACGCTGGGCATCAGCACCCGGTGGCCGTGATTGCCGATAGCAATGGCCGCTTGCCTTATAACGAAGCCAAAGCGGTGGCGGGCACCATTGATAACACCAACCGCTTTAAATTGGTGCGGGATTTAAGAAGCCGCGCCCATCAAAGCAGCTGGGCGAATTTGGCCAAAAGCCGCATGGCCCGCTTTGAGTGTGCCGATTTGTTGGCCCTTTGCGAAAAGCTGCCCGGCCTTGAAGGCGATGGCGCAGTTTTGGAAGAAAGCTACACCCAGTATGGCCTTAATGATGTGCTGGACGCCCACAATGGCGCTGGCCGTTTAAATGCAGCGCGATATAACCGTCGCTATAAGTTCAACCGGGGCGATGCGTCGGGACGTGTTGCCGCCAATCGGGGCTTTAATGACCCGACACTTTTCGTCGCCAAAACCAGCCACCCGCGCGTGGTCGGTGGTTTTAGTTGGATGATCCCCTTAGAGCTGATTTTGCGCACACCACGCGAGAACTGGAACCCCTACAGCCTACCTACCGGCGATTATGCCGCGCTTAAAGCCGAAGAGGCTGCAGGTCATGGCACGCAAGCAAAACCGTTTCGAGGTGTCAACGCACTGCACTTTTACTACGGCACGCCGGTGGGCGTAGTGCCTGAAGTGCCTGGGCAAGTGGACCCTGCCGACACCGCCAATACCGCTTGGGTGAAAGATGCAGCTGGCACACCGCGCCAAGTGCTTGGCAACGGCATTCGGGTGCATGACGTTGACGGCATGCGTCAACGCTTTCCGATTTATCCGCTCTTTGGAGATGGCGGCTATAGCCAAACTCAGCAGCATTTTTTACGCAAGACCCTGACTGATTTACTGAAAAAAGCCGCTGCCGGTACGTTAACGGCAGCTGATATTGATAACAACCTGTAGGAGTGCCAAATGGCCACCACATCAGAACAACTAGCGCAGGCCGTGTCGGCCATTAATACGCTCCATCAAACGTACGCCCAAGAAGTGGGTAAATGGCAAGGCGAGCGCAATTCCATGATGACCCTGCTTTCGCAAGCAATTGCTGCGGTCCCCAATATGCGAAAGCAGTTTTTTATTGATTCCGTCAATGGCAATGATGCCAATGATGGCACCAGTTCGAAGCCTTTCGCTACGATTGAAAAAGCACTGGCGCTGGCTACTGCCATTTGGTGCGGACAAGTGGAATTGATTTGTCGACCAGGTGTCTACGATGTCACCAGCTATCGTAATTACAACAACATCAACTTGTATATCGGCGGCTCCGGCGCGTCCAACACCAACGATGTGATCATTAATTGGCGCTCTACCGCCCATGATTTAACCAACTGTATTTTTAGATCGCGTTTTTGCACTATCAATCGCACCTACGTGGAAACCGCTGAGCACCAAAAAGCAGTGGTGAAATTAACCGGTGGCGCAGCTGTGATTGGTGCTTACGTACCAGGCACCATTTCGGCAACGAACCGATCGCTACATTTCATTTCAGATGGCTGTCCGCTGGTTGCAACGGAAGCAGCAGGCGCTTTTGTTAGTCTCGAAGCGACCTATGCCGAAAACACCTCCGCATCGCCTAAGCATCTTGTGCAAACACGAAATATGCTCCTGCTGTATAAAACCATTAACAGTATTTTGAGCAACTTCAGCACTCCATCCACTGCCATCACTTATGCGAGCGTGACCTTATGATTTTTTCAATGATGCATAACGCCCTCAATTATGAAGGCATCGATCTAGACACCCTGCTGACCTTAGTGGGCGAAGCAGAAGCCGCAAATGTGGTGCGCCAGGAGCTGGTGAAACAAGTCAAAGTGGCCAGCGCCGCAGAGCTTGCAAAATACGACTGGATGTATATCCGCGAGTATCGCATGGCCAATACCAACACGCCCGCGCCGGTGCCAGCTCATATCGTGGCGCACTATGATGTGGTGAGAAACTGGGTTGACCAGCAAGAGCAGACTATCGCCACGCTGACCGCGCAGGCGGGCGTGGATTATGTGTTTCATGTGCCGAAGCTTTAAGCCATGAGCCAATTGCTTGAAGTGGTGTACGCCAGCGCGCCGGTGGATGAAATCATCCACCACACCATTGAACTCATTAGCAGCAAAGGCACCAGGCGACTGGTGCAAGGCTATGAAGACTTGGTGGCGACGTTAGAAACCGGAAGCCAAGTGACTTTTGCGCGCTCGTTCTTTGCGGTGAGTTTGCCGCAAAAGTCCATTAAAGGCCCGCAGGAGCTGCAGTTTCAGATTGATAACGTGTCCGGCGATGCCATGGCCTTTATTGAAGCGGCGATGGAAGCTGGCAGCCGGGTGACGGTGATTTATCGGGCCTATTTGGGCAGCAACTTATCTGCGCCTTCTGAAACCCCGATGCGTTTAACCGTTACGGCAAGTTCGGTCGATGTTAAAAGTGCGTCCTTGCGGGCAACCTTTCATGATTTGGTCAATGCCCCATGGCCAAAGCGCCGTTATACCGCTGCTTTTGCACCGGGGCTGATTTATGGCTAATAGCACAAGCATCGAGCGCTACCTGCAGGTGCCTTATGTCGACTTTGGGCGGGACTTAAGCGGCTGGGATTGCTGGGGTCTGGTGCGGCATGTGCTGCACCATGACTTTGGTCAGCCGCTCTTTGCAGCCTTTGGCACAATCCATCCGCATGATTTAAACAATTTAAACATCGCCTTTAAACAGAGTTTAAACCAGTTTAAACCCACGCAAGCCGAGGCTGGCGCAGTGGCGTGCCTGTTTAAATTTGGTGTGCTGGTGCATGTTGGGGTCTGTATCGACAGCACTGACATTCTGCACACCACTCAAAGCACAGGAACTGCACTCATTAGCCACCGCCAGTTTAAACGCCTTGGCCTTCACACAGAGTTTTATCAATATGATCCGCATTTTCAGCAATAAATTCAGCACAGCACCGGATGAAGTCTATCCATTACCACATGCCATCAGCTTGAAAGACTGGCTACAGCTGAACGTCAAAAATTATGATGACCGGGTAGCGCCTTTTAGCTGTACCGTGAATGGCGAACATTGGCCAGAAGTGCGCTTTAATGAGCTGCTACCGCTCGATAGCACCATAGATTTAATGCTGGAACCCAAGGACGCTGTGACAGCGGCCATTGCCATCATCTCTGTGGTGGGTGGTGCTGTCGCAGCCAAAGCCATGGCGAAAAAAATGCCGGATACTTATAACCGCACGACTCCGGCCGGTTCATCCATTTATGATGTCAACCTGCAGGGCAACCGCGCCCGTTTAAACGGCATTATTCCTGAAATTGCAGGCACCCATGGCGTATTCCCGGACTATTTAAACCAGCCGCACCGCTTTTATAAAAATGGCGTGCCTTGCGTGGATTTGCTGTTTTCGATTGGGGTTGGCAAGTACCAGCTGAGCGCCGATGACATTAAAATCGCGCAAACGCCGATTAGTCGATATCTGGATAACATTAGCTATGCGTTGTTTGAGCCTGATGCAAATATCAGCAGCCATCCGGCGTATCAGAACTGGTTTCAAAGTGCGGAAGTGTCAGAGTCCGGTTTCGAACTGACCACCGCACCGGGGTTGATGGATGGTAATAACAACACTTATATCGTGACGAACTCCAATCGTATCACGGTAAGTAAAACTGGTCAATATGGCCCTGCTGTTGAATTACCATTCAAATTAGATGATTACCTGTTTTTCAATGGCCGCAACAACAGTTTAACCACATTTGAAGGCATTGCTGCCATCAGCGGCAACACAATTTCTGCGCCTGGCATTGGTCGCAATCAGGTGGCCGGTCGCATCATTGGCTTGATGGGCAAAGGCATCAATGGCGGCTACACGGTTGAAAGCGTCAGCACCAACCAACTCACTGTCACCGATATGGCCGGTGAGGCCGTAAGCCTGCCAGCTGCGGTATCCCAATACATCCGCATCTCAAAAACAACGCAAACCGGCATTCTCGGCTTATATAAGGTGAAAGCTGTCAGCGGCGATAAGAAAGACTTTACCGTTGAGAAAGTAGATCAGCCCGGCTGGACTGCTTTTCCAACCGATTACCGCTTTTACTACAACACTTATATAGAACCCATTACGGATTTAAAGAACTGGCAGCTTGGCCCATACCTGATTTGCCCGCAAAATGAGACCACAGACCGGATCGAGGTCGATTTTTTTATCCCAGGCATGGGCCGGATTAACAATGACGGCACTATCAGCACCATTGATGTATACGTCAATATTATGTACCGGGTTCTGGGCACCATCGACTGGACCATTCAGACGGTGAAGTTCAGTCGAAATTCAATGGATGAATACGGCCAAACTGTGATCATTAACGTGGCCAAGGCAACCTATGAAGTCGCGGTTATCCGCACGACGGCGGCTTTTGATGATGTTCAAGTCAAAGATAAAGTGGTCTGCAAGCGGGTCAAGAGCCGTTTAAACACAGTGACCCGCTACAGCGGCATCACCACAATGGCCATGAGTATCATCGGCAACAACGCACTGGCCGATAGCGCCGAAAGCCGCATTCTGTGCAAGCCAACCCGTATTTTACCAAGGCTGAGCAACAACAGCTGGACTGAAGCTGGCCCCACAAACGCCATTGCAGACTTTTTTGGTTATGCGGTCAAAGATGCAGGCCATACAGACAGCACGTTATCCCTGCCAGATTTGCAGACCTTTAAAGACAAATGTACCGCGCAAAACCAAACCTTTAATGCCGTGTTTGATAACGACAGCACGCTGCTGGATGTGCTGCAGCGCATCCTTTATACCGGCTACGCCGAGCCAGTGCTGGAATTTGGGCAGCTCTACCCAGTACGCGAAGACCCCCAGACCATCCACCGGCAATTTTTTAGCCCGGACAATATGCTCACCGACAGTTTAAAGATTGAGTTTAGTAACTTTAAACCCGACGAACCCGATGGTGTGGAAGTGGAATACATGGATCCTGAGACATGGAAAACCGCGACCGTTAAATGCCTGTTACCAGGCGATGCCGGGATTAAGCCCGAGAAAATCCGCGCCTTTGGGGTGACTAACAAAACCCAAGCCTGGCGCATTGGCATGCGGGTTCGCGCTCGAATGAAATACGTGCGCAAGTTTATCAACTTCTCCACCGAACTAGACGCCCACAACGCCCAGTTCGCAAGCCTCATTGCTGTGGCCGATAACATCCGCAACCAATCAGGCCGAGTCACTGCAGTGACCGCCAGCAATAGACTTAAACTAAACCAGCCACTCACCTGGACAGCCAACGCCCAGCACGTCATTGCCATCCGACGCCCAAACGGCAGCCTATTCGGGCCGGTCAATTGCAGCAAAGGCAGCAGTGATGATGAAGTGATTTTGGAAAGGAACCTGGACTTTAGCGCCACCACCAACGGCCGGATGGAGCCGCCCTTTTATATCTTCGGCATAACTAACCGCTGGGCGCATAGCATGGTCGTGAAAAACGTCACACCAAGTGGCAGCGACAAGCTCAAGGTCGATTCAGAGGCATACGATGAAAGGATATTTGCAAACGACTTAAACTCACCTGCATAAAATGTTTAAGGTGGTTTAAACGCAATTTAAACCACCTTAAACACCTCAGAAATTTAAAGCTTCAATCACCGTCAAAATTGATTATAAAACAAGCAGTGAAGTGTGAAAGAATAGCGCTTGCATCAAATCCAAAATCATCCGTTAATTAATCCAAAACCAATCGGCGCGCTACAATTACCGATACATTCAAATGAAAAGTCGACGCCACCATCC
>Ga0209599_10001012_pt1 | contig 14687 bp, 16 predicted proteins | sample Shrwel_input2_FT_FD_187534 | JGI IMG/M metagenome (GOLD analysis project Ga0209599, IMG submission 187534) | Subsurface microbial communities from deep shales in Ohio, USA - Utica-3 well 1 S input2 FT (SPAdes) (version 2) ... | reverse complement strand
CAGCACCCAACTCCAATCAGGCAAGTCGGCAGCATCCGCTAATTCGGCTTCATGCCGACTAACTTCGATGTTTTGTTGAGCCACTTTAAGCAAAGGATGTTGAGCGATACGCTCCTGTGCTTGAGAGGCAAGTAATGGCGTATCTAATATAGGTAAATATGGGCTTAATGGTCGTGTTGCGGCATCACCCAACCATCGCGTTAACTCACTACGCGCTTTTTGGGCTGCGCCTTGTGCCATCAGTAGCTGGTCTTGCATCATTGCCAATAACGCATCTTGCTGTAATAACTCGGTTGCACTAACGGCACCACTTGATAATTGTGTTGCGGCTACCTGCCGTTGAGCCTGTAATTCATTCATTAAATGCTGAGTTATTTGTAGCGTTTTTTGGGCGGCAAATACATCTAACCACGCCAAGGCAGCGTCTTGTTGAATTAGCCGCGCCTGATTTTGGCTATTCGCTGTTAGCCCTTGTGCCTGTGCTTGCAACTGTGCTGCTGCCGCGACACGTTTGGCAGAGCGCACCATATTTTGCATCACGCCAAGCGTGGTCATGGTCATATTTTCTCGATTAAGGCGTAACGCATCACTGCCTGTAATCGGTACATTGACAAGGCCAAATTTAAGACTTGGGTCGGGTAATTGAGCGGCAGTTTGTGCTTGTTGACGCGCAGCATGAGCAGCCGATTGATAAGCCTGCACAGCAGGTTGTGAGCTTGCAGACAGTTGTAACGCGTCCTCAAAAGTCAGCACTGTATTAGAGAGTGAGTCTTCGGCATAAGCTGACGCTATAAACATAGGCATAGCAAACATTAGCACCGTTAAGCTAAGGATTGGAATAAGAGTAGGCATAATTAACCCTTTGAATTTAAGTAATACTTTACCGAGAACGACACATCATCCACGGCTAACGACAAAAATATTATTTAGACTCTAGGCGGTTTATCAGGAGGGGTAATGGCAAGTTGATGCACAAAGGCAGGAATATGAGCAACGATAACAGGATACGTTGTTAAAAAGTTAATGGGCAATAAGGAACTATATATACCAACGGTTAAATGGCACATGGCACTGGCCAAACATGGGGTCGCTTTTTCGGTATGAGATTGATCAATTTGAGTCGCACTCATCGTTGCCTCATGCTCACAAGAGGACATATCCATCATAGATTGATGGTTTGTGTCCGTCTTTTGCTCAACAGTCACCGCACAAACACTCGCACAGGCAAAAGCCATCGGCGGCATGATAACCGTCAATAGCATTAAACACAGTGTTAGTAGCAAGCGTATGTTTATATTCATATTCTCTTAGTATAACTTTTTACTAATGCGAATATAGCTTGTTGGCGTTTTTATTCAAGATGTTACAGGCGCGGTAAATAGCAAAGTATATCAACATAACAACATTGTAATCTTGGAGTCATGTTGGTGTTCATTTTATTGTCTTACATTAGCATTACACAACATCCTCTATCACTTGATAAAGAGAAAACTCATGAATACCAGCATCCGCTCCATTTTCATACTTACGTTAGCATTAGCTACTAGCGCAACCGTTTGGGCGCACGACCCTACTGAACACGCTAAAGAGGCTGCGGCCAAAAAAGCCAAAGCCGATTGTAGTAGTATGCAGAAAATGGATATGTCCAAAATGAACATGGACGACCCTGTGATGCAAGCAATGCACAGCAAATGCGCCAAACAGATGGCTCTGAAAAATAAAAGCACTAAAGACGCAGGTCATGAAAATATGAATCATGACAATATGGATCACTCAAAGATGCCAATGGGTGATATGAAAATGCACATGCCTGAATCCTCTACCGCACATCAACATAATTAATCGTGACTATAATCAAGGAAGACACTTAATGACATCTATCAAAGCCTTAGTGCTAACGGCTATCGTGGGTGCTTGTAGTGTCTTCGCTTTTTTGTATTCTGGGTTATATCCCATGGGTGCAGATAACAAACACTTTGCTGTTACATATTGGGCATTAGAGACGCTCAGAGAACGCTCTATTGCCCGTGCTATTCGTGATATTCAAGTGCCATCATTAAATGACCCTCAACAATTATTAACAGGTGGGCAGGACTACAATGCGATGTGTAGTGGTTGCCATTTACAGCCTAATAAAATCAACTCCGATCTTTCACTAGGTTTGTACCCACAACCGCCTAATCTGTCGCTTGAACCTACAAAGGGCTTGTATGGCGATGCCAATGCTCGTGCTGCTCGCCATTTTTGGTACATCAAACATGGCATTAAGGCCAGTGGTATGCCTGCTTGGGGTCTGACGCATACGGATGAGCGTATTTGGGCAATGGTGGCTTTTATCCAAAAATTACCGATGCTAACTCCTGAGCAGTATCAAATACTAACAGCGCCAGAAGAAGGTGCAGCAGATGAACCGATGGCGGGTATGTAAGGCCAATTTAGTGTGACAATTTAGCTGCACTCAATCAACCTCACGACGTAAACACAAGGCATTAAAAACGACAGACACAGAACTATCAGAGTACAGAGTTTATGAAACCATTACACCCAACGTCATGTCACTGAGCTGCAACAACGCATCACCGAGTTGACGGAGATGCGTGACACCTTGAGCCATCTGGCCGCTTACTGTCATGGCGACCAGCGGCCAGACTGCCCTATCTTGAGTGGGTTTGAAGGAGTAATCACCGACGGGGGCTGTCACTAACCCATCACTCCTGCCATATTAAACAGGGTGATTGATATGGCAACTGGCTAAGGCTTTTTCTTTAACTCAGTAATCACCATCACCCCTTTTTCCAACTCAACGACAAATTGCACGGCATCACCTGCTTTGACAGTTTTTACCATCGCAGGATCTTTGACACGAAACACCATCGTCATGCCTGGCATACCCAGATTCTTGATGTCGCCGTGCTTGATGGTGAGTTTCCCTTGAGCAATATCTACTTTACGAATTTCACCTTGGGTATAACGATCATCAATCGCCATTGTTGTGTCAGTGGATTCAGCTTTCACCTCAGCAGGTGGGGTATATTCATCATTCTGAGCCGAGACCGATAACGGGCTGAACAGCGTAGGGATAACCAGTGCTAAGGCCAACAAATGATGCTTTTTACTCTTCATTTTAATATGCTCCTGACAATGATTTGTCATGATTGGAAATAGTATATAAAGGATGAATCAGGGTTAATGCCCTTCATGCCCTGTCGGTTTGCGTACTTTCAAATCATGCTCTGTTGATGGGGCAGACGTTGCACGTACTGTGTCGGGCTGCTCTCCTTCATATAACCATGCGACCGTACCCGCAGGATTGTCATACCAGCCAGGATCGCTGTAATCGCCTTTTTTTTGATTGTCGCGCACTTTCAACACCGTAAACATACCGCCCATCTCAACCGCACCAAACGGCCCCTGCCCACTCATCATGGGCAGGGTGTTGTCAGGCAAGGGCATTTCCATCTCGCCCATATCGGCCATGCCTTTACTGCCCATACCCATATAATCAGGAATGAGCTTGCGGACTTTTTCGGTTAGTTCACGTTGCGGCACACCAATCATGGTTGGCAGTTTATGCCCCATCGCATTCATCGTATGGTGCGATTTATGGCAATGAAAAGCCCAATCCCCTGCGGTTGCGGTTAACTCAACTGCGCGCATTTGTCCTACCGCAACATCAGTTGTCACTTCTGGCCAACGCGCTGATTTTGGTATCCACCCACCATCGGTACAAGTCACTTCAAAATCATGGCCATGTAAATGAATGGGGTGATTGGTCATGGTCAAATTGCCAACACGGATACGCACCCGCTCGCCAGTTTTCGCGACCATTGGATCTAAACCTGGAAAGACACGGGAGTTAAACGTCCAAAGGTTGAAATCGGTCATCTCCGACACGCGCGGCGTATAAGAGCCAGGATCAATATCGTAGGCACTCAGTAAAAACACATAGTCGCGGTCAACTTTCATAAAATCGGGATTTTTGGGGTGAACAATCAGCGTACCCATCATACCCATCGCCATTTGCACCATTTCATCGGCATGAGGGTGATACATGAAAGTACCCGATTTTTTCATCGTAAATTCATACACATAGGTTTGCCCAGGCTTGATATGCGGCTGGCTTAACCCGCCAACCCCATCCATACCTGATGGCAGTAACACACCATGCCAATGGACTGTCGTATGCTCAGGCAATTTATTGGTGACAAAAATACGAATACGGTCACCTTCTACACACTCAATGGTAGGGCCTGGACTTTGACCGTTATAACCCCACATATGTGCGACCATACCTGGCGCAAATTCACGCACTACGGGTTCAGCGACTAAATGGAATTCTTTCACGCCATTTTTCATTCGAGCAGGCAAAGACCAGCCGTTGAGTGTCACTACGGGGTTGTAAGGACGGCCATTAGCAGGCATCACAGGCGGTTGTGTAGTCGCCTCTGTTTGTATCATCGCTTCGGGGATGCCCGCTTGCACCTTGGATACCAAACTAGCACCCAACGCCGTAAGTCCCGTTTTGTACAAAAAATCACGCCGACTATTCATGTAAATATCTCATTAATACGGAGTTACCGATAAGTTCAAATTAAGTGCGATTAGCCCGCGTCTATTGATCCTTGCAAGCTGCTCGTCAGTTCGGCCTCAGCAAGCCAAAAATCCTGCAATGCCGCAAGATAGGCATTCATACTGTCCACTTGCACTTGTGATTGTGCAAGCAACTCAAAGGTACTTATCAGCATACCGTTATAACGAAGTAATACTTCATCAGAAATTTGCTGCTGCAACGGCATCACTTCATCACGATAATGTTTAGCCAGTTCATAGCTGGTACGATAATTGGCATAAGCAATACGCGTTTCACTACGGGCATTGACCGCTGTTTCAGTCACTTGCGCTAAGGAACGCTGATAAATCGCTTCTGCTTGGGCAACACGGGTATTGCCGAAGTCAAACAATGGCAGTTCCAGAGTTACTGCTACACCCGTTTGTTTAGGTGCATCCGAATAGGTATTGCGCTGATAACCAACATCTAGCACATTAACCAAACGAGTCACTTTACTGAGCTTCAGTGCTTTCGCGGTACTCTCAGCATGACGTTTAGCCAACTGCACATCAATGCGTTGATTCATCGCTAACTGTTCCACTTGGTTTAATACCCGTGGAGTCGCTGGAAGGTCTGGCAAGGTCTCGGGTAATATCAGAGATTGATCGTTGATGAGTCCTAATTGCCGTACGAGGCGCTCACGAGCCAGTCCAGCATCAGCCTGAGCACGGACACGATTGGCCGTTGCTGAGGCATAAAAAGCCTGTTCCCGTGCTGCATCCAAGCGGCTGATATTGCCCGCCATCGCCAAATTACGTGCCAAATCACGACCTGCCTCAGCCGCCGTTTGGACATCAGTGGCATAACGCGCACGCTGTATACTGGCGACAGCCTCAAAATAGGCGACACGGCTATCATGAGCCAATTTTAGTACCGACTGGATGGCGACCATTTTGGCGTTTTGATATTGTTGTTCAGCTATCGGTGCCCGCATGGGTGACAACAACAAACCAATGACATCAAACACAATACTACGATCCACTTCACGCTCAGAACCTTGTGTTAACCGTGCCAAGGTCACACTAGGGTTACGGGGTCGAGTGCTGGCGATTAACTCCGTTTCCGTAATACGCAACTCAGCAAATTGCCGCTGGAGACGTGGATTGTTCAATAACGCTAAAGTGACGGCATCTTCCGCAGACAGTGGTTTGGCCAGTAGCGCATCCGATGACTGACGAGGGGCTTCCGTCGTGGTGGGTGTCGCTTGCTGATTGAGTAAACTTGCCGCCTGTAACCTTACTTCCCCCTCGCCGCCATCAGAAGAGAGTGTGGCACAAGCACCTAAACTACCTGCCAACATTAACGTCAAGAACAGTTTTTGCTGTGGTTTAAAGAGCTTTTTCATTTGTCCTGCCCTTCTTTTCCCGTGTTGGTGGACGGCATGGTCTCAGGTGACATGGTGGGCATATTCATGCCTTGATGACTCATGCCTTCATGCCCCTCATGTTCTGGCATGTTTTTCATATCCATGATGGGCTGTGATGGTTTATTTTTGGGTTGAGGCATATCTGGCATAGTCATGCCCGAATGACCTGCATGGCCAGATGCCTCGGCACTGACTTGGCGATGCGTCTCCTGCCAATCACGCACCGTAGGCTCTTGCCAGCCTTGATAAGTTTTCAACGGGCTGACAAAAGTATCTTGCTCAGTAACCTCTTCTGCTAAGGCAAGCACAGGCTGTTGAAATAGCACACACACTAAAATGAACCTTTTCATAACGTCCTATCACCCATGAATTAACACAATGCTTTCCACATGCAGTAGACAATAATTTCACTCTGAATGGATTCATGATCATCATGGACTGGCTGTACCAACACAAAAATGACACCAACATTACATTTTTGTTATCTTGTCATCAGTAAGCATGAAAGCGTTTATTGTAGTGACTGTACCATCACTAACATAATGATTTGGATGTGACTTAGGATGTAGATAGTTATGAAAATTTTATTGGTCGAAGACGAAACAAAAACAGGTGATTACCTCAAACAAGGTTTAACCGAAGCTGGCTATATCACCGACTGGGTGAAAGATGGCGTAAGTGGCCAACATCAAGCCCTGAGCGATGACTATGATTTAGTGATTTTGGATGTCATGCTACCAGAACTGAACGGTTGGCAAGTGCTGGCCGCTATTCGTCGTGCAGGGAAAATGATGCCTGTGTTGTTTCTAACCGCGCGTGATCAAGTTGAAGACCGCGTAAAAGGACTAGAGCTAGGTGCCGACGATTATTTAGTGAAACCGTTTGCCTTTGCCGAGCTGCTGGCACGCGTGAAAACATTGCTCCGTCGGGGGCGTAACCGCGAAGAAGACATTCTTCATGTAGCCGACCTAGAGCTAGATATTCGCCGTCGCCGCGCCTTACGATCAGGCCGACGTATTGACCTGACCGCCAAAGAATTTGCCTTGTTAGAGCTTTTGATGCGGCGCGAAGGCGAAATTTTACCGCACTCCCTTATTGCATCCCAAGTCTGGGATATGAATTTTAATAGTGATACCAATGTTGTTGAGGTAGCTATTAAACGACTACGCACCAAAGTAGATACCCCTGCTGATGCTAAACTAATACACACCGTCCGAGGAATGGGCTATGTTCTGGAGGATGCGTCAGATGACTTTTCGGCTACCTAATACCATTGCGGTTCGCACCAGTCTGTTATTCACCTTGTTAGCGGCTGGCGTGTTAATCGTGATGGGATTGATGATTAGATCGTCGGTTAGCCACCACTTCAATGAATTGGATTTATCCTTACTAGAAGGAAAACTAGAGCTAATTCACCATATTCTGCTCGACAATGACAATACTGCACCAGATGACGCAGCACGTATTCAACAATTATCTAATTCATTGGTGGGTCATCATGATTTGGTGGTGCGTGTCGATCGTCCCACAGGCCATACGCTTTTTGCCGAAGGGCATACCGCTATTCCCGACCATGCTTTACTAGAACCACAACTTATTCGCAGTAAAAAGCCCCTCGAACTTAGCACATGGGTTGCCAATGGCATTTCCTATCAAGGCTTTGCAGCACAACTACCTACAGGCATCAATAATGAGGTATTTATTATCGCCATTGGTACAGAAACCACCCATCACCAAATGTTCCTGCATGATTTTGAACGCCAACTGGCACTGGTTGGCGGCAGTGGTCTGCTACTGATTGCCATATTAAGCTGGTTTGCAGCACGACGAGGCTTACGTCCCTTACAAACAATGGCTGCTGTTGCCGAAGGCATTTCTGCTCAGCAACTACAACAACGCTTAGCTTCAGAAAATGTCCCTCTCGAACTACAGCCCTTAGCACGCGCATTTAACGCCATGCTTGATCGCTTGGGTGACTCATTACAACGTTTATCTGATTTCTCCTCTGATCTTGCTCATGAACTGCGGACACCCATCAATAACTTGATGACTCAGACTCAAGTCTCGTTAGCTAAGCCGCGCACAGCAAAAGACTATCAGGAGGTTCTTTATTCTAACCTTGAAGAGTATGAGCGATTAGCACGAATGATTTCTGATATGCTTTTTTTAGCAAAAGCAGACAATGGCCTAATGATGCCAAACCAGCAGACGATTGAACTTGCTGACGAAATAGATGCGTTACTGGAATTTTATGACGCGTTGGCCGCAGAAAAATCGATACACCTATATCGTCAAGGACATGGTGTTATTTTGGGCGACTCGCTCATGATTCGCCGTGCTTTTAGCAATCTGTTATCGAATGCTATTCGTCATACACACATGAGTGGCACTATCACTGTTTCCATAATACAGGAAGGAAACACCCGAACCGTGCATATCGAAAACACGGGGACTGACATTCCACCAGAGCAAATTTCACGAATTTTTGACCGATTTTATCGTGGAGATGCCTCACGGCAAAGAACAGATGAAGGGGCTGGTTTAGGATTGGCGATTACCAAGTCTATTATTCGTGCTCATCATGGGGATATTTCTGTTATTTCTGGTCAGGGTAAAACACGGTTTTCGGTGAAGTTCCCTATCGTTATGGTAAATTAGTTAATCTAGGTGTATATGGTGCAAAGAAACGAAAATGAGCTGAGCGGCCAATTTGAGTTCACCCAACTTGGCTACTGACCAACACCATAGCCAACAATTAAAAATACAATGTAAGTTGGTTGGCAATCTTTTGGCTACTTATATTGGCTATGTCACATTCACGAGACGACTGCACGAAATATCAGTAATCGAACGCACTAGGTCAACATCAAAAAGTACGCTCACTGTTTTATTGAGGCAGTTTCAGCGCAGACTCTCTAATCCGCATAATTGTCTGACGACTGGTTTTAAATTCTCTCGCTAACTCAGCAATGCTCCTACCCAAATCAAGAGCGGTTAGAACTTTTACACGTTGCTCGCTATTTAAAGAGGAAGGGCGACCAAAACGCTTCCCTGCCGCTTTTGCTCTATTAATACCTGACTGAGTACGCTCAATCAATAAATCTCTTTCAAACTCTGCCACAGCCGCAATAACTTGCATGGTCATTTTGCCAGAAGAGCTGGTTAAGTCCACACCGCCTAAAGCCAAACAATGAACACGAACACCAAGGTCGGCAAGATGCTCTACGGTCGCTCGAACATCCATTGCATTTCGACCTAAACGATCTAACTTGGTGACGACTAAAATATCGCCCTGCTCTAATCGGTCAAGCAACTTACTAAAAGCAGGACGTTCTTTAGCGGCGACAGAACCACTAATGCTTTCTTCGATCAATCGACGAGGTTGAATCGCAAAACCAGCCGCTTTAATTTCGAGACTTTGGTTTTGGGTAGTTTGGTCAGCCGTAGAGACACGACAGTAAGCAAAAACGCGCGACATGGGCTTAAATCCGTCCGAAAGTACTGTACGGATTGTAAAGCATGTCCGTAATTAAATTAACTTACTTTCGGACATATTCGTAACAGGATGTCCGAAATCGAGCGATTTAGGGCGACTACCTGAGTTAGAAGTCTGAGACGCACTGAACGAAAAGCCGAGCTAAGTGGCCAATATAGATAGTCAAAATGGCATCGCTAAGTCACAGGTGCAATGGATGAATATCAACCACTCAATAGCTGATATTCATCCATTCATATTTTAGAAGCCTGCCAAGGATATTTAGACTTTCAAGAAAACAAAGTCTGATAAAAGGTTCGTTTTATCAAAATTTAACAACAGCCTATTTACCTCATGATAAAGCTTGAAATTTGGCCTATTAGAGTTTTAAATACTGGTATAGTGAATCAAAGTTTAATTTATACTATATCAGTTGAGTAAACAGGACTTTTAATGAAAATAGGCTATGCACGCGTTAGTACACGAGATCAAAATGCCGATATGCAAATCGATGCCTTACGGTTGGCAGGTTGCGAACGCATTTATCAAGATGTGGCGAGTGGTGCCAAAAGTGTCCGTCCCGAATTAGTCAAATTATTAGCACAGGCGCGGTCGGGTGATACCCTTGTCATTTGGAAGCTAGACCGCTTAGGTCGCTCACTCAAGCATCTTGTCGAGTTGGTCGATGAATTAACCCATCGTAAAATTGGACTGCAAAGCTTAAATGACCCTGTTGATACCACGCATGCACAAGGTCGGTTGATATTTAACTTATTTGCATCACTGGCTGAGTTCGAGCGCGATTTGATTAAAGAGCGGACGCAGGCGGGACTTTCTGCGGCAAGAGCGCGAGGGCGTGTTGGTGGAAGACCTAAAGGATTACCCGCGCAAGCAGAGGCGACGGCGATGGCAGCCGAAACCTTATATCGTGAAGGTCGTTTAAGCGTAAATGCCATTTCGGAAAAATTACATATATCCAAAAGCACGTTATACAGTTACCTGCGTCATCGCGGTGTGGAGATTGGGATTCATCAAAAATCGCCAAAAGAGCCAGCCGTTCATCCCTCTGAGCAAATTGCGACAATCACACTAGAACTAAATATTGAGAATAACAGCCAGTTTGTACGGGGTAAAAAGCGCGCAAGGGAAAATATTGAGCGTTATTGGTTGAGTGACTATGATTCGACACGTCTGCCATCGGGTGATTACAGCCTAAAAATTGCGTATCGCAGTCGTGAAGAGTTAGATGAGATTATCAATGAACTATTGAGTGATATCAGCAGCGAGGCTGATATGCGGCATTGCTATATTGAGGCTGAGGCATGGGAAAATGGGACGGATTATCGTTGGTGAATGGCTTAGCTGTATTTCCTGTTGCCGTCCTCCCCAACCCTAACATCGGAATTTTTGGCGGTTTGGGCTTATATCTCCAAAATGGCACTTTTTACACGGACGTGGTAACCACCCAATAAGTAGATAACAACCCTAACTAAAGTTAGGGTTGTTATCTACTTATTGACATTACACCATTGAAGAGTAGAATTTATTCATGAACTATAAATAGTTATGGTTGGTATTTGGTGGGAAAATTATGCAAAAAATTGACGCGCTCAATACATTAAAGGATTTGGATCGGCGTGGAGTCTATGTGCTGACTAAGGCTGACTTAGCAAAGGCTTTTCCAGACGAAGAAGAGAAGACTCTTGAAAAATCACTGCAACGCCTCGTTTCCGATGGCATTTTAGAGCGAGTCACCAAAGGCATCTATCTTAATCCTATGGCAACTTCAAAAAAAAGCCATGTGGTCGAAGACATCGCTGCGGTGCTCCGTCGATCGCATCTTTCTTATGTGAGTATGGAATCAATGCTTTCCGAATACGGAGTTATCTCTCAAGTCCCCGTTCGGCGTGTGACTATCATGACGACTGGAGCCAAAGGAACTTACAACACACCCTATGGAACAATTGAATTTACCCATACTAAGCGTCGGCTGGTCGAGATCATTCGACGTACGGCCATCGTGAAAAATCGCCCCTTGCGCATCGCCTTGAAAGCAGCGGCAGTGCAGGACCTAGTACGAGCTGGACGCAACACAGGAATGATGAATATGGCGGAAATTGAATAATGGACAAGAAAGACTTCAATGAATTAGTTGATCTTGCGATGCAGCAGCCTGGCCGTGGAGCAATGAGGCCTGTAGTGGAAAAGGAAATACTCCATTACGATATTTTTTATGCTCTTGATAAGGCTGGCTTGTTAAAGGACCTTGTTTTTCAAGGCGGCACATCGTTGCGCTTGTGTCGAGGATCCAGTCGATTTAGCGAGGATCTAGATTTTGCTGGTGGCAAGGATTTTACGTCATCGAAAATGACGGTGATCAAAAGCTGTATTGAAAAACATATCGGCATCAAGTATGGGTTACTGGTAGAGGTGAAGGAGCCAAAAGACATGGCAACCTCACCCGATTATGATGGTGTCAAAGTTGATAAATGGCAGATTAGTGTTGAGACAGCTCCTCAACAACGCGATTTACCACGGCAAAAAATCAAGGTCGAAATCGCGAATATCCCTGCATATACACGCGAACTCTTACCACTTCGATTGAATTATGATTTCCTACAGGGATCTGGGGCGGTGTTGGTTAATGCGGAATCTATAGACGAAGTGATGGCAGATAAAATCGTGGCTTTCCCTGTGGCAAAAAATACTCGCTATCGCGATATTTGGGATTTGGCTTGGCTTCAACAGCAAGGCGCGAAATTAGATCCTGCGCTGGTCATACAGAAGATTGACGATTATAAAATTGAGAATTACCCCGCCTTACTTAGCAACGCAATTATTCGTCTCCCCGAGCTTGTTAACGGTAAGCCATTCAAAGACCAAATGTTACGTTTTATTGACTCAGAAACAATCGCTAAGACGCTTGATAATCCCCTGTTTTTGACTTATTTAATAAAAACACTACATGATTTGTTTGGCAAAATGGCAGAACATTTAGAGGATGGAGGTGTACGCTCTGAAAATGTGACTTTTAAGATGTAAGCCTTTGGGGCATTCAAAATGGAAGCCTGTTTATCCCAAATTAATTCATGTGGTAGACTCGACACACATCACCCTGACCGTTTAGTTTATTTAGCTCTAGGCGTTTACCGTCAACGCGCCCTGCCCTCGCGAGATGATTAAAAACACCGTCAACCTCGAACAGAAGCAGCGGCAATGCCTTGCACATTTAACGCCTCAAGCCTTGCCGCAGACTCATTACATCACTGCACAAATCTGCACAAATGCCGCTGTTAGGTGCAGTGTGATTCGTATCGCCTCTTTATAAAGGCTTTATTGCGTCACTGTCCTACGATGTAATATCTGATCCCTTGCAGCCACCGCCTCGTGCAGTGTCGTAAAGACGGTCGCTTGTATTAAAGGTTTTTCTGCCAAAATACGTATTGCCATTGTTGCATAGGATCTAATACTAATCGCGCTGTTATGTGAGCTAAGCAGTACAATGCTGCCTTGATGAGTCCCTGACACAATACGAACGAGTATCGGATCAGCCCCCGTTTTTTGAAATTCATCGATAATCAACGCTAATGTGCCCTGTGATTCGCGGCTAATATCCTCCGCAATCTTCGCTATTTTTTTCACCTGCTGGCAGCCTTTACAGGCATTCTCACTGTATGCCTGCCGCGATGCGCTTTGAAAAATCGTCGCAAAGTCGTAAATATTGAATATTGACTCATGGCCGTGTCGACAAATGACGTGGACATGATCAGGTGAAACCTCGATAGCAGGACGTTGATAGTGATAAAACCCCTTCGACATGGTATGTATTTTATCGGGCCAACCGTTAAAAACAAGTCGAATATCTTGCAGGTTAGACAGTGTTTTGGGGTCAAACGGTATCACAGGACGACCTAACTCGTGCAGCAGACGATCACGCTCAGCGAGTAACACATCCATTAATTGCTTGCCCGATAACTCTCTTTTTTTAATTTCATCATAGGTCACAATGCGGCGTAGCTTATCACCAAGCAAGGCGGTTTTTCGTGCATCACGCTGTTGTTGCTCGCTAAAATGTGCTTCTTGATTTTGTTTGGCTTTGCCATACATCGGGCGATAGTGCGGTCCACCATCCATTTCATAATACAAATCCGCCTCTTCGACATATAAATCCATAAAAAGTCGACGTTTAGGATTCTCTGAATCCGCCAGTTGTACCTCGTTTTTGACCCTTAGACCCACATGGGTCAACAACATATAAAATAAGAAATGCGCGGCTGAATGTCTGCCACCCGAAATTGGCAGAAGTTGTTTGCCTTTTAACAGATCATTCCAGTTGATTGTTAATTCATCAGCGACCACCCCATAAGTTGGCGAAATCACCTTGACTTTAATCGTCAGTTTTTGAGAAGGCCGTAAGTTATTCGCGACTAAACGCGTAATATCTGCTTCTATTTCATCATGGGTTGATAACAATGCCAACCTCACACCAATGGCATTAAACGTTTTTTCCCCATCAAAAAACTGCTTCACAGTCGTCGCCGTCAGCTCATTTTGTTTCGGTTGGCAGCTAAAACAAGGACTGCGTGTTTCTGATTTGCGTGAACCTGACACTATTTTTTGCAATTCAAACGGTGTGTATTTTTTAGGCAACTTACCGTGTATTGTACAGTGAAGCTCTAAAGGTTCATCACCACGCACTAGCCGTACATCGTGTGCATCAATTGTCGGATAATCCGCTAAAAAGACCTTAAACGGTGCAAGTAATTCAGTATGCATCCGCCCTAAAGTATAGGTTTGTTTGAGTTGACTGGCAGCGTCAACACAACAAAATTGATGCTGCAAGATCGCACGAATCGAATGATGAAACTGGCCATGTTTACAACGGCACGGGATTTTTTCGATCAATGATGGCACTTTTTCGGTGTCATAGGGGGCAACGCTGGTATCTAAAATGACCCGACCTTGGGTTACCAATCTCAAATATTCTGCTAATTCAGCAGTAGTTTTTACCCAACTTGACGGCACTAATTTATCGCATACAGGACACAATCGCTTCTTGCCATAGCAAAAGCTTTTTGGGGTTAAGCCACTAAATTGCAAGCCGCAACGGTGCTTCATCACGCAGGGCTGATCTAAAAGATGAAAGCCAGAGATGATTTCCCAACCCATTTTTTCTAAGCGGGCAGCGACTTCGGTCTCACTGAGACGGCGCGGTGACGGCCCTCTGGTTGATTTTT
>Ga0209599_10001011_pt1 | contig 14707 bp, 11 predicted proteins | sample Shrwel_input2_FT_FD_187534 | JGI IMG/M metagenome (GOLD analysis project Ga0209599, IMG submission 187534) | Subsurface microbial communities from deep shales in Ohio, USA - Utica-3 well 1 S input2 FT (SPAdes) (version 2) ... | reverse complement strand
CCAAGGCCGACATCCTCGCCTATTGCCAGTCGCTCCAGAAGGAACTCTCCGCCCAGCGCTTCCACGACCGCAAGGTCGTCGTGACCGTCGACAACCGCGACATCCGCGGCGGCGACAAGGCCTGGGGTTGGATCAAGAAGGGCGTACCCCTGCGCGTCGAGGTCGGCCCGCGTGACTTCGCGGCCAACGCCGTCTTCGTCGCCCGTCGCGACACCGGCGAGAAGGCCGGCATCCCGCGCGCCGAGTTCGTCGCCACCGTCGTCGAGCGCCTGCAGTCCATCCAGGATAACCTCCTCGCCCGCGCCAAGGCCCACCGCGCTGCCCACACGCGCGAGATCGACACCTTCGAAGAACTGAAGGCCTACTTCACCGCCAAGACCCCGGAGCGTCCGGAGATCCACGGCGGCTTCGCGCTCTGCCACTGGAACGGCTCCAAGGCCGTCGAGAAGCGCCTTAAGGAAGAGCTCAAGGTCACCATCCGTTGCATCCCGCTCGATGCCAAGGACGAGCCGGGCAAGTGCGTCGTCACCGGCGAGCCCAGCCCTCGCCGCGTGGTGATGGCGAAGGCTTACTGATCGGCTGTCTCGAGGTAGGGACAGCACCACGTGCTGTCCTAATTGGGTTGTGGTAGGGGCGTGCGGCCCGCGCGCCCTCGGCTGACCGGGCCGGTCAGCCCTACCTTAAGGTCAGCCCTACCCGCCGGTGGCGTCGGCTTCGCCGTCGCCGAACTTCAGGCGCAGTTTCCGACCCTTCGTCACCGCCGTGCGGCCAGTGATGACGATGCCATCGGCGTCGCGTACGATCGCGTAGCCGCGGGAGAGAATGGATTCGAAGCCGGCCGAGCGCAGGCGTTTGCCGAGCTGGCCGAGTTTCTCGCGCGTCACGCCGAGGCGGGCCTTGGGTGAGAGGCGATGGAGTTCGCCGCCGAGTTCCGAGAGTCGGTGGCGCGTGTCGGCGAGGATCTCCTGCGCCGCGCCGTCGAGGCGTTGGTTGAGGAGGTCGAGATCCTGGTAGAGGGACTGCAGTTTCGCCTTGGGCGAATGACGCGCCAGTTCGGCGGCGAGCAGCTTGATCCTTTCGCGCAGTTTGATCTGACCCGAGACGATGAGCTCAGCGGCGGCCGTCGGCGTCTCGGCGCGCTTGTCGGCGGCGAAGTCGCAGAGCGTGAAGTCGGTCTGGTGACCGACGGCGGAAATGACCGGCGCACGGCTGGCGCGCACGGCGCGGACGAGGGCTTCGTCGTTGAAACCCCAGAGGTCTTCCATCGAGCCTCCGCCGCGGCCGACGACGATCAGGTCGATGCCGGGGATATCGTTGGCGAGCTTCAGGCCGTTGATGACCGAGCCGGGGCAGGTCTCGCCCTGCACGCGCGCCGGGACGAGCCAGGCCGTGCCGCTCCAGCCGCGGGTCTTGAGTACCTCGGTGAAGTCATGCCAGACCGCGCCGATCTCGGAGGTGACGAACGCCACCGTCTTGGGGAACTCGGGCAAGGGACGCTTGAGTTCGTCTTCGAAGAGGCCTTCGGCTTTCAGCTTCGCCTGCAGCTCCTTGAACTTCTGGAAGAGGTCGCCTTCGCCCGCGGGCTTGATGGTCTCGATGATGAGCGAGCATTTGCCGGTCTTGCCGTAGAAATCCGCCTTCGCCTTGGCCACGACCTTCATGCCTTCGCGCAGCGGCGACTTCAGCCAGCGCGCCTGATAGGAGTAGAGGACGCAGTCCACCTTGGCCTCGCTGTCCTTCAGCGCGAAGTAGTGGTGGCCGGACGGGTAGGTCTTGTAGCCCGAGATCTCGCCGGTCACCTCGAGGGTACCCATCCCGTTGAGATGTCCTTTGAGGACATCCGCGAGGTCCGAGATCGTGAGCGGGGCCGAATCCATGTGGACGGAGGTTCGGCGATTAGGCCGCGGAGGGCAAGCGGTAGGTAGGGACGTCTTAGGTTGAGGCTGGGTGGTAACTTGCCTCGGGGTAGGGTCAGCACTGCGTGCTGACCTAGTTGCAGCGGGTAAGCCGATAGCCGAAGCCCGACAACCTGGCATGAAGATCACTATGTCGTGACGCCGTCCCGACCCTGCCGAATCCAATTCAGTCCTCGATTCAGCCCTCGATGCTGTCCTCGACTCAGTCCTCTCTTCTGTTTTCATTTGCTCCATGAAAATCGCGTTCGTCGGCACGGGAGTGATGGGGCAGGGCATGGTCGCCAATCTGCTCAAGGCCGGCCATGAGGTCACGGTCTACACCCGCACCAAGGCTAAGGCCGACGGCCTGCTGGCGCTCGGCGCCCAGTGGGCGTCCTCGCCGGCCGAGTCCGCCCGAGGCGCCGACATCGCGATCTCGATGGTCGGCTACCCGAACGACGTCGAAGAGGTCTGGCGCGGTCCGCAGGGCTTCATGTCCGCCGCCAAGCCCGGCTGCGTGCTCATCGACATGACCACCTCCAGCCCGGCGCTCGCCCGTTCGCTCGCCGCCGAGGCTGCGGCGAAAGGCTTCGGCCCGCTGGACGCTCCCGTCTCCGGCGGTGACCGCGGCGCCCGGGAAGGCACGCTGACCATCATGGCCGGCGGGGCGCAGCAGGATTTTGATTTCGCCCAGCCGGTCTTCGCGGCGATGGGTAAGACAATCGTGCTCCAGGGCGCCCCCGGTACCGGTCAGCTCTGCAAACTCGCGAACCAGATTGGCATCGCCTCCGGCATGATCGCCATGGCCGAAGCCCTGGCCTTCGCCCGCGCGACGGGACTCAACCTCGAGACCACGCTGCGTTCGATCTCGGGTGGTGGCGCCTCGAGCTGGGCGTTGCTCAACCTCGCTCCGCGCGTGCTCAAGGGGGATTTCGCCCCCGGCTTCTACGTGAAGCACTTCGTGAAGGACATCGGCCTGGCGCTCGACGTCTGTCGCGAACAGAAGGTCAGCCTGCCCGGCCTCGAACTCGCCGCGAAACTCTACGCCGAAGTCGTCGCCGCCGGCGAAGGCGATGCGGGGACGCAGGCCCTGGCCCGACTGTATTTCTCGAGGTAGGGGTAGAAGCAAGGTTGTGGCGGTTGGATCTTGCCTCGAGGTAGGGTCAGCACTGCGTGCTGACCTAGCTGCAATGGCTAAGGCCGAAACCCGAAGCCGGCGGCCGATGGCGGAAAGGCTGATAGCCGGATGGCTAATGCCCCGATGGCCATCACCCGACACCTGACATGAAGGCGCCTAGGTCAGCACGCAGTGCTGACCCTACCTCGATACAGGGGATGCAACCGCCGCCCACCCTTCAGCGCGCCGGGACGGCGCGGAGCTGGACGGAGTCGATGACGGTCGGTCCGAGGATCACGTTGGTCACGATGACCAGCACCTGGCCGGGCTCGCAGTAGCCTTCGTCGCGTAGGCGCTCGAGCGCCAGGGTGATGTTGTCCTCGGCCTTGGGTTCGAACTTCGTCTGGAAGGATTCGACGCCCCAGAGCAGGCTCATCTTCCGGTGCACGGCGATCTCTTCCATGAAGGCGAAGATCGGGCAGCCGATGGCGCGGAGCGAAGAGAGCGTACGCGGGACGTCGCCGTTGCGGGTGAAGGCGATGATCCCGGTGTTGCCGAGGTCCTGCGCGAGGCCTGCGGCGGCACGGAGCAGCTTGACCTTGGCGGTCTCGTTAAGCTGTTCGTCGGAAAGCTTGCGGGGCAGTTCGCGCTCGGTCGTGGTCGCGATGCGGGTCATCACGTCGACGCAGCGGATGGGGTGCTTGCCGGTCGTGGTCTCGCCGGAGAGCATGACCGAGTCGGCCATCTCGAGCACCGCGTTGGAGACGTCGGTGACCTCGGCGCGGGTCGGCACCGGGGCGTGGATCATCGACTCGAGCATATGCGTCGCGACGATCACCGGCTTGCGGCGCGCGATGGCCATGGCGACGGCCTGGCGCTGGACGAGCGGGAGGGTCTCGTAAGGAATTTCAATGCCGAGGTCGCCGCGGGCGACCATCAGGGCGTCGGTGGCCTCGAGGATCGAGCCGAGGTGCGCGATGGCCGACTGGTCTTCGATCTTGGAGATGATGTGCGCGTGGGAGGAATGCTGGGCGAGCAGGGCGCGCAGGGCGTGCACGTCGGCTGCTTCGCGGACGAACGAGAGCGCGTAGAAGTCGACGCCGACCTCGCAGCCGACGGCCACGTCGGCGCGGTCCTTTTCGGTCAGGGCCGGGAGGTCCACCTTGACGCCGGGGAGATTGATATGGCGACGGCTGCCGAGCGGGCCTGGCTGCTCGACCTTGCAGCGGAGGCGGTCTTTCTTCTGTTCGAGGACGCGCAGTTGGATGAGGCCGTTGTCGACGAGCACCACGCCGCCCACGGGGACGGCGGTGATCATCTTCGGGTAGTTGGTCGGGATGACGAGGATGTCGCCTTCGGCCTGCGCGGTTTCGGAGCCGGTGACGTCGACGATTTGGTCGACGAGGAGCTGCGTGGCTTCCTTACGGGCGCCGGTACGGATCTCGGGGCCTTTGATATCCATCATGACCGCCAGCTCTCGTTTCATGCGAAGGCTGACTTCGCGGACGCGGGCGACGGTGGTGCGCACCCACGCGTGGTCGGCGTGGGCCATGTTCAGGCGGACGACGTTCGCCCCGGCCTTGATGATGGCTTCGAGCTGCGCTTCGGACTCGGTCGCGGGCCCGATGGTGAAAGTGATGCGGGTGTGGCGGAAAGGCTTCACGGCTTTTATGAGTAGGTCTGACGCCACACGATGCAAGGGAAAGGATTACGTCCTTTTACTTGCTATTTATGAGGCACTTACCTCGTCACAATTGAGCAACTTTTACTCCGCTCGCCGGGCGAAGACGTCCCGGCGGTCTTTCATCCGCTCTTCGAAGAACGTCTTCTGTTCGAAAGGCCAGACGACTTCCGGCTCGAGACGCCAGCCGGCGTGCGCGCCGAGGTGCTCGCCGGTCCAGGCGAAGTAGTCCGCATTATCCGTCCGGAAGTGCAGGCGTGCTCCGCCGGCGGCGTGCGAAGCGAGCAGTCCGAGGTTCGCGGCGTTGATGAAGCGGTTCTTGTGGTGCTTCTTCTTCGGCCAAGGATCCGGGTAGAGGATGAAGATCTTGGTCAGTCGGACCGCGTCCGGGAGGGCTTCGAGGAACTCCGTGGCCTCGGCCTTCAGGAAGATGACGTTGTCCAGTTTGCCGAGGGTCTGCTTGCGCACGGAACGTTCGACCCGATGCGTGATAAGGTCGATGCCGACGCAATATTCTCCCGGATGCGCGGCCGCATAGGCCGCCAGCCAGTGACCGTGACCGCAGCCAAGCTCGAAAGTGATGTCGGTTTGTCCAGCCAAGGCGGTGGCCAAGGTCGCCCGCAGTCGGGCCACGTTGGCGTCGCGCCGGGCTTCGGCCCAGTCCTTGCCCATGACTTTGGTATGTTCCGGCACGAGGTGGTTAAGGTCGAAAAGAGTCAGGACGGCAACAGAGGAGGCAGTCTTGATATCACCGTAGCATCCTATCCGGTTTCCGGTCTCCCCTTGAGTTCGGGTGATTTCCAGCCGCCAACCGCCACCACCTGACATGGGTAGGGTCAGCACTGCGTGCTGACCTAGTTGCCGCCGCAGGTGTCGGGTGACGGCCATCGGGGCGTCAGGCATTCGGGAATCTGCAGTTCAGCCATCGGCCATCGGCATCGGGTTTCAGCCTCACCCAACAAAGCTAGGTCAGCACGCAGTGCTGACCCTACCTCAAGGGCATCGTTCCAGCCGCCAACCGCTAACCGCTAATACCCGCCTCGCCTTTAGGCACATACCTTTCCAGGTAACGCCAGAGCCAAGGAAGGAGGATGAGGGCGAGGGTCGCGGCGGAGAGATTGAAGGCCGAATGGACGAAGGCGACCTGCAGGCCGGGCTCGTCGATCATCGCGAGCAGGGGGCGGATGGCGAACTGGAGTACGGTCACGAACAAGGCGAGGCCGGCGAAGTCGAGGCCGGCATTGAAGAGGGCGAGGCGGCGCGCGAAGGGCCCGAGGGCCGAGGCGGTCAGGAGCGCCACCCAGCCCGTGCCGAGATTGGCGCCGACCACCACCCAGATGGAGAGCGTCGGGTCGAGCAGGCCGCCGGCGACCGAGAGGACGGTCAGGCCGACGACGACCGACGAGGACTGCACGAGCATCGTGAGGGCCGCGCCGAAGATTAGCGCGCGCAAGGGCGTGGAAAGGGTGTCGCGCCAAGCAAGCACCTCAGGCGTCTGCGCCACCGGGAGGAGCGTCGTGCTGATCAGGCCGAGCGCCAGGAAGATCAGGCCGAAGTGGAAGACCGGCCGGCCGTAAGGACGCCAGGCGACCGGGCCGATCAGCGTCCAAAGGCCGCCGAGGGTGACGAGGAATGGGCCGAACCCCGTGAACTTATAGGCGATGAGCCAGGCGGTGAGCGTCGTGCCGATATTGGCGCCGATCATGACCGTCCAGGCTTGGCGCATCGGCATGACCTTCTGCTCGGCCAGCCCCATCGTCACGAAGTTCACCACCGACGAGGATTGCACCAGCGCCGCGCCGACCGCGCCGGTCAGCGCGCCGACGAAACGGTTCTCCGTGGCCTGACGCAGGCCGCGGCGGAGGCGTTCGCCGCCGAGCTTGGTGACCTCGCGGGCGAAATCCCGCAGGCTGTGCAGATAGAGCATGACCGCCGCGACGGCGGTGAAGAAGAGGTCCACGGAAGGAGAGATAGAGTATCGAGGATGGAGTATCGAGTATGGAGTGCGCGAGGTAGGGACAGCACCACGTGCTGTCCTAAGTGCGAAAGTATCCGGGCTATGATGTGCATAGAGTGGCGCGAGGTAGGGTCGGCACTGCGTGCCGACCTAGCGGCCGCCGTATGGCGGCCATGACTATGTCGTGACGCTGTCCCGACCCTACCCAAGACAACTAGGTCAGCACGCAGTGCTGACCCTACCTCGAGGCATGGATGCAAGTAGAACAAAGGGAAACCGGATGATTGGCTGCGGATCTTGATATCCCCGCTGCATCCTATCCGGTCTCTCTTTGATTGATGCCTCTCCCCTTGTCACCGTGTCACCTTGCCCACGTGCCCCCTCGCGGCGGCTATGCCGCCGCGCTCACTTCTTCCCCGGCGCCACCGGATTATTCTCCGCGGCCATGACGGCGCGGGTCATGGGCCAGACGTCGTTCGGCTTGGCTTCCCAGAGGCGGAGGTCGCGGACGGAGCCTTCGGGACCGGTGACGATCATGAAGCTGTGCTTGAGCTGCGCGATGGCCGGGTGGCGGCCAGTGATGGCGTGGCCGTCGACGGTCGCGACGAATTCGTCGCCCATGATCTCGATGAGGACGGTGTGCCACTGACCGACGGCGAGGGCCTTCTTGTGGGAGGCGAGAGTCTGCAGCTTATCCGGGCCGTCGCGGTCGTTGTCGTCCTTGTTGACCTGGAAGCCGCCGCCGTGGACGTTGAGGCTGCAGAGGTAGGATTTCTCGTTCGTCGCACGGAGTTGGAGGTAGCGGTACTTGCGTCCGTGCGCTGGATCCTTGTCGAGTTCGACGTCCTCGAGGCGGACCTGGCACTGCAGGATGATGTTCTGGAACTGGATGCCGTAGGAAGCCGTGGCCGGGTGCTTTACCTGCGGGTTCTCGGAGCCTTGGAAACGTCCGTCGACCTGCTTCCACTGACCACCGCGCGATTCCGGTCCGGTGCCATGGATGAGCCAGCCGGAGAAGCCGCTGGCGTAGCCGTTGGCCTTGCCGGTGTGTTTGGCGAGAGGCTGCGTGAAGTCTTCGCGATACAGCTCCTTGCCGCGGACGGTCATCTTCGTGGGAACGTCTTCGGCAAAGGCCGAGACGCAGGCGAGGGCTAGGAGACCGACGAGGCGGAGAGGGGGCATGCGAATAGGATACGCCTCCGCGGAGGGCGTGGCAACCATCATGGGTAGGGGCGGAACTACGTCACGATACAGTTGCATCCGTTTCGGGTGGCGGGTGGCAGCCTCAGGTGGCGGGTGGCGGGAATGATGTCTCTCCCCTTGTCACCGTGTCACCTTGCCCACGTGTCCCCTCGCTTCGGCTATGCCGCCGCGCTCAAATCTCGAAATCCGTGCCCGTCTCGGACAGCGCGAGCTGTGCGACGGTGAAGCCGGTGAGCGATTTATCGAAACGCTTGGACACTTCGCGCCAGAGCGCCGCAACCTGGGGTCCGGAGGCGCCCTTCAGCGTGATCTTGGTGGCGACGAGTTCCGGCTCCACGACGGCGAGCACCTGCTTCAAAGAGATATCCTCGGCTTCTTTCGCCAGACGGTAGCCGCCGGTCTTACCGCGCTTCGACACGACGAGGCCGCCTTCGCGGAGTTCGTTGAGCAGCTGTACCAGGTAATTGGCCGGGATGTCCTCGAGTCGGGCGAGTTCTTCAATGCGCGTGACGGCCGTGCCGCGGTGGCGGCGGGCGAGCTGGGAGAGGACGCGGAGGGAATACTCGAGTTTGAGGGAGGCTTTCATGCGCTGTGCTTGGGGCCCGGGACGGGCGGCTTCGGTTCCGAACCTACGAGGATGAAGGTGCGGTCCGCAACCTCATCTGGCAGAATCGGGGCCTTCGGGCGGGCGAAATAGGACGTGCCTAGGAAGCAGATGCCGCGGTTCTGAACGACTTGGATGGCACGGTCGTCCCAGAGCTCGATCATTCCGAAGTCCTTCTTATCGGTTACCTCGAGCTCCGGAAGTCCGTTGGCCTTCAGCCAGGCCTGCGTGGCGGCGATGCCGACGGGATCGCCGGCCCGGGCCGTCATGATCTTCACGCGGAGGCCCTTATCGAGCCACTGCTGGACGCGGCGCATCATCAGGGGCACCGGAGGGCCGATATGGTCCATGCCCTGCCAAGCAGTCGCTTCGGCCAAAGTGCCATCCAGGTCGACCCCGATCCAACCCTGTTGATTGGCCGGACGGGTGGACGGGGCGCGCTCGGACGGCGTCGGCTCCGCCGGAGCCTGGTTAAGGTCGACGGCGGGCGTCTTCGGGGCGAAGAGAGAGCGAAGCCACGCGAGCATGACCTGACGGTAGGGATTGGTAGGGCAGGGGCAAGGATTGAGGTAGGGGCAGCACCGCGTGCTGCCATAAGGGCCGCAGCAAACATCCCGGTTCCCGGTTTCCCTTTGAGTTCTGCATCTCATCGATGCAGCCCTCTGCGCAGTCATCGACTCAGTCCTCTTTCGCGCTTTGCGCGAACAGGGTGCTCGGGGCGGGGGTCGAACCCGCACACCTTGCGGCGCTAGAACCTAAATCTAGTGTGTCTGCCATTCCACCACCCGAGCAAAACCTGTGAGGTGAGGTTTGCGCGTCGGGCGACGGAGGCAAGCGCTTAGGCGAGGCGACCGAGGGGCGAACCGACCTTGGCGTAGACTTCCACGGCGGTTTCGCCGGCGTGGATGAGGTCGTCTTCGAGCTTGATGCGGCCGGGCTCGAAGATCGTGGCGACGAACGATCCGCCGAAACGGAAGTAGCCTTTCTCGTCACCTTTGGCGACGGCCTGCCCAGGCTTGTAGGTCTCGATGATGGTGCCGACATTGGTGGCGCCGACGGAGACCATGGTGACGAGTCCGAAGGGGCCGGCGTCGATGGTCACGCGCTGGCGCTTGTTCTGCCAGAGATACGCGGCGCTGCGACGGAGGGCGATCGGGTTGACGGAGTAGAGCTGGCCCTTGGCGAGCACGGGTTCGCCGGGGACGCCGGCGACGGGGAAGTGGAAGCGATGGTAGTCGACGGGGCAGAGGCGCGAGCAGACGACGGTGCCGCGGGCGTAACGTTCGCCGAGCGCGCGGTCCGCGACGAGCGCGGGGATGTCGAAGGTCTGGCCCTTGGCGAAGATGCCGTTCACGCTCGAGGCGTCGGGGAAGCCGAGGTGACGTCCATCGGCCGGCAGCACGGCCATCTCGGGGCGCGGGTCCAGCGGGCGGGCCGAGGCTTTGAGCTTGCGGTAGAAGAAGTCGTTGAAGGTCCGGTAGGACTTGAGGTCAGGGTCGGCGAACTCGCTGGGGTCGAGGCCGAAGGCCTTCACGAAGGGCTCAACGCGACGCGCGCTGCTCGGGCGATCCATGGCCCAGCCGTATAACTTGGAGAAAAGGGCACGTTTGACGACCGTATGGAGGGTCAGCTTACCGAGGGGGTTGCCGTAGATGCGCTGCAGCCACTTCTCACCGTAGACCTGTTCGGTCTCCATGCGGCCGGTATGGCGATTGAGCAGGGTGATGGGGGCATCGGCTTCCATGCGGGCAGATTTGCTAAAAATGGACTTCAAGGGAACCATATATCTGTCAAAACAGTCCTTACCCCCATGTCGCGCCTGGCTTACGTCTTCCTCTTTCTCGCCGCGCCCCTGATGGCGCAGTATAGCCCGGTCAAGAAGACCCCCGAAGTCATCAAGGCGGAGATCGAGACGGACGTCATCCGCGCCCGCTTGGACCTGGCCGCTTCGCAGCGTAAGCTCGCCGCTCTTAATCAGACCCTCGAGCTCCGTAAGCTCGAAGCCGAAGCCGCCCTGCGCGCCGCCCGTGCGGACGCCGCCGCCGCGCCGATCGAAGCCGAACAGTCGAAGCTCCGTCTCGAGGCCGCCCTCGCCGCCGCCCAGGCCGCCGTCGCTTCGGCCGACAAGGACCGCGCCCGCGCCGAACTCGAAGTGCAGGCCCGCCTCGCCGCCGCCGAAGTCTCCGTCGAATACGCCAAGGTCTCGTCCGTGGCCACCATCGCGCGCCTCGAGCAGAAGGTCGCCGACATCGCCAGCGGCGCCAAGTTCACTTACCCGAAGGATCCGCTCATCGACGGTGTCCTGCACATCTCCGACCGCCGCATCCCGTTCAATGGACGCGTCGACGACAAGCTCGCCCAGTTCGTCTGCGGCCGCATCGCGTTCTATAACGCCCTCGATAGCGAAGCCCCGATCTTCATCGTCATCGACCGCTCCCCGGGCGGCTCCGTGATGTCGGGCTACATGATGCTGCAGGCTATGGAGACCTCCAAGGCGCCGGTCTTCGTCGTCGTGAAGGGTTACGCCGCCTCGATGGCCGCGATCGTCACCACCCTCGCCAAGCGCTCCTTCGTCTACCCGAACACGATCGTCCTGCACCACCAGGCCTCCGTCGGCCTGAGCGGTAACGTCACCCAGCTCAAGGAACAGCTCAAGTGGTCGAAGGTCTGGTGCGAGCGCATCTTCGTGAAGGTCGCCGCGCGCATCGGCACGAACGTCGACGACTTCGTCGCCCAGATGTACAAGGGCACCTCCACCGGCGACTGGAAGATCCTCGGCGACGAGGCCGGCCGCCGCAAGTGGGTCACCGACGTCGTCGACCGCATGGCCGAAGATTCCCTTACTGTCGCGAGCGCCGTCCCGGCGGTCGTCGCCGAACCCAACCCCGACGGCTTCAATGCCGGCAAGACGCAGGATGGCCGCGCCCGCCAGGCCCTGCCGCCGCTCGGACCCTGTGACCTCTGGTGGATGTACGACCCCACCGTCGAATTCGTCCTCCGCTGAATTTAAAACCAAAACAAACCCTCATGCATCTCCGCATCTCCCTCCGACTCCTCGCGTTCGCCGTCTTCGCGACCGCGAACGCCCTCGCCCAGCAGGCCGCCCCGGCCCCGGCTGTTCCCGCGGCTCCGGCGCCTGCCGCCGCGCCTCGCGACGAATTCTCCCCTCAGCAGAAGGCCGCGATGAAGGAAGCCGAAAGCATGCGCGCCCAGAAGGCCCGTATCGACGCCGAGCTCGCCCTCGCCGAAGCCAAGCGCTCCGAAGAACTCGCGCCGCTGCAGGCCGAGGTCGCGCGCCTGACCGCCGAACGTTCGCTGCGTCTCGCCAAGGCTTCTGCCGAAGCCGCCGCCCTCGAAGACGAGCGCGCCAAGCTCGAGCGTCAGGCCGCGCTCGAATCCGCCCGCTCCACCGCCCGCCTGACCGAACGCGCGAACAAGATCCGCGAACTCGAGTCCGAGGCCAAGCAGCTCCAGCTCGAGTCCGCCAACACCGTCGCCCGCCTCTCCAATGAGATCCAGCGCTTCCAGAAGGAAGACGAGGCCCGTAAGATCGCCAGCAAGGCCAAGCCGAAGTATCTCAAGGACCCGCTCGTCGACGGCGTGCTGTACATCAGCGACCGCCGCATCGCCTTCAACGGCGCCGTGACCGAGCAGCTCGCCGACTACGTCTGCACGCGCATCGCCTTCTATAACAACCAGTCGTCCGAGTTCCCGATCTTCATCGTCGTCGACAACTCCCCGGGCGGCTCGGTCGCCGCCGGCTACCAGATCCAGAAGGCCATGGCCGCCTCCAAGGCCCCGGTGCACGTCGTCGTGAAGGGCTTCGCCGCCTCGATGACCGCCGTCATCTGCACGCTCGCCGAGCGCTCCTACTGCTACCCGAACACCATCCTGCTGCACCACCAGGCCTCGAACGTCGTCCGCGGCAACATGACCGTCCTCAAGGAGCAGATCGACTTCACCAACCAGTGGTTCGACCGCCTCGCGACGCCCGTCGCCAAGAAGATGGGCATCTCGCTCGAGGAGTTCGTGAAGCAGATGTACGCCAATGATTCCACGGGTGACTGGACCGCTTTCGGCGACAAGGCCAAGCAGCTCAAGTGGGTCGACAACGTCATAGAGCGCATCGAAGAGACCGCCGTGCTCGACCTGCTGCCCGCGCCGGTCGCTCCGAGCGCCATGCCGCTGACGACGCCCCCGACCCGCTCCGAAATCTCCGGCGTCACGTCCAAGGTCGATGATAAAGGCCGTCCGTATCTCGAACTCCCGGCTCTCGCCAATCCGTTCGATGCCTGGTGGCTGTACGACCCGCAGGGTCTGTATCGCGCGCGCTGAGCGGGTAGGGCGGGCTCTCCGAGCCCGCCGTTAAGCCGAATAGGTTGCGAAGCGCGGATCGCGAACGGACGGCTCGGAGAGCCGTCCCTACCCAAGCAAAGTGTCCGCCCGGATATTTCAACGAGCCTTGCTTTGCCGATAGGTAGGGCGGGCTCTCCGAGCCCGCCGTTGAGCCGAATAGGATGCGAAGCGCGGATTGCGAACGGACGGCTCGGAGAGCCGTCCCTACCCAAGCCATCTCCGTCGACCATTTCGACCACCCCCGTCGTAATCATACCACCCGCCGAGGTTTATCGGCCCTTTTGATTTGCGGGGGCACGGGGATTAAACTTCCTCGGGACACCCCCTTATGCGCACCTCGTCGCTCCTCGCCCTTTTGGCTTCGGCTGTCTTCGTGACGGCCGCCGAAGACGGCGCTCAGATCTATAACACCCTCTGCGGCGCCTGCCACGGCCCCGACGGCAAGGGACTCAACGGCCTGCCGCCCCTCGTGGGCAGCGAATGGCCCAAGGGCGCTCCGGCCCGCACCATCAAGATCGTGCTCAACGGCCTGAGCGGCCCGGTCGAAGTCGCCGGCAAGAACTACGCCATCGATATGCCGCCCCAAGGTGCGGTGCTCAGCGACGAGAAGATCGCCGCCGTGCTCACGTATATCCGCAAGAACTTCGCCGGTGGCGCCGGCCCCGTCTCCCCCGACGAAGTGAAGGCCGTCCGCGCCGAGACCGCCAAGCGCACGACCCCTTGGACCGCCGATGAGCTGCTCAAGGCCCACCCGTTCCCGCCGGCCAAGACCGCGCTCAAGAATCTCGTCGGTACGATGTATAAGGGCGAGTGGAAGACCCTGCCGGATTTCTCGACGCTCAAGCCCGCGCTGATGGAGGACTTCAACGCCGGCGTCATCGACGTCGCCCAGTCCGGCCAGAAGGACGCTTTCGCGATGGTCTGGACCGCCCAGTTCGACGCTCCCGTCGACGGCAAGTATACCTTCACCTTCGATTGCGATGACTTCGGCGCGCTCTACGTCGGCGGCGAACGTATCGCCGAAGTCAAGGGCATCGGACCCGTCGGTGGCCGCCGCAAGGAAGTCCCCGTCATCCTGAAGAAGGGCCTCACCCCGATCCGCGTCGAATACGTCGAGTTCGCCGGCCAGGAAGTCGTCGTGCTCGGCTACAAGGGACCGAAGGACAAGGACATCAAGTGGCTCTCCAAGACCAAGGCCGGCAAGCCCGCCAAGGAACGCGTCTTCATCCCGATCGAAGCCAAGGACGGTGTCGCCGCGATCTACCGCAACTTCATCGACAAGACCACGCCCCGCGCGATCGGCATCGGTTTCCCCAACGGCCTGAACCTCGCCTACAGCGCCGAAAATCTCGCCGCTGAGCTCATCTGGACCGGCAAGTTCATGGACGGCGGTCACCACTGGACCGACCGCGGAGCCGGCAACGAACCGCCCGCGGGCACGAACGTGATCAAGCTTTCCGACGGCCAGGCCGTCGCCCTCGCGGGCGCGACGGGCAGCGTGGTGCGCTTCGACCGCACCAAGGAAGACAAGGAATGGAAGTTCGTTCCGCAGAACCTCGCCGCCGAGTTCAAGGGCTACGACCTCGACAAGGCCGGTAACCCGACCTTCCGCTCCGCCGGCGAAGGCGTGACGCTCAGCGATGCTTGGGCCCCCGCCGCCGGCGCCCAGCCCTCGCTGGCCCGCACGCTCAAGGCCGGTGGCGACAAGCCGCTCGTCATCACGCTCGCCCGCGACCTCGCGGTCACCGGTCCGACTGACGGCGCCGTCGAACTCGCGGGCGGCTTGGTCGTCCGCGTGGTGTCCGGTCCGGCCCTCAAGGCCGACGCCGCGACGAAGACCCTTACGCTCACCCTCAAGCCCGGCGAGACCGCCGTGCTCGGTTACTCCTTCCGC
>Ga0209599_10001010_pt1 | contig 14715 bp, 10 predicted proteins | sample Shrwel_input2_FT_FD_187534 | JGI IMG/M metagenome (GOLD analysis project Ga0209599, IMG submission 187534) | Subsurface microbial communities from deep shales in Ohio, USA - Utica-3 well 1 S input2 FT (SPAdes) (version 2) ... | reverse complement strand
ATCCAAATCCTGTTGTGTGCCGAAACCCGTGAAGAAGCCACGCTGCTGGAGCAGGAAGACATCGGTACGGTGTTTTTTGCCAAGCAAGTGCTGGCGGATCAAATGACTCAGCATATCGTCGATCTCAATGCCGCACGACAAGCCAACGTGTCGGCACACTAAGCGACTAATAAAAAATAAAAAAGGCACGAAAGCGTGCCTTTTTAATACATCACACAACTAGCTATAACGTGCAGGCTCTTCGTCTAACACTTGCGCATGCCAGCGTGCCGCTTGCTGCTCCATGATCAACTGCAGTGCCGCTTGTACCATCTGCTGGCCGACGCCATGCAGTTGATCGCCGAGGGTTTTTTGTACCATGTCGGAAAACTGAATCGACACCAGCGCCTCGCCGTCACCCGCAGTGGGGCGTAACACCAAATTACCATCATCGAGTTGCACCAACTCCAGTAACATTTCCTTAGAAATTGGAGAATTACGGTCATTCACTACAGAACCCATAAACTTGCCTCCTTGATGTACTGTGCCAATCACAGCAGCGGTGTCAAAATCAAAACTTGCTCAAAATCATCTCTAGCCTTTTTACAATGCGTTGCCTGCAAGGCTTTTTCAAGTGCTAAATCTAGGTCAGATCAACTGACGGTTAGAATTCGATCATTTCGTTACGAAAACCCTCAATGAGCTGCGTTAGTGCCTTATGCCACTCGCGCAAGATCTGCACATCTGGCAGCCACGCTTGTGGACTTTGTGTGACCTTAAAGATCAAGTTCGAGGAGCTTTCTTCGTCGTGGGTCGGTTCCGGTGGCTCGGGTGCATACTGACAAGTCGCGTAGGCACGTTGCAACTCCGCCAAAAAGCCGTCTTTGCTCAGTTGCTCCAAGATGGTGATCTCAGGCGACACTTGGGTACGGCCGGCCATTTTGGCTTTGATACTGCTGATGGTTGGCTGCCGCTCCCCTTCAATCCGGTAGTAGCGTACCAACTCTTGTAAAAACGCCAGTACCGCGCCCTGCAAATGAAACAGCGCCGCTTCCCGCGAGCCTTGTGCTGCTTGTAGGTTGTCGGTTTGGGCGGCGTCTTTACACGCTAAGCGGGCAAAATACAGTTTTTGATTGGTGCGATCCGCATGATAGCGCGCAACACGTGCCATGGCTTTCTCATTACAACAAAAGGCGATTGCCTATTATAGGCCGCTTTGCGACGACTGGGGCATCTACAACACAACACGCCGGCTTAAATCTGTAGAACAGATGGATCATGTAAAAGCATTGTAAATCTAAATGAAATTTATTATCATTTGTATTAAGCAAATCAGCCAATGCAAATCAACCGGAACTATTCCGATGATTCGCTCGCCAATACCCTTCGACTCTTGGCTGTTAGGACGTCACTCATGGCTCATATTCGTCATCGCAAACACTCTGCATCACACTTACTGGCGCTGGTTGCCGCAACGCTACCTGTCGCACAAGCACACAGCACGACTGAAGCTGCCAGCACACCGGACAGGCTGCCGACCATTCATGTGACTGCGGCCACCGATGGCTACAAAGTCGATCAGTTATCCTCGGCCAAGAGCACCGAATCGCTGCTCAACACCCCGAAAACCGTCACAGTGATTAATAAAGAGCTGATCGAGCAACAAGGCGCGACCAGCTTGATGGAAGCACTACGCAACACACCAGGCATCACCCTACAACTCGGTGAAAATGGCAATACCAGTTCCGGCGATGCCTTCCAAATGCGCGGCTTTTCGACCCAGAACTCCACTTTGGTCGATGGGATTCGTGATCTCGGCGCAGTGACACGTGATGTGTTTAACCTTGAGCAAGTCGAAGTGGTTAAAGGCGTCGCAGGCTCAGAAATTGGTCGCGGCGCATCGTCAGGCTATGTCAACTTGGTCAGCAAATTGCCTGAACAAAATAACGAAAAATCAATCGACTTAAGCGTCAATACCGCCAGCCTAAAACGCGTGACCACCGATTTAAACCAAGATCTCGGTGACGGCATGGCCGCCCGCTTAAATGCCATGTGGCAAGACGGTGGTGTGGAAGGTCGCGATGTTCTCGAACGGAATGGCTATGCGATTGCCCCAGCGTTTGCGTTTGGCTTGGATACTGACACCCGTTTTTATCTGTACTCACAACATGTGCATCAAGAAAACATCCCAGACGGCGGGATTCCAACCATTGGCATGGAGGGCTTTGTTTCAATTCCCGCAGATGCCACCAAACCAGCGGATGTTGCTGCCGCCAATGCAGCCAACAAGGCACCTGCGGTCAATCGTGAAAACTATTATGGCAGCGTCAATGATCTCGAAGAAGTGGACGCTCATATGGCCACGCTTAAAATCGAGCATGACTTCAACGAGCAGCTGTCCGTACAAAACCTGACTCGGGTCGGTCAAACCGACATGGTTCGTAGCTTGACTGGTATCTCAGGCGTTACCGTGGTCAATCCCGCCGACCGCAGCACATGGACGGTCGCCCGCTCACGTCAAGGTGTCGATCAAACCAACAAAATACTTGCCAACCAGACCAGCCTAAAATTTGCGTTTAACACCGGAGGTATCAGTCACGATCTGGTCGCTGGATTGGAGCTCAGCAAAGAGGAGCAAGAAAATCTCACGCTGGCAACTGCCCGACGCGGCACATTGACCCCAACCGTGCCACCAGCCAATCTGTACCGCCCCAATCCAAATGACCCACTGCCTGCACTGGTCGGCACAGGCGCTTACAGTCGTGGTGAGACCGATACCACGGCGGTCTATCTGTTTGATACCGTTAAATTCAACGAGCAATTTCAACTCAATGCCGGCGTGCGCTCAGACCGCTACACCACCAAAACCGACGCCCTCACCGTCACCACCAACCAAACCACCTTGGCCGTCACCGAAGCCAAAACTGACCTAAAAAAAGCCGATACGCTGATCAGCTGGAATCTGGGTGCAGTGTTTAAACCCACCAGTAACAGCAGTCTATATGCCAGTTACGCCAAATCACTGACCCCACCAGGTAGTGCAAACTTTACCTTGAGTGCAACCACAACCAACGCCAATAGCCCAAATGTTGACCCACAAGAAACCCACAACTATGAAATCGGCAGCAAATGGGATGTACTCGACGGTAAACTGGCGTTGACCGCCGCCCTGTATCGCACTGACAACGAAAACCAACTGACCCAAAATCCAGCCGATGGCCTCTACAGCCAAGAAGGTAAAATTCGTGTGGAAGGGATTGAGTTAAGTGCGGTCGGCAAGCTCAGTCCAGTCTGGGATATCTCGGCAGGTCTGACCACCATGGATGCCAAGCAATTGAATCAGCACAGCAAAAACGCTACGACGGGCGTGGTGACGGTCACTGACGGCGTGCGCTGGACGCCTGATTTTGCCGCTACTGTGTGGTCAACCTACAGCTTAGGTGCGATCAAAGTCGGCGGTGGCGTGCGACATACGGCGGAACAAAAACGTCAAGTTAGCCAAGCCGCAGGTCAGCCGGTCGCGGCGGTCAGCATGGCGAGCATTCCTGCGCATACCGTGATCGACGCGATGGCCAGCTATCAAGTCAACCCTCAAGCATCGGTAGCACTCAACGTCTATAATCTAGCCGATGAGGTCTACCTCAGCACACTCAACAATGGCGGCAATCGCATAGTGCTGGGACAACCCCGCTCGGCCACCCTGTCGCTGAACTACAAGTTCTAAGCCTTCAACGACTGTCCCCATCTTCACACCGTAGCCTGTCATGGGCTACGGTTTTTTGACGACTGCTTGACCGATGAGGTAAGTTTCATGTTACTGCACATTCCCCAAGTGCTTGATGCAAAACGGGTACTACAACTCCAATCTCAGCTGGCTGAGGCGGATTGGCAAGACGGCGCACGTTCGGCTGGCGCACAGGCCACAGCAGTCAAACAAAACCAACAACTGCCGACTCACTCAGCACTGTATGCGGATATCGCAGATCAGATTTTACAGGCACTACAACAACATCCGTTATTGCAATCCGCCGCCTTACCTCAGCAGATTTTACCGCCGCTGCTGAATCGCTATCAAAACCACGCGCACTACGGCAATCACGTCGACAACGCCTTGCAGCGCCATCATCTGACCGGCCAAATGGTACGCACGGATTTATCAGTCACACTATTTTTGTCTGATCCCGACAGCTATCAAGGTGGCGAGTTGGTGATCGATGATCTGTATGGCACGCACGAGATCAAACTGGCAGCGGGTGACGCGATTGTGTACCCGTCGACGCGTCTCCATCGGGTCGAGCCAGTCACGGCTGGCCAGCGCCTCGCCGCAGTGACTTGGATACAAAGCTTAGTGAAAGACAACTGGCAACGCGAGATGTTGTTTCAACTGGACATGACCATTATCAAACTACGCCAACAACTCCAGCAGCCAACCGGCGATCATCCCGAGGTGCTGGCTTTAACGCAGCATTACCACAACCTCCTGCGGCAATGGAGCGGCGTTTAACGTGCAACATCAAGCCGTAGACCAAATTCCTGCCGACTGGGTCGCCGTGAGTGATTATCAGCGTGCTGCGCAAGCCTGCTTACCCACCGATGTGTGGGCGTATTTACAAGGCGGCTGTGAACGTGGCTCAACAGCCCCGAATACGTTGGGTCAGTACCAACTTTTGCCACGTCCGCTGCGTGATCTACGTGGGGGTCATACCGAGCTTGAATTGTTTGGGCAAACACTGGCACATCCGTTTTTGCTGGCGCCGGTGGCTTATCAACGGCTGTTTCACCCCGCAGGTGAATTTGCCACGGTGTTGGCAGCGCAGGTCAGCCAAACGCCGATGATCGTCAGTCACTTGGCCTCAATGTCACTGGAAAAAATCGCTCAACAACATCATCAGCACTGCTGGTTTCAGTTGTATTGGCAGGGCTGCCGTACGCAGATTAAAGCGCAACTCGATCAGATCCAACAGGCCGGTTATCAAGCGATTGTTTTAACAGTAGATGCACCACACATGGGCATCCGTGACCGCGAACGACGGGCGGGCTTTCGACTACCGGCCGAGATTCAGGCGGTGAATCTGCTCGCGCAACCGATGCCGAGTTTAGACAGTACCCAACATCCGTTATTTGACGGACTGATGGCACAAGCACCGACGTGGTCGGACGTGGCGTGGTTGGTACAACAAACGGATTTGCCTGTGCTGCTCAAAGGCATTTTACATCCCGACGATGCCCGCCAAGCGGTCAGTCTCGGCGTACAAGGCTTGGTGGTGTCCAATCATGGCGGACGGGTATTGGATGGTGTGGTGGATAGCTTGCGCATGCTACCGAGTATTCGGGCAGCCGTGCCTGCTGAGATGCCGATTTTGTTTGATGGTGGGATTCGTTGTGGTGCGGATGCCTTTAAAGCCTTGGCGCTGGGTGCAACTGCCCTGATGCTGGGGCGACCGTATATTTATGGCTTGGCAGCGGCGGGCGCGCTCGGTGTGGCACATGTGATCAAACTGCTGCGCGAGGAGCTTGAGGTGACGATGGCGCTGTGTGGTACGGCACGACTCAATGAGATTAACGCAGATTATTTAATAAAACCTTAGGCCATAAAAAAGCAGCCCACACGGTGTTGGGCTGCTTAGTATGAACAGACGTTTTGCTTATTCAGCAGCAAGCTCAGTCGTTGTTGCAGCGCTTGCATCAGCACTTAAGTCTGCATCTGACGCAATCGCGACATCTTCAGACAAAGCTTCGTCCACGCCTTCCACATCATCGTCGATCACTGCGGCATCAACCCGCACCACGCCGACCAAGGTTTCGTCACTGGCCAGACGGATCAACATCACGCCTTGGGCATTGCGTCCAGTCACGCTGACTTCGGCGACACGGGTGCGCACCATCGTCCCCGCATCGGAGATCAACAACAGCTCATCTGCGTCAGTGACGGCGGTAGCACGTACCAATTCGCCGTTACGCGCACTGGTTTTGATTGCGATTAAGCCTTTACCACCACGACCTTTGGTTGGGAAATCACCGACTGGGGTGCGTTTGCCATAGCCGTTGGCGCAAGCCGCCAGTACATCACCGGATTCCGGCACGACCACCAAGGACACGACGCGGCTGTTAAAGCCAGTGTCATTTTGGTCGGATGAATCGTCCAGTTCAGACTCGTCAGCGCTTACCTCGTCTTCGCTGTCCAGATCAGCCACTAAGCTCACCCGCATGCCGCGCACACCTTTGGCGGTGCGGCTCATCGGGCGGATTTTGTCCTCAGCGAAGCGAATCGCCTTGCCTTCATTTGAGAACAGCATGATCTGTTGTGTGCCATCAGTAATCGCTACACCGACCAAAGTATCTTCGCCTTTGAGGTCGATTGCGATCAGGCCGTTTTTGCGCAGATTGGTAAACGCCTCAATCGGCACACGCTTGACCGTACCGCTGGCAGTTGCCATAAACACATAGTGACCTTCTGGCCGCTCTTTCACCGACAAGATTGCCGTGATGCCCTCGCCGTCTTCGAACGGCAGCAGGTTGACCATCGGACGGCCACGCGAGCCACGACTCGCCATCGGCACGTCATAGACTTTTAGGCCGTAGACGCGACCCCGATTGGTAAAACACAACACAGTCGAGTGATTGCTGGTCACCACCAGATGCTCGATGTAGTCGTCTTCTTTCATGTTGGTGGCCGACTTGCCACGACCGCCGCGCCGCTGTGCCGCATAGTCTTCCAGCGGCTGGGTTTTGGCATAACCGGTTTTGGAGACGGTCAGTACCACTTGTTCTTCGGGGATCAGATCCGCCCGACTAAAATCAATCCGTGATTCGACAATCGCTGTGCGACGGGCATCGCCATACTGCGCCAATACCGCGTTTAGCTCATCGCGAATCACCTGCATCAGCTTGTCGAAGCTGTCCAAAATGCTTTGCAATTCGGCGATTTGCGCCAAAATATCAGCATATTCGGCATGCAGCTTATCTTGTTCAAGGCCGGTCAAACGATTCAAACGCAATTCTAAAATCGCGCTAACCTGTGCCGGTGACAAGCGATACACCGCACCATGCAGACCAAATGGCCGTGCTGGATCTTCACCTTCGATCTCGTCTGGGCGGATCGACTGGCTACCGGCTTTGGCCAGTAGCGCAATCACGCCTTCTGACGCCCACTCGCGCAGCAGCAATTTTTCGCGCGCTTCACCGCTGTTGGCTGAGGTTTTGATGGTGGCAATAATCTCGTCGATATTGGCCAGTGCTACAGTCAAACCTTCGAGTAAATGCCCACGCTCGCGCGCTTTACGCAGTTCAAACAGTGTCCGGCGTGTCACCACTTCTTGGCGATGCCGGATAAACGCCGCGACCAGATCACGCAGGTTCATCAGCTTCGGTTGGCCGTTGTCCAGCGCCACCATGTTGATGCTGTACGAGGTTTCCAGTGGGGTTTGCTGGAACAGATTGTTGATGATCACGTCAGCGTTTTCGTTACGCTTCAGGTCGATCACAATACGCATGCCGTCTTTGTCCGACTCGTCACGCAACTCGCTGATGCCGTCGAGTTTCTTTTCTTTGACCAGCTCGGCGATACGCTCGATCACGCGGGCTTTGTTGACTTGATACGGAATTTCGTTGAATACGATGCTTTGACGGTTGGTTTTTTCGTCAGTTTCGATCAGGTATTTGCCACGAATATGCAGGCGGCCTTTACCGGTGCGATAGGCATCGATGATGCCGCTTTTGCCGTAGATGATACCGCCGGTTGGAAAGTCGGGGCCACTGATGTGCTGCATCAAGCCTTCGACCGTGATGTCGCTGTCATCGACATAGGCCAAGCAGGCGTTGATCACTTCGGTCAGGTTGTGTGGCGCCATGTTGGTCGCCATGCCAACCGCAATCCCCGCCGCGCCATTGATCAGCAGGTTCGGGATACGGGTCGGCATCACTTGCGGAATCCGCTCAGAGCCGTCGTAGTTATCTTCCCAATCGACCGTGTCTTTTTCGAGGTCAGCCAGCAGATCGTGCGCCAGTCGGGTCATGCGCACTTCGGTATACCGCATCGCCGCCGGACTGTCGCCATCAACCGAGCCGAAGTTACCCTGACCATCGACCAGCAAATAGCGCAAGCTAAAGTCCTGCGCCATCCGGACAATCGTGTCATACACCGCAGTATCGCCATGTGGGTGATATTTACCGATCACATCACCGACCACACGGGCAGATTTTTTATAGGGTTTGTTATAGTCGTTGCCGAGTTCGTGCATCGCAAACAACACGCGCCGATGCACCGGCTTTAAGCCATCCCGCACATCCGGCAAAGCACGCGACACAATCACGCTCATGGCGTAATCCAGATACGATTTTTTCAGTTCGTCTTCAATCGCAATCGGGGAAATTTCTGATACGCTCATGCACGCTCCTTCTTAAATTCATTCGCGCGATTTTTAACGAGATTTTGTATTCCGAAAAACGCCGAATACCACTCAAAAAAAATCTTTAAAAACAACTCATTAAAACCTTGTTTTTCTGACCAATAAACCAGCAAAAACACTTGAGTAGACCTGAGTAAATTCTAACATAAATAGGGCTAAAATGGGCGATTTTAGCCCGCAAATCCCGCACAAAAAGCACGGTTTATAGGCCATAAAAAACCGCGTCCCGAGTGTCTAGTTCGGTGACGCGGTTTAGGCCAAAAATGACCTCGAATCGCTAGAATTAACGCGTGTTCAGCTGATTTTCGGCTTGTAACTGTCGAATAATCCCCTTGATCATGATCGCGGTTTGCTCAGGCCGTTCAAGCGGGAACATATGCCCGCCACGACTGACATGACAAGTGATTTTCAGTTGCCGCTCTAAGCGCTGTGGAAAGCCACGCTTATAAAACAAGCTGTCCTCACCGACCACCAAGCGCGTCGGCGGGCGTGGTGCATGCCGAGGCTTGAGCCAAAACCATGACGGATTATTGCGAAACACCGCCACTTCAGCCGCTTTGGGGATGGTCAGCGTCACACCACCTTGCGGGGCATCTTTTAGGCCATGCTCGATATACGCTGCAAAACACTCAGGATCAAAATTGGCAAAAAAGCCCTTGCCGCGCAACAAACCCGCCGCTTGCTCACGACTGTCCCAGTGATCGCGCCGCCGCGCCGAAATCCCAGCGGGGGTCAGCTTGTCGACGGTCTTGGGGCGCAAGGTTTTGGCCAGATGCAAACCCAGCGACGGTAAGCCGTTGATTAGTGGCGGATCCAACATGATCAACTGATCCATCAACTCTGGGCGCTTGTAGGCCGCCATAAAGCTGAGTAGCCCACCCATCGAATGCCCCAGCGCAATCACTGGACGACCACCCGCTTGGCTTTCGATGCTGTCGATCACTTGATCAACCAGTCGCGTCCAGTGGTTGGTGACTGGATAACGTGCTTCTGTACCGATCAGCGGCAAGGTGATCACGTCGTATTCGTCACGCAGTGCAGCAAACATTTTTTCGTAAGTGGCCGATGGCACACCGTTGGCGTGTGCAAAATGAATCAGTGGTTTCATTTGAGGCTCACCGCTTGAGATTGCTCTGCTGATGCTTTGACCTCTTGCGCCAGACTCATGCCCAGCGCTTGGCCAGCTTGTGCGCCCAGACGATCCGCCAGCAACGCAAATGGGTTCTCTGGTTGGGTATAGTTATATTTTTCGTCGACTTTCAGCTTGCGTGACAGCGCATTGATGCCACCCGCTTGATCGGCCAGACCGAGTTTAATCGCCTGATTACCAGTCCAAAACAACCCACTAAATAGCTTGCCATCGTCTTTTAAGCGATCACCACGACCGGATTTGACTGCCGCAATAAACTGCTGATGCACATCAGCCAGTACGCCTTCGACGTGGGCTTTTTCAAATGGATCCAGTGGCTTGGTAAAGCTCAGCGCATCTTTATGCTCACCCGAGGTCAGTGTACGATCTTCCACACCGAGTTTTTTGGCCAGTCCTTCGATGCCATAGTTTGGCATGATCACCCCAATCGAGCCGACCAGACTCGACGGATTGACCCAGATTTCGTCGGCAGCAGCAGCGATGTAATATGCGCCAGATGCACCGATATCGGCGATCACGGCATAGACTTTTTTGTCTGGATTGGCGGTGCGTAGCCGCTTGATTTCTTGAAAAATCTCATCTGACTGAACCGGTGAGCCACCGGGTGAGTTGATGTTCAGCACGATGGCTTTGCTGCTGGTCGCCTCAAACGCTTGATTGAGTGATTCGATCACGTCATCGCTATGCACACCACGATCACCACCGATTTCACCTTGAATATCAATGATCGCCAGATGGTCAACACTTGGCGCAACACCCAACTGACCCTGATCACTGCTACTACAGCCACGCCCTAATGCCACCAATAAAAACAATACATAGGCCAAAGTGATCAGTTTAAAAAAGATCCCCCAGCGCCGCGCACGCCGCTGCTCTTCCACCGACGACATCAGCACTTTTTCGAGCAGTTGCCACTCTTGTCCAGCAGGGGCTTGCGTATTGGGCTGTGCTGATGGCTGGGTGGGATTTTGATCGGGATTTGGCGGCCAGTTGGACATGCAATCAACCTAAGTCTTGAAAAAACACGATGGACGATACAATAACCGATCTGCATGGGGCTTTGTTGGCTGTTCAGTGGCTTTTTTGGTCGCTCGGCATGACTTGCAAGCCACTGCCCCATCTTTTACCCTGTCTGCCTTCTGCTGTTTTTTAGGGTGTTGTCACCTGATGACTGTTCGCTTGTTGGATTGGATCAGCCGTTTACCGCTTGGGGTACTCCAGCAGTTTGCTCGCATGCTGGCAAGCTTGTTTTGGTTGTTTCCTGAGCAGGGCATGCTGAAGGTGATTCGGCGCAATCTGATCATCGTCTATCCGGATCTGCCAGAGGCCAAATTACGTCGTTTAAGCAAGCAGGCGCTACGCAATCAGTTGTTGAGTTTTATTGAGTTTTTATATTGCTGGGGTAATCCGCCGAGTCGTTGTTTGGCACGCGCGGGGCAGATTACAGGGCAACAACTGTTAGATGAGGCACTCGCTGACCCCAAAGGCTGCATGGCGATTGTGCCGCACTACGGTAGCTGGGAGCTGATGAATGCGTGGCTGAATCAATCCACCACGCCAGTAGTGATGTACAAGCCCAGCAACAACCTAGAGCTAGATCAGTTTGTATTACAGGCGCGCAGTCGGATGAATCAAACGATGGTGCCGACTGATGATCGCGGGGTGCGGATAATTTTTCGGGCATTAAAGACTGGCGGATTTACGATTATTTTGCCGGATCATACCCCGAAGGATACCGGCGGGGTGGATGCAGATTTTTTGGGTTTGCCGACTTTGACCACCACGCTGGCGTCTAAGCTGATCCAAAAAACTGGCTGTCGGGTCGTGATGTTGTCGTGTGTGCGCGATGCCAGTGGTCAGCGGTTTGATTATACGATTGATGCAGTGGATGACGCGGTACATTCTAAGGATTTGGTCGAGTCGGTGACGGCGATCAATCAAGCGGTAGCGAGCTTAATCCAACGCGCACCAGAGCATTATCACTGGGCGTATAAACGCTTTAAAGCAGTCAAAGGCTTAGAGGATATTTATCAAGTGGAGGAAGCGGAAGTGCGTGAACGGGTGGTGAAAATTCGGGCGGCGAACGAAGTCACAGCCACGATCTCTACATAAAATGGCAGGTGGATATTTTTAAAATATCTTCCCGTGTCTTGAAGTACAAATTTTGATAAAACTCCGAAAGGTGTCGCTCCTCAAGCAGCATTGCTTTAAACATTGATAGATTAGATACCGAAGAATGAGTTTGTGCCACACTTGTAATTTGCTCATAGGGAAATAAATCCGGAGCTTCTTTTTTTAATGCTTTTACCTGCTTTGCAAGGGAATCTAATCTAAGTCGATGTGGCTGTAATTGTTCAGTATTAGAGTTCATTTCCCAGACGGTTAGGTTAGGATCTGTACTGTATACAAAAGCAACAATTCCGTCAGGATGATCGTAAAAAATGTAAGGTTTTTTCTTGGTATCATCGGCTGTTATATGACCATCTTCTACTAAATAGTCAATGTACTCTTGATGCCAGTTTGCCACTTTCTCCAAAGTTGAGAACTGTTCGGTATAGTTATATAAAACAAATGGACTTACACTAAAAATACCACCACTACAGCGGCCAAAGGTTAATAAAAACTCGCGTAGCTCCCCATGCGCTTCGATATTGAGCGCATCACAGTAGCGTTGTAACTCATCTTCGCTAAAGCCTTGAATGGCATCTGGATAGACTGGCCACGTCGTATTTTTTGGAATCTGCCGCAAGAAAAACTCTTTCATACTCATCATTCTCTCCACGAAAATTAATCTGATCAACTTAAAGGCCAATGTGAGCCGCACCTTCATACAAAATCACCTTAACCAAACCCGTTCATCCCGCCACGCCTGCCGCCCGATCAACTCACCGCCCAACTGATAACTGAGCGTCCCCTCCAGCACCGTTTGATCGACCTGTATACCAAGTTGCTTTATTTCTTCGATTTTTTGCTGCTCATTTGGCTTGGCTCGTGCCGCAGACCACACCGCATAACGTGGCTGCACCGCTTGAACAAAATCAATCGAATTGGCCGTTTTACCCCGTCCCAAAATCAAAACATCCGTCTGCAAGTCCGCACACAACAAGCGTAACATCTGCTCCGTCAATTGCCCCGCCCCACCCATGATCAGCACCCGATGCCGCTGCCCTAATGCATTCGGTGCAGTGGTCACCCGCAGCACACACGACAGTTCCCGCCGATCCATCTGTGTCACTTCCGGCCATGGCGCAATCATCTCAAACAACACCCCATCCCACGTCCACGTTTGCCCCGCTGCACACGGCTGAATCTTGACCTGTGTATCCTCGAAACTACCGTTAACCTGCTGCACTTTCAGCCACTCCAGCACCGGCAACATGCCGCCCATCTGCTGCTGATCCGGCACACTGAGCAACAGTTGATCTAGTGACTTCACCCCGTACGCCGATAAGGTCGGCAACACCACCCGCTGCGCCGCGTTGGTTGTGCCGGTATCGAAGAGCATCTGATGATTCGGCGTTTTTAACAACACACTCAAGCCCTGCCCGACATCCAGCACGCGTACTTGTAGCTGGGTTTGATCATGACCGATTTCAGGGCTGGGATAAAATAACGGCAATAGCAAAAATCCACTTACCCCGAGCGGCAGCACCCGCCTTGGCAGCAACCAAACCAACACCAGCAACAGCGCTGCCGCTAACGCCACCCCAGACAAGCGATGCTGCCACACCAGCTCAGGCCGTCCATCCAACAACAGATGCAAAAACTCATGAAACTGCTGCAAAATCCACAAATCCCACTGCCAGACCTGATCGGCCAACGGTGGCAACAGCAGCCACAGTAATAAACCCAATAAATTTAAGCCCAGCACCAGTACGGACAGCAGCGGAATCGCAATCAGATTGACCGGTACAGCCAGCCACGAAAACTGCCCAAACACCGCCAACACCAACGGCAACAGCCCCAGCGTAATCAGCCACTGCAAAGTCACAAACTGCCTGATCCGCAACCACATCCGCTGCGCTAACGGCTGATTATCACCGCTTTCGCTCGATCGCCGTGCCAGCCACAGCAATACCCAGACCGCGCCAAATGACAACCAAAACGCCGCCGACAGCACCGCCAGTGGATCAATTAATAACAAAATCGCCGCCGCTACCGTAAGTAGCTTAAAGGTCGGCCAACGCAGTCGCCACCACGCCAGACATGCCACCAGCACTGTCATGATCACCGTGCGCTGTGCCGGTAACTGCCAACCGGCCAGCAACGCATAACCGATCACCGCCAGCACAAACATCGGCAACAACCACCGCCGCCGCTCCATGCGCAGATATAGCCGTGGAAAACGATTCAGTAGCAAGCCCACCGCACACGTCAGTACCGCTGCCGCCAGCAACACATGTGGCCCCGAAATCGCTAACAAGTGCGCGATACCTGCATCTTGATACAGTTGTCGATGTTGATCAGGAATCAAGGCACGATCACCGGTCAGCAAGCCCAGCAATACCCCGCGACTATCCGGCACAAAGGTTTGAAAATGCTCGCGCAATTGCAAGCGCAGCCGATCCACGCGCTCGACGATGGACAGTGCAGACTTGGTGGGGATTTTTTGAGCATCAAGTAGCTCCGCTTGTGCACCGATGCCTCGCTCTAAGATCAGCCAGCGCTCCAGATCGAACGCCCCACGCGAGGCACGACCCCGCACTGGCGTAAGCTTGGCTTTTATTTGCCAGATCTCACCGGCACGCATGTTCGGGGGTGCTGCGGCCGTGTCAGGACTTGCGCTATACGGTAGCCCCAGCAGCCATTGTTCCGGCAGACCGGCTTGCGGCACGATGGGTCGCACCACCTGTCGCCACGCCTGATCCACGGCATCACTCAGTCCGACCACTTGTACCGCAACATCGACGGTTTGTGCGGTCAGTAGCCGCTCGGCCAGCCGCTGCTGTAGTGTCGCTTGGGTGTAATGGATGGCAGCCACACTGACCAGTGTCGGCAAAATGATTTTAAAAGCAATCTGTTGAACATTTAAAAACCGTGCAAACAGCATCGCAAGCAGTGCCGCACCGATGCCGATCAGCCAAAATGACCCACTGATCAAAACCCCAGCATGCAGCAGCGGAATGGCCAAAATCACCCCAAGACACACCGCCAAGGCAAACAAATACATGCAAAATC
>Ga0209599_10001009_pt1 | contig 14731 bp, 10 predicted proteins | sample Shrwel_input2_FT_FD_187534 | JGI IMG/M metagenome (GOLD analysis project Ga0209599, IMG submission 187534) | Subsurface microbial communities from deep shales in Ohio, USA - Utica-3 well 1 S input2 FT (SPAdes) (version 2) ... | reverse complement strand
ATTCAATACTCCTCAAGGAGGTATCTATGGTCCTTATATGTTTGGAGATTACTACTGTATTTCTAAATCGTTAGGTAAAAAAGCTGGAATTAATGCTAAAGCAAGTCATATCTTATTGGCTTATAAAGGTTCTGCCGGACCTCAAGCTAATAGAACAAAACAAGAAGCGCAAGCTAAAGCAAACGAATTGTTAGCACAAACACAAGCCAACCCAGGATCATTTGCTATGTTAGCTTTAACTAATTCTGATGATACTTCAAAACAACAAGGGGGTGATTTAGGTTATTTTTCAAAAGGACAAATGACCAAAAACTTTGAAAACTTTGTATTTGGTAATCCGGTAGGAAAAATTGGATTAGTGGAAACAGAATTTGGTTTCCACATCATTCAAGTAACAGACAAACAAGACGGAATTCGTTTGGCGACTATTGCTCAAAAAATTATTCCTTCTGAAGCGACTAGTGATGCTGCTTTTACCCAAGCGTCTAAATTTGAAATTTTAGCAAAAGAAAAAGGAATTGAAGCAGCAGCAAAAGCTGAAAAATTAACCGTTGCTCCAGTATCAAAAGTAATGGCACTTGACGAAAATATTCAAGGAGTTGGACCACAAAGAGAAATCGTACGTTGGGCATTTACCGCTGATAAAGGTGATGTAAAACGTTTTCAAACGCCAAACGGACATGTAATAGCTAGTGTTAAGGCTGTTAATGAAGCAGGTTTGATGCCTATTGAAGAAGCTAAAAATGTTTTCGGATACAAATTAAGAAATGAGAAAAAAGCAAAACTAATTGAAGCTAAAATGACAGGCGCGACTTTAGAAGCGGTTGCAAAAGCTACAGGTTCTCCGGTAAAAGAAGCAAAAGACATAGCCGCAGCGGCTTCGTTTATAGAGTCTATAGGTCCTGAGCCAAAAGTAGTTGGAACAGCTTTCTCATTAAAACCAGGAGTAGTTTCTCAAACTATTGCAGGTAATTCAGGAGTTTTCAAAATTAAAGTGAAATCTACTGTAAAAGCTCCAGCAGCTACTGATTTCAAAGAAATAGTTGCAAGAATTGGAAGCCAAACTAAAAGTTCAGCAGCGGGGAGATTATTCTACATCCTAAAACGTGATGCTGATATTGAAGATAACAGAGCAGAATTTAACTAAGAGTTAAATCATATAATATACAAAAAGCCGAGCATTGCTCGGCTTTTTGTATATTTAGCATCATTGTTTTAAAATGCGTATTACAATATCATCTCTTGATAAGGGACAATAATGTTATACCCTTTTTCTTTGAAATAAGGCGTAGGATTTTCTTTCGAAACAACTATTACAAAATCGCCTCCCCAAGCTCCTAGGCTTTTAATTACACCTTCAAAATCTGGGAATAGAGTTTCTTTAACGGTTTTCATTTCCAGAACGTTGCTCATCTCAATTTCATGGTCCTGAAGTGCTTTGGTAAATGTCTTCACATCGTTAGAAGAAATTGTTTTTTTCGTGAGGGCATCAATGCTAGGAATGACTTCGTTAATGTTACCTTGTTTGTTGTAATAGGTAGCAATAGCTTCCCGACTGTTTTGCTTCTGATTCAAATAAACGAAATAAATTTTATCAGTAAAATCGGGATGAAAATCAATAGAAGTTACGACTGGATTTCCGTTTTCCAACTGATAAACAATAGGCGTGTTGTGTTGTGCGCACGCAATATCATAACCACTGCCTCCAAAACTGTTTTTAAGCAATGTGAAAGCATCAATTTGTAACCATTGCGCAATGTTGTTGATTAAGGTCGAGGAAGTCCCCAAGCCCCAAAATCTAGGAAAAGTCAATTCGGTTTGAATACGATACCCTTCGGAATTTAAAAATTCCGGATTTAATAGAGAAGCATGATGTAAGATTTCAATCAAAGTAGTTTTGATTGTATTGTTTTCAAATTCTTTTTTTTGCAAAACATCTTCAAAACTAAATTCATCTTCAAACCAAATACTTCCATCGCTGTCAATACTTTTCCAGTGAAAAGTGTTTGGTATCCCTTTTTCTACAATTAGATTCTGTCCAAATTTTGTAGGCAATGCAAACGCCTGAGCACCGTCAAGAACAACGTATTCGCCTGTTATTAAGAGTTTGCCGTTGCTGTAGAAAATTTGTTTCATACGTTATTGTAAAAAATCGATTGAAATTTGATTGATCAATTCTGGTTTTTCTATAAAAACATCATGCGAACAATTCGGGATTACACAAAACTGACTGTTTTTAATCGCATTCCGAATTTCTAAACCATGTTCGATGGTGTACATATCGTTATCTCCGTATACTATTAAAGTTGGTGTTTTTATGTTTTCTAAATCACTTTTGGGGAAATACTGTTCTTCAAACCACATTTGGCTTGTCTCATTTATATATCTCCTCCAATCTTTTGAAGGCGCTTTTTTTAGGTAATTTTCAACCCATTTCGGCCAGTGTTTTTCAATCCAGTCAGGGTTTGTCCATTTTTTTATTTCAGCGATGTCCTTAACAGCATTAGCTTTGTAATTTGCACCTGAAATAATCAGTTTTCTAACTTTATCAGGTCTGTTTTTTGTTAGAACTAATCCAGTTACCGCTCCATCACTCCACCCCAAAACATATAAGCTGTCCAGTTTTAATTTGTCGATAAGTTCAGATTGGTATTCTGCTAATAGTTTGTAACTTAATTTGTTAGTAGGATATTCAGAACGGCCCAATCCAGGCGCATCTGCGACTATGACTCTGTATTTTTCTGAAAGTTTTGGAATAATGTTTTCATAATCGGCTATACTTCCGAACCCACCATGTATTAATAAAAGAGGGGTTCCTTTCCCGTATTCCTCATAATAGAGCTTAGTGTTCTTTATTGTTAAATATTTTCCATTATTTGAGCCGTAATTTATTTGGCTGAAGATTTTTGCTGAAAAAAGCAAAAAGCAAACTAAAGCATTAATTCTTATCATCTTTTTAATTTGCTTAGTTGCGCAATTTTGTTAAATAATCTACCACCGCACTATGCGTAACTGTATTTTTCTCAAAATGTTTTGCCACCTGTTTGCGCTCTTCATCATTGGCTTGAAATTGATTCAGAATATTCATTAAATGCATTTTCATATGTCCTTGTTGGATACCTGTTGTGGTTAGACTACGTAGTGCCGCAAAGTTCTGTGCCAAACCAGCTACGGCGACTACCTGCATTAATTCCTGAGCCGAAGGTTTGCCTAGCATTTCCAAAGCAATTTTAACCATTGGGTGCAAACTGGTTAAGCCACCAACAGTTCCTAATGCTAATGGGATTTCCATCCAAAAAGTAAAAATGCCATTTTCGATTTTGGCATGAGATAAGCTGGAATACTGTCCATTTCTGGAAGCATACGCATGAACTCCGGCTTCTACAGCTCTAAAATCGTTTCCGGTTGCCAAAACAACAGCGTCAATTCCGTTCATAATCCCTTTGTTGTGGGTCACGGCACGATAGGGTTCGATTTCGGCAATGCGAACGGCCTGAACAAATTTCTCAGCAAATTCCTGTGGATTTTCGATATGTTTTTCGGCCAATGCTGAAACTTCGCAGGAAACTTCGGCACGAACTAAACAATTCGGAACGTAGTTCGACAAAATACTCATTACTATCGTAATGTTTTTTTCTTCGGCAGTAAAAGTTTCAAATTCTGACGCTTCGTCTTTCAGGGTTTTGGCAAATTGCTCCAAACATGAATTGATGAAGTTGGCACCCATCGAATCTTTGGTTTCGAAAGTGGCATGCAATTGATAATAATTTTCTAAATCGGAAGTTTTGTCTTTCAAAACAATATCCAAAATACCGCCGCCACGTTTTTGCATGTTTTTGGTAATGGATTCGGTTTCTGAAAAGAATTTGGGTTTTACCTGATTGAAAAAAGCTTCTAATTTTGCCTTGTCTCCTGTATAAATAAAGTGAACCTGACCAATTTTTTCGGTATTGATAATGGTTGCTTTAAATCCACCACGATTGCCCCAAAACTTTGCCGATTTGCTGGCAGCTGCGACAACCGAACTTTCTTCTACTGCAAAAGGAATAGTGTAATTCGTTCCGTTAATGTCAAAGTTAGGTGCCACACCAAGCGGTAAATAGAAGTTGGTGATGGTATTTTCGATGAATTCATCATGCAGTTTTTGTATAGCTGCGTCTGAATTCCAATATTTTTTGATGATTTGAATCGCTTCTTCTGCATTTGAAAAATGGTTGGTGGCAATCCAATTGATTTTTTCTTCTTTCGATAACTTTGAAAATCCTGAAATACTTTTCGGCATTTGGTATATGATTTAATAAGTCACAAAGATAAAATTAGTGTTCAAAATAAGTGAAGAAAAAGGAGTTTTAAATTTCAGATATTATTTCAATGTTAAGTATTTAACAAAAAAATGTGTGCCTATGTGGGTTTTTTTCACTAAAATTGGACGTTTTTTTACATCATCAATTCATGAAACAATTCAAAATCATTACGTTTTGTTTGCTATTGGCTTCTTTTTCAGCTATTGCGCAGCAAAAAATTGCATTAGAAGAAATTTGGGGTGGAGCTTTTAGGACCCAAGGAATGACAGCTCTCGAGGCCATGAAGAACAGCAATCAGTACACCGTGCTGAATTTTGATAGAGCTTCTAAAACTTCCCAAATCGATTTATACGACTTTGCTACTTTAAACAAAGTTTCAACTTTAATCGACACCAAAAATTTTAAACAGCTGGAAGGGATAGATAGCTATACTTTCAGTAAAGACGAAAAGAAAATACTTATTGCCAATCACTCCGAGCAAATTTTTCGTCATTCATTTGTAGCCGATTTTTTCATTTATGATATCGCTTCAAAAGCCTTAGAGAAATTAGCCGATTACAAAATACAGGAACCTACTTTTTCTCCCGATGGGACTAAAATTGGCTTTGCGAAAGAAAACAACCTTTACGTTTATGATGTAGTTTCTAAGAAAACCACGCAAATCACTTCCGATGGTAAGAAAAATTCAGTGATTAATGGTATTACGGATTGGGTTTACGAAGAAGAATTTGCTTTTGTGCGTGCTTTCGATTGGAATGCAGGTTCGAATAAAATAGCGTTCATCCGTTTTGATGAAACCGATGTACCTGAATTTTCGATGGACTTGTACAATGAAGGATTGTACCCAACACAATCGGTTTTTAAATACCCAAAGGCAGGAGAGAAAAATGCTTTGGTTTCCTTGCATATTTACGATGTGAAATCAGGAACAACTCAAAAAGTTAATTTAGATAATTACAACGATTTCTACATTGCCCGTATTGAATGGACAAACGATGCCAATGTGTTAAGCGCCCAAGTGCTAAACCGTCATCAAAATAATTTAGATTTAGTGTTTGTTGATGGAAATTCTGCGGCTGCTAAAGTGTTATTGAACGAAAAAGACAAAGCCTATGTAGATGTGACGGATAACTTAACGTTTTTAAAAGACAATAGTTTTATTTGGACATCTGAAAAAGACGGCTTCAATCATATTTACCATTACGACAAAACCGGAAAACTAAAAAAACAGATTACCAAAGGTCCCTGGGAAGTAACCAATTATTATGGATTCGATGAAAAGTCTGGAACGATTTATTATCAGTCGGTAGAAAATGGGTCAATTAATCGTGATGTATATGCTGTCAAAATAGACGGAAGTGGTAAAAAGCGATTGTCAACAGTAACAGGAACCAATGCGGCGACTTTCAGTCCGAATTTTCAATATTTCATCAATTCCTATTCAAGTGCTAAAAACGCACCCAAGCATACATTGCACGCGACCAAAACTGGAAAGCTGATTAAAACCATTGTTTCAAATGAAGCTTTGGAAACTAAATTGGCGACTTACAATTTGCCGTCTAAGGAGTTTTTCGAAGTAACTACCGAAAAAGGACACAAATTGAATGCTTGGATGATCAAACCTAAAGATTTCGATGCAACTAAAAAATATCCTGTATTTATGTTTCAATATTCAGGTCCCGGTTCACAACAAGTAGCTAATCAATGGAGCAATACCAATGATTATTGGTTTATGATGTTAGCGCAACAAGGCTATATCGTAGCCTGTGTCGATGGAAGAGGAACTGGTTTCAAAGGGGCTGAATTCAAAAAATGCACGCAAAAAGAATTAGGAAAATTCGAGGTAGAAGACCAAATTGATGCCGCCAAGGTATTCGGAACATATTCGTATGTTGATAAATCTAGAATTGGTATATTTGGCTGGTCTTACGGAGGATTTATGGCGTCTAATTGTATTTTTCAGGGTGCTGATGTGTTTAAAACAGCCATTGCGGTAGCGCCGGTAACGTCTTGGAGATACTATGATAGCATCTACACAGAGCGTTATATGCAGACACCTCAGGAAAATCCTAGTGGTTATGATACTAATTCACCAATAAATCATGTTAGTAAATTAAAAGGAAACTTTTTATTAATTCACGGAACGGCTGACGATAACGTTCATGTACAAAACACCATGAAAATGATCGAAGCTTTGGTACAAGCCAACAAGCAATTTGATTGGGCTATTTATCCAGACAAAAATCACGGTATTTATGGTGGAAAAACAAGATTACAATTGTATACTAAGATGACTAATTTTATTAAAGAGAAATTATAATAACCAAAAACAAAAACCAAAACAAATTAATATGAGTGAAACAGCGGTAAAAACTGGACATCCTAAAGGATTGTACTTTTTATTCTTTACAGAAATGTGGGAAAGGTTTAGTTATTACGGAATGAGAGCAATCTTCATTTTGTTTATGACTAAAGTATTGTTAATGAAAGATGCAGATGCTTCTGAAATCTACGGGAGTTACACTGGTTTGGTGTATTTAACGCCACTTTTAGGAGGGTATCTTTGTGATAAATTTTTAGGAAACAGAAGAAGTATTGTAATTGGGGGATTGCTAATGGCAATTGGTCAATTTTTTATGTTTTTTAGTGCTTCAGCCGGTGCCAATGGTGGAGTGACTTTAATGTGGATGGGTTTAACCGCAATTATTATCGGAAACGGATTTTTTAAACCAAATATTTCTACCATGGTGGGGCAATTGTATCCTGCTAATGACAGAAGAATTGATAGTGCGTTTACCATTTTCTATATGGGAATTAACCTAGGAGCTTTCTTTTCGCCATTAGTTTGTGGTTCGATGGACTTCAAATGGGGTTTCCTAGCGGCGGGAGTCGGAATGTTAATTGGTCTGGTAGCTTTTGTGTTAGGGCAAAAGAAATATTTGATTTCTGAAGAAGGAAAACACATTGGTTTACCTGTAAAAAAATTAGACACTAAAAGTATCGGAATGATTGTTGGTTCTATCGCTATCATTTTCTTTATGTTAAACTTCAAGCAAATGTTTAAAAGTGATGTAGATATCATCAGTTATTTCATTTACGGAGCAATGGTAGCGATGCCAATATTAATTTTTAGCGACAAAAGTTTATCTAAAGTTGAAACTCAAAGAATAACGGTGATTTTTATCTTAGCATTCTTCGTAATTTTCTTTTGGGGTGCCTTTGAACAAGCGGGTGCATCACTAACTTTATTTGCGGATAGACAAACTGAAAGAACATTGTTTGGATGGGAAATGCCTGCCTCTTATTTTCAATCGGTTAATCCATTAGCGGTTATTTCGCTTGCTCCAATTATGACTATGGTTTGGGGCTTTTTATATGCAAGAAAATTAGAACCTTCTTCTCCTAAAAAAATGGCCATTGGATTAGGATTAGTAGCCATGGGATATGTTGTAATTGCAATTGCGGTTAAAGGTTTAGGTTTAGGAGAAAAAGTATCAATGTGGTGGTTAATTGGTTTGTATGTAATTCATACTATTGGAGAATTATGTTTATCCCCAATCGGATTATCAATGGTTTCTAAATTAGCACCATTACGTTTATCATCATTAATGATGGGAACTTGGTTCTTGGCTAATGCTGCTGCAAATAAATTTGCAGGGACTTTAAGCGCATTAATTCCTGGTGGCGAAGACGGTACAGGAGGAGCTACTTCATTTTTAGGTTTTCAAATTACAAATCTATATGAGTTTTTTGTCTTGTTCATACTAATGTCAGGTTCAGCTGCAGCCATTTTATTTTTCTTGAGCTCTTGGTTAGAAAAAAGAATGCATAATGACCATGTAGAAGAAGTTGATTTATCAGTTGAAAACAGATAAACCAAAAAAGAAAAAATATTTTTATATCTTTCAAGCCTGTAACTAAGTTGCAGGCTTTTTTAATATTTCACTATGAAGAATAAACACCCTAAAGGATTGCTATTTTTGTTTTTTACCGAAATGTGGGAACGTTTTGGTTATTATTTAATTATTGGAATTTTTGTTTTATACATGATTGATCCTGCCGCAACGGGAGGATTAGCGTTTTCCGATAAATATGCCGATGATATTTTTGGTACTTACATCGCTTTAACTTATCTAACTCCATTTTTAGGAGGCTATCTTGCCGACAGATTTTTGGGGTATTTCAAGGCGATTTATTTAGGCGGATTCCTGATGGGATTAGGATATATAGGTTTGAGTTTTCACAGTATTACCGCTTTTTATGTTTCGATGGCTTTAATTATCATTGGTAACGGATTCTTTAAACCTAGTATTTCAACTTTAGTGGGGAATTTGTATTCTACAGAAGAATACAAAGCAAATAAAGATGCGGGTTACAATATTTTCTATATGGGAATTAATATTGGGGCATTTATCTGTAATATCATCGCGGCTTTTATGCGCAATCAGTATGGTTGGGGCGCTGCTTTTATTACAGCAGGAATCGGGATGTTTCTTGGATTGATTATCTTTTCGATGGGCAGAAAACATTTAGAAAGTGCCAATGTGATGAAACCCGTTCAAGAAGGCGATATCAGTTTGGGCAGGATTCTTGGAGCCGTGTTTTTGCCAGCCATTATTTGTGGCGCAATAGGATGGATGATTCCAGGAGATATTTTTAAAAGCGATTCAACCGATGCTTTTATTTTTGCCTGTATACCAATAATCATTTTCTATGTGAGATTGTACCTTAAAGCGAATCACGAAGACAAACGTCCGTTGGGAGCTTTATTGGCAATATTTGCCGTGGGAATGTTGTTTTGGGCAGTATTCAAGCAAAACGGAACGGCCTTAACGCGTTGGGCAAATTATTATACGGATAGACAAGTAACAGGAACCACAGAAAAGGTACTTTCAAAAATATATTTAGTAGAATCTAAAGATTTTGAAACCAAGGAAGTTCAAAAATACGATGATCAGTTTAAAGCGGAGAAAAATGAGGCTGGTGAACCTGTAAAAATTCAAGGGAAAGATGTGTATTTCACCAATGTTTCTTCTGAGCAAAGAGCAGATTTGGAAAAAAATCCAGAGCAAAAAGTATCATTAATTAATACCGAATTGTTTCAGTCGGTCAATCCCGGTTGGATCATTTTATTGACACCTTTGGTGGTTGGTTTTTTTGTTTTTATGAGAAAAAGAGGGAAAGAACCGTCTACGCCTACAAAAATTGTCTTGGGATTGTTTATCTCGGCACTTTCTTGTTTGGTTATGGTAGCCGCAGTTTATATTGGAAGTAACGGAGCTGTAAAAGTTTCGCCAATGTGGTTGGTAGGAACCTATGGCGTAATTACAATTGGTGAATTGTGTTTGTCACCAATGGGATTATCGATTGTTTCAAAGTTAAGCCCGCCACGACTAACCGCTTTAATGATGGGAGGATTTTTCTTGTCTATTTCGATAGGAAATAAATTATCAGGCGTTTTGGCAAGTATGTGGTATGATTATGAAAATAAAGCTAATTTCTTTATTGTGAATAGCCTATTGTTATTATTTGCGACCTTATTAGGATTGTCAATTCTGAAAAGACTAAATTCGGTAATGAAAGAAAAAGGATTAAGTTAATTATGGCAACAACAATAGAAGAAATTCAAAATTTTAAAGGAAAGTACCCAAAACAATTGTGGGGGCTTTTCTTTTCTGAAATGTGGGAGCGTTTTTGCTTCTACGGTATGCGTGGAATGTTGGTCTTTTTCATGATTTCAGAACTCAACTTTCAAAAAACCGAAGCCAATTTACAATACGGAGCAACGCAAGCCTTCGTGTATGCCTTTACTTTTATTGGAGGTTTGTTTGCGGATAAAATTTTAGGTTTTCGAAAATCACTCTTCTGGGGTGGATTGATGATGATTGTGGGGAGTCTTATTTTGGCAACCGATCCACATAAATTCTTCTTTCTAGGAATTTCCTTTACCATTATTGGAACCGGTTTCTTTAAACCAAACATTTCAACAATGGTTGGTAAATTATATAAAGCTGGTGATTCACGAACCGATGCCGGATTTTCGCTTTTTTATGCCGGTATAAATTTAGGGGCCTTGTTGGGTGGTTATTTGTGTATCGCGATAGGTAAAGGAGAAATGTTTGCCAACCTAATTGGTGAGCAAAGCCGATGGAATGTGGCGTTTGGATTGGCAGCTGTAGTGATGGTAGTAAGTTTAATTAACTTTGTTTTTACTCAAAAATCGCTCGGAACAATTGGACTGCAACCCGGTCATCCTTTGACGGAAGATGTGTCTAAACCCATTTCAAAATGGCTCGAATACGCCGTTTATGGGGGAACGATTTTACTAGTGCCGATTATTCAGATAATGGTTTCTAAAACAGAATATACCGATTATTTTATGTGGACTATCGGGCCACTGACCTTGATTTATCTGTTCTACGAAATGACCAAAGTGTCTGCCTCAGAAAGAAACAAACTTTTGGCGGCTTTGGTTTTTATCTTGTTTTCTATCATTTTTTGGGGAATATACGAGCAAAGCGGTGGTTCTCTAAGTATTTTTGCTGCCGAAAATCTTGATAAAAATTTATTAGGTCTTACTCTAGATCCTAATGGAGTGAACAATTCTGGGGGATCCTTTTTTGTTATTCTGTTGGCACCATTGTTAGGATTGTTATGGATTTGGTTGAATAAGAGAAAGGCAGAGCCAAATACGTTAATCAAGTTCGGGCTAGGCTTTATTTTTTTGGGGTTTGGATATTATGTTCTTTTTGCAACTAAATTATTCGCGACTCTTTCAGGTATAACCTCTTTAAATGTGTTCACTTTGGCTTTATTGGTTATCACTGTGGGAGAGCTGTGTTTGTCTCCAATAGGATTGTCTATTATGACCAAATTATCGACTAAAAACTTGCAGGGGGTAATGATGGGAATGTGGTTTTTGGCCAGCGCCTACGGGCAATACGTTGCCGGAATTATCGGAGCAGGTCTGTCGGAAGCAAAAGAAGGAGCAACCAAGATGGAGATTTTAATCACTTACACCGAAGGGTATAAGCAACTCGGGTTGTATTCATTGATTGCTGGAGTCGTTTTAATAGCGATTTCACCATGGGTAAAAAAATTGATGCAAGAGGTGAAATAAATTAGTAACTTCGGCATTGTTTTTGATTAAACAAAAGTAAAATTTGTGACATGAAAAAAATACTACTCATACTTTTCATTTTTATAGGAGCATTTGCTGCCCAAGCCCAAGACATCAACTGGATGTCTTTGGAAGAAGCCTTGGCAAAGCAAAAACGCAATCCCAAACCCATTTTTATGGATGTATATACCGATTGGTGTGCCCCATGTAAAATAATGGATAGAGGGACTTATCAAGATCCTACGGTAGTAGACTTTATTTCGAAAAACTATTATGCGGTTAAGTTTAATGCCGAAGGCAATGAAAAAGTGAATGTATTAGGAAGCTCTTTTTCTAACCCAGGCTTCGATCCTGATCGTAAGGGTAGAAATAGCGCGCATCAATTAACCAAGTTTCTTAAAGTGCCAGGATACCCAACAATGTACGTTATAGATGCAAAGGGAAATGTAAAAGAAATGATTGAAGGACCCAAAGAAGCCGAAGCATTAATTAGAGCACTAAAAAATTAATTTTATGAAAAGTATAAAATATTTAGGGTTAGTAGTGATAGCCGTTTTGGTTTGGAGTTTTACTGTAAAAAATACTTATACAGAAAAAAAGTTGGTGTGGCATACCGATATGAAAAAAGCGGTTGAAGTTGCCCAAAAAGAGGACAAACCTGTTTTTATGTTTTTTACAGGGAGCGATTGGTGCGGATGGTGCATTCGACTGCAAAAAGAAGTTTTTAAAACCGCTGAATTTGAGGCTTGGGCTAAAAAAAATGTGGTATTAGTCGAATTAGATTTTCCCAGAAAAACTGCTCAGGAAGAAAGTATAAAAACACAAAATGCCCAATTACAACAAATGTTTGGCATTCAGGGGTACCCAACGGTTTGGTTGGTTAAAGCGGGTAAAAAAGAAGGGAAAATTAATTTTGAGCAATTAGGAAGTACCGGATATGTTGCCGGCGGACCTAAAGTCTGGCTAGATGGTGCCAATCAGATTTTGGCAAAATATACTCCCAATAAAAAAACTAATAAATTAAGAAAAGTAAAAAGTTAAATTACTTTTTTAAGCTATAAAATCCCTTTTCATAAGTACTGTGAAAAGGGATTTTTCTTTTCAAGCAAGTCTGTTTCCAAGCCTCTACATAACTTTTGTAATTAGAAGCGTCAGCAATGATTATTTCTGGTTTTTGAGTTTCTAACAGTCGTTCTAGGTTTAATTTTGGCGAATGATTTAATAGGATAATATCAGGATGAATAGAAGTTTTATATACTGCCGAGCTATCGATAATGAGCACTTTTTTATTACCAAATAAAAGGAGGTTTGTTAACGGTTTTGTAGCTTTAATGGTAGCGAAATTTGCAGTGGTATAGGTTTTAAGCATTCGTTCCTCAAACGAATTAGGACTAATTTTTTCGGTTAAAAATAGAGTAACCGAATTCCCGATTCTATTGCCAATAATCGACTTGTTCATGACGTTAAAAACAATAAATTCTGGTTTGCTTTCTAAATTCCATTTCGTAGAAAACAACATGATTTGAAACAGCAACAAAGTTGTCAAAGCAACAATAAGCTTGTTGAATTTTGGTTTTTGAAACCAAATTACCCAACTGATGATGATCAAATAAGCCACAATCATTAGCGAGAAAGAAAGCGGAATTTCTTTTAAAACAAAACTTTCAACAGAAGCGATTCTGTTAATTATCCAATTGGTTAAGGTTATTAAAACTTCAACAGTCTTTGATAAAAGAAACGGAGCATAATCAAAATAAGCCAACACCATTAACAATGTTCCTAACGCCATAATGATAGACAAAAAAGGAATAAGTACTAAGTTGGTTATAAAAAACAATCCGGGAAACTGATGGAAATAATAAATGCTTAAGGGCAACGTGCCTATTTGTGCTGCCACGGAAACCGTTAAAATATCCCAAAAATAGCTAACGATTTTATTTTTAGGCTGCCATAATTGTGATAAAGAGGGTTGTAGCCAAAGTATGAAAAATACTGCCAAATAACTCAATTGAAAACCAATATCAAATAAAAACAGCGGTTCAAAAAGCAAAATCAAAAACATTGACACTATAGTTGTGTGAAACATATTTGTCACTCGATTCAAATGCATTGCAATGGCTATAAAGCTAAACATAACAGTTGAGCGAACTACCGAAGGAGCCAATCCGGCGACTAAAGCAAATAACCACAGTACTGTGATTATAAGGAGTAGCTTGCTGTAATTTCCTAAAGTTGTGTTGGGGATGGGTTTTAATAGAAAAGTAATAAAAAGCAGGATGAAGCCTACATGTAGCCCTGATACTGAAAGAATGTGTACCGCGCCGGCATATTGGTAATCTCGCATAATTTCGGGGGAAATATCTTGTTGTTGTCCTAAAATTAGGGCAATTATAACTGCCAATTCTTTCTTTTGAAAACCAGACTTTGTTAAATTTTCAATAATGGTGTTTCTGAAATTTGAAGTGTAATACCAAATTCCTTTTTCTGTTTTGTTGCTAATTTTAACAGAAGACTTTTCGGTAAAAATTTGACCATAAACCCCTTTTGTCTTTAAATATTTTCCATAATCAAATTGATTGGGGTTGTTGGGTTTGAAGTGGTGAAGTAAATTTGTATGAACGAGTAAATGACTTCCTATTTTTATTGAATTTTCGACAGAATCTTTTCTAATATTTAAAAGGATTTTTCCGCTGGAAAAATTGTTGTCTATTGAAAAGACTTCGGCAAAAAAACGATCATATTTTGCTGAGTTTTTTAGTTTTTCACGAATGACCAGGTGAAGGTTTTTAGGGTTTTCAAAATTACTGTTGTTTTGAGTGTAATGATGGGTTCTAAAAGCAGTTTCGTGAACAGTTGTGGTTATTCCTATAGAAAAGAAAACCAAATATAAAGCGATGGCAAAAAAAGAATTCGGAGTAAAAGTCGTGTTTGATTTATAATAAGCAACCCCTAAAAATGAAAGGGTGATTCCAAGAAAAACAGTTCCTGCCAATAAAGAAGGGTTCATGTAAAACCCCGAAAGAATGCCAAGTATAAACCAAAATGTAATTCTTACGATAGGAAATTCAAACAACTTCATTTTGCAATCCTTATTTTTTTACTACCGAAACGATGAGTTTAGCGGTTTTGTCACTGGCACCGGCTCCGCCTAGTTTGGATTCTAATTTCTCATAATCGGCTAATAGCTTTTCACGATGTTGTGAATTTAGAATTTTATTCAATTCCTTTTTGATGTTTTGGGTATTGCATTCTCCTTGAATCAACTCGGTTACTATAGGTGCATCCATTATCAAATTCACTAAAGAAA
>Ga0209599_10001008_pt1 | contig 14735 bp, 10 predicted proteins | sample Shrwel_input2_FT_FD_187534 | JGI IMG/M metagenome (GOLD analysis project Ga0209599, IMG submission 187534) | Subsurface microbial communities from deep shales in Ohio, USA - Utica-3 well 1 S input2 FT (SPAdes) (version 2) ... | reverse complement strand
GGGGTAGGGGGGTGGGTGCGGCGGGAGCACTGGCGGCGCTTGGCTGGTGTCGGAGAGACGCTTGCAAGCGCTGGCGGAGCATGTGGCTTCTATTCGTAGTGTGACCACATGCGCAGAACTTTGATGATTTTTTGTTCTTGCAACACCTCGTAGACCAAGCGATGCTGAATGTTGATGCGTCGTGAATAGGCACCAGATAAATCACCGACCAGCTTTTCGTCAGGAGGTGGATTCTGAAACGGGTTTTCTTTGATGCAGGCAAGTAGCGCCTGGGCCTTGTCCTTCAATCCACATGCGGCAAGTTTCTGCGCGTCCTTTTGGGCGTGCCTAGAGTACACAAGCGCCCAACTCACCAGTCAAGCTCTTTGGCGCAATTTTCTGGTGCCTGGGCCATGCCTTCTTTGATGGACTCGCGCATGCCTGGCACAGAGAGAAGATAAAGCGTTTCTTGAATTGCCTGCCAATCTTCTGCTGCGATGAGCACTGCGTCATGGCGTTTTCCAGCAATGGTGATGGGTTGATGCGACTCGGCTGTCTGATCCATAAGGCGGTACAGATTGGCCCGCGCCTCGCTAGCAGTCAGTGTTTGCATGCATGGCCTCTGATTTTAAGAAAACGTAGGCATATTGGTACGCCTTGTCAAGTGATTGGCGTCACTCACAAAATTCAGCATAGCCTTCCCTCGCGCAGACAGTACGTAAGGGTCGGCAAGGCAGGACAATAACGCCAGGAGGGGGTTGTGAGTGGTGTTTAACACGCTTCAGAGCATGCCCGAATAGTGCCACTCTGAGGTAGTTTTATTCCCCACACCACCCCCGCCACATCCCCCTTAACGCCCCCGCAAACACCTCAGCAAACCCCGCTTCATCCATCAGCGGGCTCGCCTCTGTTTCCGCGCGCAGGCGTTGGCGGATGGCATCCAGCGCCGGGATATCTGCCGCCAGGCTTTGCGCAATCGCCACGTAGTCTTCTGCCGTGTGGGCAATCCATTCCGGGTGGCCGATGGCGTGCAGCAGGCTGGCCCCCATGCGCGACACAAACCGTTCGCCCGCCAGGGTAACCAGCGGCACGCCCATCCACAGCAGGTCGCAGCTGGAGGTGCCGCCGTTGGCGGGGAAGGGGTCGAGCACGATGTCGATTTGCTGGTAGCGTCGGTATTGCCAGCTGCGTTCCCGGTGAATCAGGCTCAGCCGTGTGGCCGGGATGTCCAGCGCGGCAAAGTCGGCCAGCAGCTTGTCTTTCAGCGAGCTTTGCTCCAGTCCGGCCAGCTCCAGCAGCAGGCGGCTGTCCGGCAGGGCATGCAGCACCTTGGCCCACAGCTTGAGCGTGGTGGGGGTGAGTTTGGCGATGTTGTTGCAGCAGCCAAAGGTGATGTAGCCGGTTTCCAGCGCGGGGGTTGGCCATACGGCGTAGTCAGGGTGCTGGCGCTTGTCGGGAAAGCGCAGCATGGGCCGGTAGCAGCAAAACACCTGGGGCAGCCGCCACAGCCGTTCGCTATAGCGCGGTTCGACGCCGTCGGGGTCGCCGTGGCGGTCGGTGATGCGCCAGTCGATATGGGTCAGCCCGGAGCTGTCCGGGTAACCCAGCCAGCTGGCCTGCACCGGGGCAGGTTTGCGGGCGAACACGGTCAGCCGGTTATTGGCGGTGTGGCCGGACAGGTCAATCAGGATGTCGATCTGATCCTGGCGGATGCAGGCTTCCAGCTCGTTGTCATTCCAGCCCAGCACATGCCGCCATTTGGTCCAGCACGCCTGCAGCCGGGCGCTGATGGGGTCGTGGACAAAGGTCTGGCTGTAGCCGTAGTGCTCCAGATTCAGGTCGGGGCGGGCGGCCAGTGCTTCAAACAGCGGCAGGGTGAAGTAGCTGACTGCGTGATCGCAGAAGTCTGCTGATACCCAGCCAATGCGCAGGCGGCGCTCGGGGTCGCGCGGGTTGTCATGCGCGGCCACCCGGCCACGCCACGGGCCTTCAAACTGTTCGCCAAATGCGCGGTGCCAGTGCGCGCAATCGGCGGCGCTGGCCTGGTCGGCGTATTGCAGGGTAAGCAGCAGGTTGTGCCAGGTGTCGGCCTGCATGGGGTTCAGCGTGATGGCGTGGCTAAAGCCGGCCATGGCACGGGTCAGGTCGCCCAGGTCTTTTTGCACATTGGCCAGGTTGCCGTGCAGCTCGGCCATATTGGGCGCTTGTGCCAGCGCGGCGCGGTAATAGTCGGCGGCTTCGTCCAGCCGGCCACGCGCTTTCAGCAGGTTGCCCAGATTGTTCAGGGTTTTCAGGTCGTGGGGGTCGTAGCTCAGGCCCAGCCGATAGCTGGCTTCGGCTTCGTCGCAGCGGTCCTGGCCGTGCAGGATGATGCCCAGGTTGTTGTGCGCCAGCACATAGTCTGGCCTGAGCGCCAGCGCCTGGCGGCACACGGTTTCGGCCTGGAGCAGCTCGCCGCGTTCGCGCAGCATGTTGGCCAGGTTGTTCAGCGCCGGGGTGTGCTCCGGACGCAGTGCCAGCGCCTGGCGGCATACCGGTTCGGCTTCGCGCAGACGGCCATTTTCGTAAAGCAGGCTGCTCAGGTTGTAGTAAGGGTCTACCCACTGCGGCTTGAGGGTGATGGCCCGAAGGTAAGCCTGCTCGGCCAGGGCAATATTGCCGGTGCTGCGCGCGCTGATGCCCAGGTTGTTGAACACTTCGGCATCGTCTGGCAGCCAGTAGCTGGCCTGCTGGCCGGCGTCTTGCGCCGCCTGATATTCGCCGTTGCTCTGAAACAGATAGGCCAGCATTTTCCAGCCATGGCCAAACGCCGGGTAGTGCGTCAGCAGTGGGTGGGTGATCTGCCGGCAGGCGTCCAGCTCCTGCCTGGCGTAGTGGCCAAACAATTGATCCTGCACCTCTTGTGGCGGCTGGGTCACCTGGGCGCGACCCAGCAGCTCGCTGGCGGGCAGCCCGCGCTGGCGTGCCTTGACCAGGGCGCGCTGCGCCTCGCTGTAGCGGCCCAGTTGAATCAGCGAGTCGATCAGCGCCAGCCAGTAGCCGCCCGGCACCTGCGGCGCGTTCAGTGCGGTCTGCAAATGTGCCAGCCCGCGCTCGCGCTGGCCGCTGTGCCAGTAGGCCAGCCCGATCTGGTGGTGGGCGGCGTGCTGGGCCGGGTCGGCGTGCAGCACCTCCAGGTAGCAGTCAATGGCTTGATCAAGCTGGCCAGCTTGTTGATGTGCCAGGCCGGCTTGCAGGCGTAAGTTCAGCGAAGAATCGTTCATGGTGCTCGGTCGGTTCACTCGGCCCACACCGACGGCGCGCGTCGTTGTGGCCGAAAATAATCGGTATTGGCGTAAAACGCCGGGTCGGCATTGGCCGGGTGCCAGCCGGGAATGCCCAATAGCGGCAAGGGTGCCAGCCGCGAAGGGCGATCCAGCTGGCCCAACTGCGCGGCGGCCAGTTGGTCCAGATGTGCCAGCCGCTGCGCCAGTGGCCAGCTAAAAAACTCGGCCTGCACCGGCAGCAGCCAGGCTTTGCCGGTCAGGCCGATAAACGGGGCCAGCAGCATTTCTGGCAGCGCGTGGCCCACCGGGTAGGCGTCGATCACCCGGCCCCAGTCGGCGCGATGCGTCAGCCACAGCGCCGACCAGCGCATCTGGTCCACCTCTGCTGCCCGTGCCGGTTCGGCATACGGCAGCAGCACGCCGCATTCATCCAGTAGCGTGGCGGTGTCCCGAATTGGCCCGCGCTGGCTTTCTCCGCTGGCTATTGCTGCCTGATGGCGGGCATTCAGCGCGGTTTTCAGCCGGGGGTACACCAGCCAGGCCAGCGCATTGAACCAGTCGTGCCAGTTGTTCGAGCGGGTGGGCACTTCGCCGGTGTGGGCAATATGGCTTTCGTAATAGGTCTCCGGTTCGGCATCCAGCACGCAGCGCAGCTTGGCCGGCAAGGGGCAGCCCTGCCGGCGGGCATGGGCAAACAGGCCATCCAGCGCGGCCTGATCCGGCCAGTTGGGCCGCCCGGCCAGCGGCTGCGCTACCCCGGCCCAGACAGTGTAGGCCGGGTGAGAGAGCCAATGGGTTTGCCAGACGGCAGGGGCGATGAAAACCGGGGGCACAGCACACGCTCAGGACAATGGCAATGGGCGGTATCGTGGCGGATTGTCTGGCGGGCGTCAAACTTCAGGGCATGGGTATGACTCAGCAAGCCGTCTTAATTGACTGCGCAGCCCAACGCCAACCCATGCCCTATTCGCTGGCCTCAGGATCAATCTCGCCAAACAGCAATGTTATGATGCATACCCAGAACAGCGTGCCCCGACTGGCGTGGGCGGCAGCGAAAGCGGACAGCCATGGACTTTTTACCGATTTTTATGAATATGCGCGGCGCGGCAGCGCTGGTGGTGGGCGGGGGCGATGTGGCGGTGCGCAAGGCGCGGCTGCTGCGCGAGGCTGGCTGTCAGCTCACCGTGGTGGCCCCGGAGTGCCATCCGGAGCTGGCCGAATGGGTGGCTGCAGGCAGTGTGCTGCATCAGGCCCGCCCGTTTGCTTCCTCCGACATTGCCGGCCAGCGCCTGGTAATTGCGGCGACCGATGACCCCGTGGTCAATGCCGAAGTCAGCGCGGTGTGCATGGCGGCCAATATTCCGGTGAACGTGGTGGACAACCCGCGCCTGTGCAGCTTTATCATGCCGTCGATCATCGACCGTTCGCCGGTGATTGTGGCCATTTCTTCGTCTGGCGGGTTGCCGGTGCTGGCGCGCTGGTTGCGCACCCAGGTGGAAGCCTTGCTGCCTGCCGGGCTGGCGCGGCTGGGGCGGTTTGGCCAGGAAGTGCGCCCGCGCATCAAGGCGGCCATGCCCGACGCCAACCAGCGCCGTGGTTTCTGGGAGCGCCTGCTGGCCAGCCCGTGGGCCGAGCAGATGATGAACGGCGACGAAACCCAGGCCCGCGTCGACTTCGACCGTGCGCTGGCCGACCACGCCGCGCCGCCAGTGGGCGCGGTGTACCTGGTGGGGGGCGGGCCGGGCAACCCGGATTTGCTCACTTTTAGGGCGCTGCGACTGATGCAGCAGGCCGACGTGGTGCTGTACGACAACCTGGTGGCCCCGGAAATTGTCGAACTCACCCGCCGCGACGCCGACCGCATTTACGTCGGCAAGCGCGCCAGCCAGCACACCCTGCCGCAAGAAGACATCAACAGCCTGCTGGTGCGGCTGGCCAAAGAAGGCAAGCGCGTGGTGCGGCTCAAGGGCGGTGATCCATTCATGTTTGGCCGGGGCGGCGAAGAAATCGAAACCCTGGCCGAGCATGGCATTCCATTTGAAGTGGTGCCTGGCATCACCTCGGCCAACGGCGCAGCGGCGTATGCCGGCATTCCGCTCACCCACCGCGACCACGCCCAGTCCTGTGTGTTTGTCACCGGCCACCGCCGCGATGGCAGCATCGACCTGGACTGGGCTGCCATCACCCGTCCGCAGCAAACCGTGGTGATTTACATGGGGGTATCCACTGCCTCGGCGCTGTGCGCGGCGCTGATTGAACATGGCAAGGCCGCCGACACCCCGGCTGCCGTGGTGGAACGCGCCACCACTCGCGCCCAGCGCGTGGTGATTGGCACCCTGACCACCTTGCCCGACCTGATTGCCGCACAGGGGATTCAGTCGCCAGCGCTGATTATGGTGGGGGATGTGGTGAAACTGGCCGGCACGCTGGCATGGTTTGGCCCGGCGCAGCAGGGGTGAGATCCGGCCAGCCCGCGCGGGTGCCACGCGGCAAATATGGCGAAGGATACGCTGAAAAAATCGTCGTTCCCGCGCAGGCGGGAACCCAGATCGCACCACAGCGTGCGCCGTGGGCGTTAGCGTTGCGGGACGGTCGTGAGCGCACACACCTACTGCGCGCTGTGGATGCCTCTGGATTCCCGCCTGCGCGGGAATGACGGGGTGAAGTGCTGCGGGTGGTTCACTGTGGCAAGCTAAGGCTATGTTTTAAAATAGATTAAGCAGGGGTGGAGGCTAGACCTCTTTCGGCATGAATCTCCGTTCACGTGTCGTTCCCGCGCAGGCGGGAACCCAGACCGGACCACATCGTGCGTCGTGGGCGTTAGCGTTGCGGGGCGGTCGTGAGCGCACACACCTGCTGCGCGCTGTGGATGCCTCTGGATTCCAGCCTGCGCGGGAATGACGGGGTGAAGTGCTGCGGGTGGTTCACTGTGGCAAGCTAAGGCTATGTTTTAAAATAGATTAAGTAGGGGTGGAGGCTAGACCTCTTTCGGCATGAGTCTCCGTTCACGTGTCGTTCCCGCGCAGGCGGGAACCCAGACCGGACCACATCGTGCGTCGTGGGCGTTAGCGTTGCGGGGCGATCGTGAGCGCATACATCTGCTGCGCGCTGTGAATGCCTCTGGATTCCCACTTTCGCGGAAATGACGATTTTTTCAGCGTATCCCTAAATCAGCACGTCCTTCAATCATTGAAATAGAAAGTGTCCACCATGCAGGTGCAGTCACCCACCGGGTCCACGCAGGAAGAAGCTCACGCGTTTTTGACCAAGTATCCCGAGGTTCAGGGCATTGATGTGATCATGACCGATTGCCATGGCATAGGTCGCGGCAAGATCATCCGCCGGCATGAGCTGGAAGCGCTGTTTGCCAGTGGTCGGCCCATGCCGGCGTCGCTGTTTGGCCAGGATGTGGCCGGGGATGACGTGGATGGTACCGGGCTGGTGTTGCACGATGGCGGCGGCGACAAGCGCTGCTGGCCCGTGCCCGGCACCCTGGGCCTGCAGCCGCATCTGAACCGGGGCCAGGTGCTGGTCAGCATGTACGAGCCAGATGGCCAGCCCTTTTGCGCCGACCCGCGCCCGGTGCTGGAACGGCAAATTGCCGCCGCCCGGCAAGCTGGATTTCAGCCCATGGGCGCGTTTGAGCTGGAGTTTTATCTGGTAGACAGCCAGCCCGACGCCCAGGGCCGCTACCTGCCTGCCCGCTACCCGCTGACCGGGCGGCGCTCGCTGAACCGCAACACCATGTCGGTAGACGAGCTGGACGAAATGTCACCGTTTTTCGACATGATTTACACCGGTGCCGAGCAGCTGGGCCTGCCGCTGGAATCGGTGATTTCCGAATACGCCGTGGGCCAGTACGAGCTGACCATCCGCTACCGCGACCTGCTGCGCGCCGCCGACGATGTGATCATGGCCAAACGGCTGATCCGCTCGGCCGCCCGGCGCTTTGGCATGGAAGCGTGTTTCATGGCCAAACCGTTTGGCCAGGAAGCCGGCTCTGGCATGCACCTGCACCTGTCGCTGGCCGATGCCGATGGCCGTAATCTGTATGCCGACCAGCCCTCTGGCCAGCTTAGCCCGCTGATGCTGCACTCGATTGGCGGCATCCGCCACACCATTGGCGACACCATGCTGGTGCTGGCCCCGTTTTTGAACTCATGGCGGCGGTTTGCCTCGGTGGTGTATTCGCCGGCATCCGACACCTGGGGCGTGGAAAACCGCACCGTGGCGCTGCGGGTGCCCAACTCTTCGGCCAACACCCGCCACTTTGAACACCGGGTGGCCGGGGTGGACGCCAACCCCTACCTGGTGGCCGCCGTTACCCTGGCCGGCGCGCTGCACGGCATTGCCCAGCGCAGCGACCCCGGCCCCGCCGCCGAAGGCAACAGCTACGCCCACGCCCCCACCAACCAGCTGCCCAAAACCTGGTTCGACGCGATCGAGCGCCTGGCCCACTCGGCCTTTATGCGCGACGTGCTGGGCGAGGCGCTGCATCAGGCCTTTGTGGCGATCAAGCGCGCCGAGTACGAACGCCTGGCGCTGGACGTGTCGGAAACCGAATGGCGGCTGTATGGGTTTGCCGTGTAGGGGCATCCGGTGCGCATTGGCCACGCCAGCCCCCTCCACCACGCCGGCTAAACCGGCGCGGTGGACTGCTCCAGCTCAGTCAGCCAGACCATCGCCTGCTGGGCATTGCTGCCGCACATGGCCGCCTCGGCCTGCAGCCCGGCGCACACTGCCGGGCGGTCGGGATGGGTAAAAATCGCACAGCGGGCGTGGGCGTCCAGCTGGATGCAGCGCATCCCCGCCGGCTTGCCGTGCGGCATGCCAGGGATGGCGCTGGAAATCGACGGGGCAATGCAGCACGCGCCACAGCCAGGCCGGCATACCGGACCGACGTTCATGCCCGGCTTTCGAGTCGCGCTTGCAGGGCCTGGGCGGTCTGGCCAATCGGGGCGCGAAGCACCAGGTCAAAACAGCGGTCCAGCCGGGTGGGGTCCAGGTTGATCAGCGCGCAATCAATCCCGTGCTGATGCGCCTCCAGCGGCAGCAGATTCACCGGCCCCACCTCCAGCGATGACCCCAGCACCAGCAGCACATCGGCGTCCAGCACCTTCAGCAGCGCCGCTTCAAACTGGCTGACCGCCTCGCCGTACAGCACCACATCCGGCTTGAGCGGGGTGCAGCAGCTCAGGCAGCGCGGCAGCGGGCTGGCCAGCACATGGGCCAGATCATGCATGCGCCCGCACGCCGGGCACACCGCCCGCTGCAAGGTGCCGTGAACCTCCACCACCTCGCGGCTGCCAGCGCACTGGTGCAGGCCGTCGATGTTTTGCGTCAGCACGCTGACCGTCTTGCCCTGGGTTTCCAGCCAGGCCAAAAACCGATGACCGGCGTTGGGCTGCTTGTTGCCCACCAATTTCAGCTCGAAAATCTCTTTGAACGCCTGCCAGAAATCGGCCGGATTGTGCTGAAAGCAGTCAATCGACAGCACCTCGGCTAGGCTGGCGTTTTGCGTATAGCGGCCCTGATACGAGCGGAAATCCGGAATGCCCGATTCGGTGCTCATCCCGGCGCCGGTCAGCACGGCAATATGCTGCGCCTCGGCCAGCCAGCCGGCCAGCGTATCCAGTGCGGCGTTAGGGTCGGTGGGGGCGTGCAGGCGGGCGGTCATGCTTGCGGCTCCGGGTATTTACGCGCGTTTTTGGCCAGCTTGTCGGCCACGGCGGCGGCCATGTCCACCCCCAGCACATCGGCCAGCCGCGCCAGATAAATCTGCACATCAGCCAGCTCTTCGCCCAGGTGGACCCATTCGGCAGGATCATCCTGCGCCAGCGTGGCCAGCCCGGCGTCGCTGCGCCATTGCAGGATTTCCGCCAGCTCGCCCACTTCGCCCACCAGGGCGAGCAGCAGATTGCGCGGGGTGTGATGCGGCTCCCAGCCACGCGCCTGGGCAAAGGCGCGCAGCTGGGCTTGCAGCGGAGTGAGGTTGAGCAGAGGGGGGGACATGGTGGCAACAGCAAGCAGGGAAACCGCCATTTTACCGCGTCAGCCACGGGGGAAACGCGGAAAAACGAGGTCAGCCCGTCCAGCGTGGGCAACGCCGCCATGGCCGGGCAAAAGCCCCATGCTGCGGGGGCCTTTGCCCGCTGGCGCTTACTGGATAATCCACACGCTTTGCATGCTGTTGCCGGCGGTGGTGATGTTGTTGTTGTTTTTATCCCAGCACAGGTATTTCTGGGTGGCCAGGTTAACCAGCTGCACTGGTTCGCCAGCCTGAATGGGCTGGCCATCGGCAATGGTCTGGTTGGCGCTTTTGATCACCCAGGTCTGCGGTGCCCAGTCAACGCTCTGGGTGTAGTAGTAGGTGCCGGTTTTCCAGTCGCCCAGCACGCGGTAATAGCCCAGCCCAAGCTCCTGCGACAGAATCTGCACCAGGTCGCCAGTGCGCACCGACTCCGCCCCAGGAGGCAAAATCAGGCTCAAGGGCTGCAGGTTGCTGGACAGCTTCGGGTAGTACTGCCCGGCAATGCCGCTGGCTGCAAATGCGCCAATGCCGCGTGGTGGGTCGGCTTGCTCGTTGGTCAGCAACTGCACGCTTTGCAGTGTGCTGGATGCGCCCCACTGCAGCGTGGGCGGCGGCAGGCTGACGCTGGGTGGCTGGCTGAGCACCATGCCGGTGGCCTGCCGCACTTCTGCCGTCACCAGTGCCAGATGCAGCGCGGCAGCCTTGCTGAAGCAGTAGTGGTCGCTGCTGGATGCGCCTGTCTGCTTGTAAATATCCAGCCAGCGCTGGGGAAGGTAGTTTGGCGCGGCAGACAGATTGACGTCGTTGTACTGGAAGGTGGGAATCGCCTGCGCCCACGCCTGCTTGCGCGCGGCCATGTCGTTGCCATTGATCAAATACGGCTTGGTCAGCAGCGCCATCAGGGCGGCTTCGATGTCAGCCGGCAAATCGGCCACATCGCTGGGGTCAAATGGCCGGTCGTACTGGCCCATGCGCAGCCAGCTCATGGCCGCCACCATCTGGCGGAAGGCTTTCAGGTAGTCTTGCGGGTTGTTTTTGGTGATGGGCACATCCGACCATAAAGGCTGGTAGGTGTACACCAGCCACGGGCAATCCGGCAGGTGGCCCATGCGGCCATGACCCAGATAGGCCACCGAGCGCGGGGTCAGCGACGAGGGCGTGGAGCTGAACGGGGCAAAGGGGATTTCCTTTTTACTGGTGTTGTCCCAGACAAACTTTTGCGCATCGTTGATGTAGTACGACGGCGTGCCGGCGTAGTTCATATGCGCCCAGGTGTCTGCCATCACATGCATGCGCAGCCCCAGCAGATGCAGAAAATAATCTTCATTGGCGTGCTGGGCCAGGTTATTGATCATCTGGCCCACCAGAATGCTGTTGGGCCGGCACATCAATTGAAACTCGGCCCCAATCTGGGCGTAGCTTTCTTTATTGCTGCGCAACACCGCCGGATTGCCATACGGCAGCCGCTCGGGGTTGTCGCCGTAATTGCCCGGCAAAAAGTGAAACGCCGACCACACCTGACGCAGTTTTTGCAGTTTTTCGGGGGCCCATTCCCCAATGCCCACTTCCAGCGCGGCAATCTGCTTGCTGGTTTGCACCGTGGCCACCGGGGTGAAATCGCGGCTTTGAATAATGAACGCGTCGTTTTCCAGCACCCGGCTTTCGTCCAGATCATCGACATACTGCGCCGCATAGGCAATTTTGGCCGCATCCGACAGCGTGGCCTCGTCCGGCGCCGTGGTGTCGTAACCCGCCAGCCCGGCGGCCAGATAGGTGGCGTAATAGTGAAAGTCGATTTCCATGGCGCTTCCTTGGTGTCGTGAAGGGATGACACAAGGACGGCGAGCAGGGGGACGTTGTGAATGCCCTCCCCCGGCCACGCGGGTGCGGGCAAGGCTTGCGTGGTTGGGGGCGGGCGGGGGAGATGAGGCGGAACGTGGGCTTACTCAGGTTGATTTCGTTGGCTGAATCGGTAGCGCGGATGGTACGGCGCGCGCGCTGGCCAGCACCGCTTGCGATGCCTCATCGCCATACCGCCCAATCAAGATATCCAGCGGCCAGGTGCGCACCGGTTGCCGCTCGGTGGGGCGTTTGTCCTGGAGAGTCCAGTTGCGGGGCAGGGTGATGGGATGGTCGGGGTCGATGGCGCGCAGGGTGCAGTGACGGCCCTGGAAATCTTGCAGCTGGGCGGGCCAGGATAGGGCCAGGTTGTCAGCTTGCGAGGCGAAGTATATGCGGATCAGCTCGCCGGTGCTGGCGTCCCAGAGGCGGGTGGTGCTGTCGTCGCTGGCGGTGAGGATCTGTTGGCCGTCAGGGGTGAAGGCGCAGCTGCGTACCCAATCAGTATGGCCATCGAAAGAGCGCAGCAGCGCACCAGAGTGGGTATCCCACAACTTGGCGGTGTGGTCGGCGCTGGCGGTGAGGATGTGCTGGCCGTCGGCGGAGAAGGCGCAGCTGTTCACCGCACTGGCATGTCCATCGAAAGCGCGCAGCAGCGCGCCCGAGTGGGCATCCCACAGCTTGGCGGTGTTGTCGTAGCTGGCGGTGAGGATGTGCTGGCCGTCGGGGGAGAAGGCGCAGCTGTTCACCGTTCTGGCATGGCCATCGAAAGAGCGCAGCAGCACGCCCGAGTGGGCATCCCACAGCTTGGCGGTCCTGTCGTGGCTGGCGGTGAGGATGTGCTGGCCGTCGGCGGAGAAGGCGCAGCAGGTAACCCAATTAGTATGACCATCGAAAGAGCGCAGCAGTGCGCCCGAGTTCGATTCCCACAACTTGGCAGTCTTGTCAAGGCTGGCGGTGAAGATGTGCTGGCCGTCGGTGGAAAAGGCACAGCTGAGCACCGCGCTGGCATGTTCATCGAAAGAGCGCAGCAGCGCGCCAGAGTGGGCGTCCCACAGCTTGGCGGTGTGGTCGGCGCTGGCGGTGAGGATGTGCTGGCCGTCGGCGGAGAAGGCGCAGCTGTTCACCGCACTGGCATGTCCATCGAAAGAGCGCAGCAGCGCGCCAGAGTGGGCGTCCCACAGCTTGGCGGTGTTGTCGCGGCTGGCGGTGAGAATGTGCTGGCTGTCGGTGGAAAAGGCGCAGCTGTTCACCGCACTGGCATGTCCATCGAAAGAGCGCAGCAGCGCGCCCGAGTGGGCATCCCACAGCTTGGCGGTGTTGTCGTGGCTGGCGGTGAGGATGTGCTGGCTGTCGGCGGAGAAAGCGCAGCTGTTCACCGCACTGGCATGTCCATCGAAAGAGCGCAGCAGCGCGCCAGAGTGGGCGTCCCACAGCTTGGCGGTCTTGTCGTCGCTGGCGGTGAGGATGTGCTGGCCGTTGGCGGAGAAGGCGCAGCTGCGCACCCAATCAGTATGTCCATCGAAAGAGCGCAGCAGCGCACCCGAGTGGGCGTCCCACAGCTTGGCGGTCTTGTCGCCGCTGGCGGTGAGGATGTGCTGGCCGTCGGCGGAGAAGGCGCAGCTGCGCACCCAACCAGTATGACGATCGAAAGAACGCAGCAGCGCGCCCGAGTGGGCGTCCCACAGCTTGGCGGTCTTGTCGCCGCTGGCGGTGAGGATGTGCTGGCCGTCGGCGGAGAAGGCGCAGCTATTCACCGAATCAGTATGGCCGTCGAAAGCGCGCAGCAGCGCGCCCGAGTGGGCGTCCCATAGCTTGGCGGTCTTGTCGCCGCTGGCGGTGAGGATGTGCTGGCCGTCGGCGGAGAAGGCGCAGCTGAGCACCGAGTCGGTATGGCCGTCGAAAGAGTGCAGTAGCGCGCCAGAGCGAGAGTCCCACAGCTTGGCGGTCTTGTCACGGCTGGCGGTGAGGATGTGCTGGCCGTCGGCGGAGAAGGCGCAGCTGTTCACCCTATCAGTATGACCATCGAAAGAGCGTAGCAGCGCGCCCGAGTGGGCGTCCCACAGCTTGGCGGTGGTGTCACGGCTGGCGGTGAGGATGTGCTGACCATCGGCGGAGAAAGCACTGGCAGTTAATCCACTTCGATGTGCTGCTAAATCTGCCAAAGCTGGGGGCAGGGTGTGTGCTTCTGTCGGTGCCAGTTGTGTTAACAGTTGGCCTAGCCACTGTGGGGTGGATTGTTGAAACTTCGTATGATGCACCACTTGCTCCACCAGCGCGGGTGGCAACGGCCCTCCTTGCAAGTGATTGTGCAAAGCATCCTGCTGGTCGGCAGGGTTATCGCTGAACAGCAGCTGGAGAAATTCTTCCACATCCGCCACCCGGCCATACATTACCCCGCCATGCTGGCCAGGGCTGGCACTGTAGGCTGGCAGAATCAATTCATCCATGGCCACATCAATGCCCAATTTTGCCAGCTGCCCTGGCAAATCGGCATCCTCCCAAGCGGGGATGGTGGGCGCTTCACCCCGTTGTAGCTTGGCTTGACCTTCGTTGCTGCTAAGGTCGCTGGGGTAGGCAGTGAACAACGCTTTCAGGTTGAATTCGCTGCGCTGGCGGCGTGAGGCAGCCACCCGGCGGCGCAGGTCTTTCAGTTCGGCCAGTGCGTCACCCTGGGTTTCACCATAAATGGCTTTTTCCGTGCTGTAATTGGCATCAATGACGCAAAAACCATGTTGCCCGTCGGCAAACCACTGGGCAATGCGTAAAAAGCGGCTGGGCTGGCGGCGGCACAGGCGGAACAGCTCGGGAGCAAAGCATTGCCAGATGGCCAGCCGCGCCAGCAGCAGCATTTTGCTGGGCTGTTGGTCGATACCCAGGCCAAGCTGCTGGCTGGCGTCCAGCAGCATATGCAGCAGCTCGGCGGCGCGCTGGAGCTTGCGCGGCACCGGCGGCACGGCGCGGGCGAATAGCCGGCACAGGTCACGCTGTTGCTGGGCGTGGCGCAGCCGTTGTGTGGCCTGGCGGATGGTGGCGGTTTCTGCCTCCTCTCGTTCTGGCTCATCATGTTTACCTTCTGCGCTGGCTTGGCGGCGCGCCAGCCGTTGGCGGGCGGCTTCGTGTTCTTCTTCCAGCGCTTTGGGTGCCAGCGCTTGGTATTCGCGGTGAGTGGCTTGGTAGTCAAACAGTTCCGGATAACGTTCGCGCAAAAACTGCTCGGCCTGCCCAGTTTGCGCCGGCGGCAGGCGCAGCGGCAGGTGGATGATTTTTTCCAGGTATTCGGCACCGGTGATCGGTAGCCGGTGGTTGGCGTCGGCATCGCTGTTGGCGCTGGCGACGTTGCCGGTGTTTTTGTTGCCTTGAAACAGGTAGTCGCGGTAGCGGTGCTGCACGCCACGCTCGACCACTTCGTCGTCCACCGCCAGCACAAACACGCAACGCGGCACGTCGAAAAACAGCTTGATGGCCTCTAGCATTTCCAGCGCTTTTTCGGGCAGGCAGCGGTCCAGGTCGTCGATAAAGAACAGCAGGTTCAGCGCGGGTTCGCCTTCGGTGAGTTCGCGCAGCTGGCGTTCAAATTCCAGATAGAGGGTGTCGTATTCGTCGAGCTTGGCGTAGTG